>ENA-UOWO01001099-UOWO01001099.1-activated-sludge-metagenome-genome-assembly--contig:-NODE-1099-length-37051-cov-10.315034_pt1 | contig 37051 bp, 32 predicted proteins | sample MGYA00238148_ERZ761564 | MGnify/ENA primary metagenome ERZ761564 (study PRJEB28885, sample SAMN05720194) | activated sludge metagenome | isolation source: Anaerobic digester | place: USA... | reverse complement strand
AAGCCACATTTCAATTCGCTTCGCTTCATCGAAACGTCGGATATCGAGAAACGTTATGTGAAAGTAAAAAATATGCCAATGACTAAAGAAAAATTTAATAAAGCAGGAAATTTAATTGGGTTTTGGATTTATACTGCGCAAAATTTATTGAATTCGTCGAATTTTTTGAAAGCTAATGATTCCTCTGTTCTTTTTATGAAAGGACAAGAGTGCTTAGATGAAAAAGAGGAATCCTTTCGTAATTTTCTTTCAGTTTCTCGCATGTTAAGAGGTATGGCTTTTGAATGTTTTTTAAAAGCAGTATTGATAAAAAAAACAAAAATAAAAATTACTGATGGGGAGATAGAAAAAAACCAACACAATCAGCATGATTTAGTAAAAATGGCAGAAGATGCCGAAATAAAATTAAATAAATTAGAAAAAGAGTCATTAAAAATTTTAACTTCCGATATTGTTCTTGGAAGATACCCAATATTAAAAAAATACACTAAATATGCAAATTTACCACAAATTCCAAATGTGAAGCCAAAAGTTAAAGGCAGATATTGGAATGATGAACTTGAGGAAGAATCAATAAAGTTATTAAAACGAATAAAAGTGGAATTGGCATAATTTTTTACCATCACATAACAGCCGATATCCGACATTAAAACGATCGGATCATCGGCAAACGTTGTGCAAAATCCTCCGCTTCGCTCCGGTTTTGCACAATGCGCGGCGGTGCCCGCTGTTGCACAATGCCCTTCGCTTCGCTACGGACATTGCACAACAGCGGATATGCAAAATCCCACTTCGGCAGCGTGGCTGCCTACGTGGGACATTGCATATCCGCCGCGCATTGTGTGAAATAGTAAAAATTTTTATAATAACTAATATATCATTTAATAATTAACTTTAAAAAAATATGGATGAACAAAAAATTGAACAATCTCAAGATTCTGTCCAAAAAACAAACAATGTTTGGACTATAATTATTGTTGTAGTAATTACAGCATTATTGGCTGGTGGCATTGTCTATGTATGGCAAAAATCTGAATTTGAATCAACCGAAATCAAGCTACAACAACAAATCACAGACTTGCAAAACCAAGTTAATCAAATCAGTCAAGACAATTCTATTGCGACCGAGAACTTGATAGATGAGAAAAAGACAGCCGATTCGCAGTATCAAAAAAAGAGCACAACTTTAACAAAAGCAAAAGAGGACGGCAGATTTGTATATTATGATGGCTCGATTACTATAAGTGGAAAATATCAAGAGTTTTATCCTGAGACTTTACTGGGCAGTGAGCTATGTTTTTATGCTGATGACGAAACTGGATATTTAATCCCAAGAGATCCGAATCTTTGGGGAGAAGGTAATGGTGATAATAGAATTCCATGGTTTTGTTTTAATGATCAAGATAATGTTAAAGAAATGTTTGGTATTGATGACAGTGCAATTTTTAGTGATAAAACTATTGAATGTATTCAAGGAAAAGCAACTATTGTTATTTCGAATTATAAGGTAGATAAACTGGAAAGTTCAGTTTTTGATACTGCGAATCTTGATAAAATAATTTCAAAAGAGACATACAAGACAAAATGTGAATAAAAATTTTTAATACAAACAAATGAAAGAAAAATATCCTTGGATTATTGAAGAAATTAAAAAAATAGAGGAAGCAACACCACACACAGAACCTGAAAAGAAACAACCGGAAACTATGCCAAGTTTAATAAAAATGCTTGGAAGTGACGAAAGTTTATTAGCAATTAATATTGATAATGGTTTAATTTATACAGACAGAGAAAAGAATGCTAAAAATAGATTGTTTAGTGGTGGTCTAGGTCTTGGAAAAGACAATCCCATTTCATTGAAAACTAGTAATGAAAATGCTTATAGGGTAACCGGAGAACCTCAAATTCAAGATATTATTGAGAGTGGTTTTGTTAGACCTCCGTTAGGAAAGTTAAAAGGTGGGCATTGTGGAGAAGTACATTGGTCAGAAGGAAATGATAAATTATTTTATTATGATAAAAGACCTGTTTTGGAGATAGACAAAAGTAAAGTTTTAGATGGCACGATGGGAGCTGTGAAAATAACGGATCTAAAGGCTATTTGGATATTTAATGAAGAAAGAAAAATGTATGAAAATAAAATTATGGATTTTTTGAAAAACTTTTCGCCCAAAAAATAGGAAAGAAACAAAGTGATGACAGGTAAATATGAGTTCACCTTATACCACACCGCGGGATATCCAAGCATCAAGATATACAAATTAATACAGCCGCAAGGAAAAATCTAAAAACACCGCCCCCTGCATTTTCTATATTTTTTAAAAAAATTATGACCAACCCAGACATCGACATCGAATACGAAGCAACCTTTTACAATATCAACGTAGACGAGATTAGAGATAAGATAAAAATCTTAAACGGAAAACTGCTCAAACCAATGTACAACCAAAAAAGAACCGTCTTTAGTTTTCCTAAAGGACACGAGATCAAAGGCGGATGGTTGCGAGTGAGGGATGAATCTGACAAAATTACAATGACCCTAAAAATCATGGAATCAAACGAATCTATTGATGGACAAAAAGAAATTGAACTTGTGGTAGACAGCTACGAAAATGCTATAAAATTACTTAAAACCATCGGCGCGGAAGAAAAAGCCATTCAGGAGACCAGAAGAGAACTTTGGAAAATAGATAGGGTAGAAATAATGATTGATTGGTGGCCTTTTCTAGAACCAATTATTGAAATCGAAGGCGAAAATGAATCAGACGTAAAACAGGTGGCTGAAAAATTAGGATTTGATTGGAACAAAGCGATATTTAATTCCATTGACCATGTTTATAGCAAAAAATATGGTATCTCAATCGACAGAATAAATAACAATACCCCAAAAATTATGTTTGATATGGAAAATCCATTCTTAAATTAATTTGACACCAAAAATTGTTTATGATAATTTAACACCATATCAGCCCATTATTTAATTTTTACGTCAAAATTCTATGATAAAAAACTTAGAACGCACACCGTTTGAGACGGAAATACGAGACACCGAACAAGTCATCCCCGATGACCTCCGCCGTGCACTCGAAACGGGACACGAACTATCATATGGTGATTACGGTGAAGAATCCAAAACGATTAGCGTCACGCATAATCATAAAATATATAAGTTTTACGAAACCAACGAAGCTGGAATTTATGGATGGGCGATGGATATAACAGGCGAAGACGGAAAATATGAAGATACCAAAAATATAGAAAATGATGATGAAATAGAATATCTTGAAAAAATATTTAAACAAGATATACCTGACGATCTTCGTCGTGCCTTAAATGAAGCCCCTGAGGTTTCATACGAGAACTATGGGGAGAAAAAAATTATTAGTACAAAACACAACGGCAAAGTGTACAAATTTCATCATGATAATGGCGACCACGCAGATTGGTTTATGGAAATTACTGATGAAGATGGCTACCAACTCCACTTCGCTGACATAAGAGAAGAAAGCGATGCCGAATTCCTCGAAAAATTATTTGAACGTCTTACATAAATCCAAAAAGCAAAATAATAAATTAATAAAACTAAATCACTATGGAACAAAAAAATAGCGCGCAACCAATCATTCTCACCGCTATCATCACCGCAATAATCACCGGTGGTATAGTTTATTTTGTTTTACAAAACCAATCTATCCCAGAGATTCCCAATAATTTAACCAACAAAACAACTGGGGCTATAACCGTAGACGAGGGAAATACAGACGAACCCTTAAATTACTCCATAGACGAGATGTTTGTTTCTGTTTCAAAAGAAACTGCCATGTTTGACTATACTGCCAACCAATTAGCCTCAATGGCCGAAGAATGCGGGAATAAACAAGAACAAGAATACTTCGATAGTTTGGTCTCGAAATTCAGCGACACAACTAAAACCATTTATAAATTCAAATATACCCAGACTAGTCAAGAATCCGACACCTTCATTGTGACGCTTTTACCAAACAAGACTAACTATTCTTCACTAAATTACTTCAAAAAAGATTTTGACCAGTGTTATGCTGGAGGAAACGCTTACCCAACACTGTTAAATAATAATTGGCTACTCTTTATCAATTCTTGCGGAACAGGTTTTGATGACGAATCTGGAAAATTAAACGGCTGTCAAAAAGTACGTGACATGGTAGAACCAACACTAAAGTTAAAATAAATAAAAACCCCTGTCATAAGAAATTAAAAAGCTGATCAAAATAATACTCGCGAGCAATGGCCCGCGAGTATTATTTTTTTATCTAATTTTATTCACCGAAACCAGTTCCGGCTGGAATACGTCTACCGATGATGACATTTTCTTTGAGACCTTCGAGGTAATCCATCTTGCCAGTGATAGCGGCATTGATGAGTACACGAGCTGTCTCTTGGAAAGACGCTGCAGACAAGAAACTCTGTGTCGAAAGCGCAACCTTTGAAATACCGAGGAACAGTTCGCGACCGACTGCCTCCCTCTTACCTTCACGTACCGCCTGCATATTGGCGATGAGAAGCTGCGATCTCTCCACGACCTCACCCGGCAACAAATCAGTATCTCCGGTTTCTTCGATGTAGACACGGCTGAACATCTGCTTGATCACTATTTCCACATGTTTATCATTCAAGCGCTGGCCTTGAGAAGCATAGATCTCCTGAATCTCAGACAAGATATACACCTGTACGGCATTGCGCCCCTTCAATTCATACAACTCTTGTAAATTAATACTTCCGACCGTGAGCTGATCGCCTTTTTCGACCATATCACCGTCTTTGATGAGAAGTTTTGAACCTAGTGGTACGATATATTCTTTGACGGTTCCGCCTTCATAGTGCAATACCAATTCATTACCTTCACGGCTGATGACACCATCATACTTAGCGCGGATTTCTTCACCCGAAGAACCACGCACGAGCAATATATCTTCGGCCATCACTTTGTCATTTTCGACGACACGCACTTCATCTTCTGTCTTCACTCTTATGCGTGCTTCGTTATCGTGTGATTCGCCGGTAATACGAATAATTTTTTGTCCTTTACGTCCTTCAAAAATCTTTCTGCCGGTTGGACCGGTAATTACCTTCCCGTCAGCATCTTCAATCACCACCGTACCGGAAATCTCGGCCAGAAGTGCCTGACGTTTTGGATTGCGCAACTCGAACAATTCTTCGACGCGTGGCAAACCTTGTGTAATATCATCACCACCCGCCACACCACCCAAGTGGAAAGTACGCATCGTGAGCTGAGTACCCGGTTCACCAATTGACTGAGCGGCGACCGTACCGACAGCCGTACCCATTTTCACCGGTTCACCATGAGCCAAATCATAGCCGTAGCACTTCGCGCAAACACCCTTTGGCAATTTACACTGCAACACGGAACGGACATGGATTTTATCTACGCCATGTTTCTCGATATCACGCATCGCTTGCTGTGTGACTACTTCACCATTTTTCACAATGGTCTTATCCCCGACCGTGACATCAGCGAGAACATAGCGACCGAGAACACGCTCCGACAATTTTTCACCAATCTTTTCTGATTCTTCTTTTGTAAATACTTCACCAGTCGTATCACCACAATCTTCCTGCACCACGACCACATCTTGCGCCACATCCACGAGACGACGTGTCAAATAACCAGCATTTGCCGTACGCAAAGCGGTATCGGACAAACCTTTACGAGTACCGTGTGAGGAGATGAAGAACTCGAGCACGTTGAAACCTTCTTTAAAGTTACCTTTAACCGGCAATTCAATAATTTCACCACTTGGTGAAGCCACGAGACCCTTCATACCGATGACCTGACCAAGCTGTGCCCATGAACCACGAGCACCGGAGTCGATCATTGCGAACACCGAACCATCTTTACTGAGCACGGTCTTATTATGCGCCAACACGCGATCTTTCGTATCCGTCCAAATTTCGAGCACTTTGGCATGACGTTCCGTACTCGTCAACAAACCCTCGGCATACTGATCTTCCGTCTGCAAAACTCTTATATCCGCTTCTGCCACAAGTCCAGCTTTTTCTTTATTGAAACCGAAATCATCCATACCGAGAGAATAACCTGATTTCGTCACATATTTGAAACCGAGGCTCTTCATATCATCGAGCACTTCGGCAGTTTTCTCCATACCATACATTTCGAGTAAAGTCTGAATGATATTACTCAAATGTTTTTTGGTGATTGTCTCGTTGTAATACGGCAACTTATCTGGCAAAACCTCATTGAACAACACGCGCCCATAAGATGTTTCAATGATTGAGCCTGTCCCTGTTGGGAATTTCGTCAAATCAGAAAATCGCACTTTGATTCTCTCTTTCAAGGTAATACGGCGATTTTTATAAGCGAAACTCAATTCCGTCAAATCAGAGAAGAATTTTTTCACTTCATTTTTATCATCTTCCTGATATTTAGTTAGATAATAACACCCGAGAGCGATATCCTGTTGTGGAGTTGCGATCGGAGAACCGGTCGCCGGCTTCAGCAAATTGCGCTCGGCCGCCATGAGATTTTCCGCTTCCCATTTCGCCTCTTCGGTGAGCGGCAAATGTACCGCCATCTGATCACCGTCGAAATCAGCGTTGAAAGCCACACAGACGAGAGGATGGAGCTGGATTGCCTTACCTTCGACAAGTAATGGCTTGAAAGCCTGAATACCGAGACGGTGCAGAGTTGGAGCACGATTCAAAAGCACACGCGTCTTCTTCGTCAATTCTTCGAGAATATCCCACACTTCTGGAGCATTGCTTTCGATAAATCGAGAAGCACTGCGCACGTTATGAGCTAATTCACGTTTGATAATCTCCGCCATGACAAATGGTTTGAACAATTCAAGTGCCATTCGTTTCGGTAGACCACATTCATAAATTTTTAATTTCGGACCGACCACGATTACAGAACGGCCGGAATAATCCACCCGTTTACCGAGGAGATTCTGACGGAAACGACCTTGTTTTCCCTTCAAAATATCTGCCAAGGATCGCAACTGACGTTTCTGTCCAGTCGACGCGGTTGTTGTTTTCGAAGCCCGCGCGCTATTGTCAATCAAAGCATCCACCGCCTCTTGCAACATGCGACGTTCATTGCGACAAATAACTTCCGGAGCATTGAGCTCAATCAAACGGCGCAGACGATTATTACGATTGATTACACGCCGATACAAATCATTCAAATCAGATGTGGCAAAACGACCACCATCTAGAGCCACCATCGGGCGCAAATCCGGCGGAATCACCGGAATCGCCGCGAGCACCATCCACTCTGGACGGATACCATTGATGTCGAGACTCTTCAAGAGTTTCATACGGCGAATAATTCTCTCGCGTTTACCACCCTTCGCCTTTTCCATTTCTGTTTCCAATTTTTTCACAGTTTCTGTGAGATCCAGACGAGCGAGTAAATTACGCACCGCACTCGCACCGATTTCTGCATCGAACAAATGACCATAGCGCACCGCCAATTCCTGATAGTGATTTTCCGACACCACCTTCATCATCTGAATTTCTTTGAGTTCCGATTCAGCCGCTGAAAAATCTTCATCCAGAGATAAGTTCTTGCGATCACGCTCCTTCGCGCACTCTTCGAGTACCGCCGCACCTTTTTTCTCATCATTCGCCCGCTTCACAACTTGTTCAAATTCTCTTTCAATTTGTTTTTTCTTATTTTTATATTCCTCACGCAATAAAACCAAAGTCTTTTTCTTCTCCTCCTCATCGACATGGGTGATAATGAAAGAAGCGAAATAGATCACCTTTTCCAAAGTCTGAATCGACATGTCGAGCACTAGACCAATTTTGGAAGGTACCGAACGCAGGAACCAGATATGCGACACCGGTGCCGCGAGCTCGATATGGCCCATGCGCTCTCGACGGACGAGTGAGTGTGTCACTTCCACACCGCACTTATCACAGACGATCCCTTTGTATCTGACCTTCTTGTATTTTCCACAGTAGCACTCCCAATCCTTCGTCGGCCCGAAAATTTCTTCCGCGAACAGACCGCCTTTTTCCGGTTTTTGAGTACGATAATTGATTGTCTCCGGTTTGGAAATCTCACCATGAGACCAGCCTTTGATCACCTCTGGCGAGGCCAATTTCAAGCGCAAGGCATCAAAATCCATGGAATGTAATGTATCTCGTGACATATATTTCTTTATTATTATGGATTATGAATTATTGGTTGCGCTCTTCGGCCGCGATTCGTTCACGTTCCTTCTCTGCTCTCACCTGCTCGACTGGCACGTAAGTTCCATTTTCTATTTTGGCAAGCAACTCCACATCGAGTGCCAAGCCTTTCAACTCGCGCACGAGCACATTGAAAGATTCCGGCAAGTTCACGCGCGTGATTGGTTCACCTTTGATGATTGCTTCATAGGCCTTCGAACGACCTGTGACGTCATCTGATTTGATTGTGAGAATTTCTTGCAAAGTGTGCGCCGCGCCGTAGGCTTCGAGCGCCCACACTTCCATTTCTCCGAACCTCTGTCCACCAAATTGCGCCTTGCCGCCGAGTGGTTGCTGGGTAATCAAACTGTATGGACCAATCGAACGTTGGTGAATTTTATCTTCCACCATGTGGTTCAATTTCATAATATAATTGTAACCAACCGTCGTCTTGTGATCGAACGGCTCACCGGTACGGCCATCACAGAGTTGCATCTGGCCCGAAGTCGGGAAACCCGCTCGCGCCATTTCCTCTTTGATTTGTTCTTCTGTCACACCATTGAACACCGGGGTCGCCAATTTGTACCCGAGAGCATTGGCCGCGAGACCCAAGTGAGTCTCGAGCAACTGACCGAGGTTCATACGAGAAATAACACCGAGTGGTGAGAGAATCACATCGATCGGCGTACCATCTTCGAGGAACGGCATATCTTCTACTGGCACCACGCGTGAAATTACACCTTTGTTTCCGTGACGTCCAGCCATTTTGTCACCGACTTGAATTTTGCGTAAATCCGCCACTGTCGCCTGTACCTGCTTGATCACACCCGGTTGCAATTTATCACCGTTCTCTGCGGAGAAATGTTTCAAATCAATCACCTTGCCATGCTCACCATGTTCGAGATAAAGAGATGAATCACGGACATCGCGAGCTTTTTCTCCGAAAATCGCTCGGAGAAGTCTCTCCTCTGGCGTCAAATCAGTCTCGCCTTTCGGTGTGATCTTACCCACCAAAATATCGCCGGAATGCACTTCCGCACCGATCCGCACCACACCTTCTGAATCGAGATTTTTTAGTTTTTCTTCACTGACATTTGGAATATCGCTCGTGACAACTTCCGGTCCAAGCTTGGTCTCGCGCACATCCGTCACATAATCCTCGATGTGTACTGAAGTATATTTGTCTTTTTGCACTAGACGTTCTGACACAATCACCGCATCTTCGTAATTGAAACCATCCCACACCATATACGCGACGAGTACATTCTGTCCGAGAGCAAGCTCACCTCTTTCCGTCGAAGGACCATCACAGAGCGGCTGTCCGCGCTTCACTTTTTCATTCAATTTTACGATTGGCTTTTGATTGATACAACTCGAAGCATTGGAACGGACAAATTTATTCAAAACGTAACGCAAAACTTTGCCTTTTTTGGTGGTCAATTCGATCTTCGCGCCGTCTACATAAGTAATTTCTCCATCATCCTCCGCCAAAATCACATAACCACTGTTTTCTGCCGCTCGTCTTTCAATACCCGTACCCACAAAAGGTGAATCCGGCATAATACACGGCACCGATTGTCTCTGCATGTTCGTACCCATGAGAGCGCGAGTCGCGTCATCATGTTCGAGGAAAGGAATCAGACTGGTCGCGACACTGAGCACCTGAGCCGATGCCACGTCCATATAGTCAATTTTATTCACATCAACAACCGTTGGTTCGCCATGATCACGCGCAGCAATACGTTCACCGATGATGAAACCGTCTTTGTCTACCGGCGTAATAGCACTCGTCGTCACCGCCCGCTCTTCCTCGAAAGAATTCAAATATACGATTTCATTCGTCACGCGCGGTTTGACTAATACGACATGCAAATCTTTTTTACCAGCCAATTTCTTCGCGATCTCTGCAGTAATTTTTTCTCCTGTTTCCACAATCCCTGACACATCTTCACGCGCCACTTCCCCTTCGGTGAAACGAGCTTCGTTCGGAACAGTGTGCACCACTTTACGATAAGGAGTTTCGATGAAACCGAATTGGTTAATTTTTGCAAAAGTTGACAAGTGGCCCACGAGACCGATATTCGGTCCCTCTGGAGTCGCGATCGGACAAATACGACCATAGTGAGTCGTGTGCACATCGCGCACTTCGAAACCAGCCCGATCACGCGAGAGACCACCTGGACCGAGAGCACTGATACGACGTTTGTGTTCCAATTCCGCGAGCGGATTGATCTGATCCATGAACTGTGACAACTGTGAACTCATAAAGAACTCATGAATCGCCGCGATCACTGGGCGTGCATTTACTAATTTATTTGGTGACAAACCATCGAGCTCATAAGTACTCATGCGATCTTTCACGATCCGCTCCATACGAGCGAGACCGACACGGAAACGATTCTGTGCCAATTCCCCCACCGCTCGTACACGTCGATTACCCAAATGATCAATATCATCTGGCTCTTCCTGTGTCACATTGAGGCGCACCACTTCTTTCAAAACCGCCAAAAGTTTTTCCGGAGACAAAACCCGCTCCTCTTTCATTTCCATTTTTTTATCATCGAGTCCTAATTGGAATTTGGTGTTGAATTTATATACACCCACTCGGCCGAGATCATATCGGTCGAAATTGAAAAACATCGCGTGAATCAAACTCTTCGCATTATCAGCCGTCGCGAGATCACCCGGACGAATTCTTTTGTATACTTCGATCAAGCCTTCTTCAACACTGGCCGAGACATCCTTCTTGATCGTAGCATCAATATAGTCAATATTCGGATGAATATTCACATCTTTGAATTTCGCAATCATTTCTTCGTTCGAAGTAAAACCAAAAGCCCGCAACAGTGCGGTAGCGGCGACTTTTCTTTTACGATCCACCTTGATCCAAATCACATTGTTTTGATCTGTTTCAATTTCTATCCAAGCACCGCGATTTGGAATAATCTTCGCACCATAATATCGACGACCGCGAACATTCTCAGCCGTGAAAAAAGCACCCGCACTACGAATGAGCTGAGACACCACTACACGCTCGATACCGTTCACAATGAATGTACCACGCTGTGTCATGATCGGTACGTCCCCCAAATAAATTTCTTGTCGATTCGATGCCCCTGTACGTTTGTTCAATAATTTGACATTGACACGCAAAGGCGCCTCAAAAGTAATATTTTTCTTCCGACAAATCACTTCATCAAACTTCGGTTCGTCAATATAATAATCTTCAAAATACAATTCCAAATCACGCCCCGTGAAGTCTGTGATCGGAGAAACCTCTTCGAATAATTCTTTAATACCATTTTTGAAAAACCAGTCGTATGATTCCTTTTGGAGAGCAATCAAATCTGGCACCGGCAAAGCATCTCGCAACTGGGTGAAATACTTGCGGTCAAAACTCTTTACTGGTTGACGCTTGTAAATTGGCATAAGCGACAATAGATTAATAATTTATTATTTAATTTATATTCCTCACACCACCCGCCTCTCACGAAAAACTAGATCGGAAGCAAAAAGAAACACAAAAAACCCACCTCAGATTATGAGAATGGAATTACTAGTACAAATTGTGTCCGAACTGCTGGTGCATGGTATTTTATTACCTGTGCACGCCCCTCGATTTTGGCTAAACTTAGACAATTTTAGCCTTCAGATCAGACATTATTCAGAGAGTTATCGCTTGGCGCACGTTGGAATCAACACTGGGCGGTCAGTCAAATAAATGCCTGCCGTGCCGGTAATTTCACGTGTTTCACCCACCCATTCGAAATTCGATTGGGTGAAAGTGGGGCTAAAAAACGCTATTTTTAGCCATTTTCGATAGCGTCCACACTATACAACTTTTTTTTACATTTGTCAAATAAGGTGGTGGATAACTGATTAGGCTACAAAAAACACCGGAATTACCCGATGTTTTTTGCTTTTTATTTCGCTTATTTCGGCAAGTACCCGATCAGCCCTGCTACCCGAGCCTGTTTGATAGCACCCGAGATTTTCCGCTGATGCCATGCGCACAGACCACTTCGACGGCGTGGGGCAATTTTCAAATACGAAGAGACGAAACGGCGCAAAATCGCCACATCCTTGTAATCAATAATTGCCTTATTGTTCACACAGTAATAACACTGACGCTTGGTAGCTGTATTTGCGCTGGTATTGCCTCGTTTTGATGAGTTTGACTTTTTAAACATATTTATTAAAACGGAATATCTTCTACTTTGATCTCTTCGGAGATGGAATCATCGACAGGCGCTGGATTTGGCTTAGAGGAGAAATTCCCCACCGCCTCGGCTCCGCCCGCACCACCATTCGCTCCCGCACGAGTCCCACCGTCGAGCATGATTAGGTTATCGACGATAATCTCTGTCCGGTATTTTTTGACACCGGCCTGATCCGTCCAATCACGAGTTTCCAATCGTCCTTCCACATACACTCGCCTACCTTTATTGAGGTATTGACCGGCTATTTCGCCGATTTTACCCCACAAAACACAGTTGTGAAATTCAGACTTTTCTTGTTTTGTGCCGGATTGGTCTTTCCACACTCTCCCTGTCGCCACTGTAACCGAAGCCACGGTTTTGCCAGTTGGAGTTGTGCGCACCTCCGGATCACGGACGAGACGGCCGAGAAGCGTGACACGATTGAGATCCATAGTAGTTTAATTAATTAGTGAATTGGCTCGAAGTATATTATACATTACTGATATCAATGTCCAAAATTTGATCCAGTTTTTTGTCAATATCGGCCAAATCGACTGTCTTCTTGGTAGATTTTCGTGTCGCTTTTGCTGGTTTCTCTTCCACCTTTTTTTCGATCGAAATCGATTCGACTGACTTTTCGACCGATTCTTTTGTTGTGACCGGCTCTTCTGCTTTCTCCCCTACCACCGGAGAGGCCTCCACAGAAACTGTTTCTCGTGTAGAATACACCTCTTTCACCGTTTCGCGTGATTCACCATCACGACGCGGCAGGGCCAAAACATCTTCAATCGTGTACACGATTTTGTTGACATTTGAAACCTTTTTCGGATTATAAGTTTTCACCACCGTTCTCAACAACTCAGGCATCAGCCGGAGCTTGTTTGAGATTGCGACCACATCCAAAGAATCCGCTTCGAAACGAGCCATTTCGAAATAGCCATAACGAATGTGTTTGATTGGATAAGCCAAGCGATTTTTACCCATGTCGGTCACTTGGATGTTTTCCGCTTTCCCGGACTCGAGCACCGACTTCACTTTCGCGACATTTGGCACTACTTCGTCCTCAGTCAAAGTTCCTGGTAAAATAAACAATAACTCGTAATTTTTCTTCATAACGGTTAAATAAGTTTTTCGTCTGCACCGACCGCGCAAACTTTATGATTTTATAACGCTATTTTCTGGATGGGCACAATATACCAGAAGAATGGGGGGTATGTCAATAGCTTGTTATAATCCGCACCATGCAATATAATTGAGAGATAAATGCACTAAAAATCCCACAAAAACCCCTTATGCCCCAAACTCTCTTCAAAATCCTCGTTTTATCCCTCATCATCATCGGCGAAGCCGTCATGATTTATGCAGAAATGTCCGGTGCCAAAGAGCACTTCGCCACCGCCCAAACATTCTGGCAGATATTTTTACGCATGCTTATTTTTATTGTTATCGGTGGTGGTTTCTTGATCTCAGGCTACATTCTCGGCATAAATGCTTTCAAAAACATTTGGGTCATGTCCGTCGTCTCCATCACCTCAATAATCATCCTCGAGCCAATCCTCGGCTGGACATTTTTTGCGCAACTACCTACAACTGGCGCCGTGATTGGTTTTGTCCTCGGCGTTATCGGACTCTTTGCGGCAATTTTTTTCTGAACCTATTCCAAATCCCCCACCCCCGTGATATAATACCCACAAATAAAACAAACATATGCTTTCAGAAAAAGTTATTTTGAATTATCTAAAAAAAACGCGTGGTTTTGGGAAAAAAGAAATCGCTGAATATACTGACAAAGCCGGAAAGCTCGGAAAAAAGCTCGAAGACTATTTGCGCGACGAAAATCTAATAGACGAATTGGAAATGTACACCAAAATCGCCGCTGAAATGGATATTCCTTTCATCGCCCTGAAGGGTCGAGAAATAAAAAAGGATGTCCTCGAACTAATCCCCGCTTCTCTCGCCCAAACTCACGATGTAGTCGCTTTTGAGAAAACCCCAAATGAGATCCGACTGGCGATGCTCGACCCCGAAGATATCCAAACCATTGAATTCATTCATCGTAAAACCGGTCTGAATCCAAAAGTTTTCCTGACTGCTCCGAGCGACATCAAAGATGCTCTCAGACGTTATCACGCCGACTTGGAAAGTGATATTTCCATCCAAGAAATTTCCGATACCACAGCCGGAGCCGAAGGCGATCTGAAAAAGGTCGCCGAAGAATTACCAATCATAAACATCGTCAACAGTATTCTGGAACATGCGGTCTTCGAAGGCGCGAGTGATATCCACATCGAACCAGAAGAAAAAGACGTCATCGTGCGCTACCGCATCGATGGTATTCTCCGTCCGGTAATGACCCTCCCGAAGACCGTGAAAAGCGGTATCATGGCGCGCATAAAAGTCCTCGCTAATTTGAAAATTGACGAACATATGCGCCCCCAAGATGGTCGCTTCAAAATCCAAGTCCAGGATGAAAAACTATCTTTTCGTGTCTCCATCATCCCAGTCTATGATGGTGAAAAAGTTGTCATGCGTCTCCTCCACGAGGGTCAGAAACCGCTCACTCTCGACGAACTTGGTTTCGCGCCTATTCCGAAAAAAATCGTTGAATCTGCCATCAAGAAACCTCATGGCATGATCCTCGTCACTGGTCCAACTGGTTCTGGAAAAACCACCACCTTATACTCCGTACTCGGGATGCTGAACAAGCCAAATGTGAACATTTCTACCATCGAAGACCCGATCGAATACCATATCAAAGGCATCAACCAAAGCCAGACAAATCCTCAAGCCGGATTTACTTTCGCAAACGGCCTACGCGCCTTCTTACGTCAAGACCCGAATATTATCATGGTTGGAGAAATCCGTGATGGCGAAACGGCCGAAATCGCGATTCATGCCGCCATGACCGGACATCTGGTGCTTTCTACTCTACACACCAATGACGCCCCGACCACCATCCCCCGTCTCGCTGATATGAACATCCCACCGTTTTTGATTGCTTTCACTGCGAATATCATCGTCGCCCAACGTCTCGTGCGTAAAATCTGTCCACACTGCCGTAAAGAAATAAAACTTGAAACTGAAGCTCTCGCTGACATGGAAAAAATCACCAAAGATGCCAATTTCAAACTTGCTTTTGGATCGATCGAAGGCGAAGTAAAAAAGATCAAATCATTTACAGATTTCAAAAATACCCCATTTTTCCGCGGTGAAGGTTGCAGACGTTGTAATAATTCTGGCTACAAAGGCCGTGTCGGTATTTATGAAGTAATGGAAATTTCGAAAAACATCATCGACAAAATAAACGCCCGTGCCAACGCCGAAGAACTGAAAAAAATCGCCCACGCCGAAGGCATGATCACCATGCTCGAAGATGGGCTCATCAAATGCAAAACCGGCGTCACTACCGTCGAAGAAATTCTCCGCGTGGTGCGTGATTAAAAATTATGAAAATATATCGCCGCTCGTCAAAACCTGTCACCGAGACCGATAATAACACTTCCCCAACTGAAAAAATCAGCTGGTTCACCGAACATCTGACACGAATTCCGTTTGTCCAAAAAATGTTTTTTGTCGAACATTTGAAAACAATGGTTCACGCTGGACTCTCACTCACCGAATCACTCGACGTGTTGGCACGTGAGATCGAGAACCCCAAATTCCGTAAAGTAATCGGCGAGATAAAACTCGGCGTCGAAAAAGGCAACGCTCTGAGCGAAGTATTTGCCAAACACCCAAAAGTCTTTCCAGCTATTTATGTGAAAATGATCGCCGCCGGTGAGACCTCTGGCAAACTCGAAGGTGCCCTCCAAGAAATCAGTACCCAGATGCGCAAAACTCATGAATTGACTTCTACGATTCGAGGCGCTCTCACTTACCCCGCTGTCATCGTTGTGGCTATGATTGGCATTGCTATCATGATGGTGACTGTCGTACTGCCGAAATTGATGGCTCTATTCTCCGAATTTGACACCCAATTACCACTTGCTACTCGCATCCTCATCAAAGTGAGTGGCTTCATGTCCAAACCCCTTAATCTAATTTTGGTTCTAGGAGGAATGGCTTTACTAATTTTTTTGTTCGCCTACTCTCTAAAACATTTCCCCACTTTTCGAAGGCTCATCCACAAAATCAATTTGCATCTACCCATCCTCGGGCCAATCATAAAAAAAATCAACCTAGCCCGATTCTCTCTCACCCTCTCCTCCCTCCTCGAGAGTACAATCCCAATCATCAACGCAATCGAAATTACAGCCGAGACGGTTTCAAACATGATATACAAAGACACCCTCCTCGCCGCCGCCGAAAAATTGAAAAGTGGTACACCCCTATCTGAGATTCTATCTACTGATCACAAAATTTTTCCCCCGATGGTGACCGAGATGGTCATGGTCGGTGAACGTACCGGTGAAATCCAGCATCTCCTGAACGAATTGGCTGATTTCTACAACAAAGAAGTTGACAAAACAATGAAGAATTTTGCCACGATCATCGAGCCAATCATCATCATTTTACTCGGTCTCGCTGTCGGCGGTATGGCGGTCGCTGTCATCATGCCGATGTATTCTCTCGTGCAGAATTTCTAAAAATTCCTCGGAAAAATTGTTTTCATTTACCGATTGATATTTTTTTGGTATAATACTGACAAATAAAAAATATTAAATTTGCATGTTTGCGAATCCATTTCCTAACGCTTTCGGTCTCGATATCGGAGACCTGTCGCTCAAACTCGTTCAACTGAAACGAGACGGCATTCGGCGCGGCAAACCACGTTTTCGCCTAGTCAATAGACGTAGTATTGAATTACCCCCCGGATTGATCGTGAACGGAGAACTAGAAAAACCCGAAGAAGTCCGCAAACGCATCCTGCGCCTCCTCGCCGGCAATCGGTATCAAAAGCCCATTAAAAGTCCTTGGGTCGTAGCCTCCTTGCCGGAGACCAAAAGTTTCATCAAACTGATCACCATCAAAAAAAAATCTGATGATATTGTTGACGATGATATACCTCAAATCGCCAAAAAACATATCCCGTTCGCAGAAAATGAAGAATCCTACATTCATTACCAAGTCATCCGTTCTTCTACTGAGACCACAGAAGTCCTAATCGGTACCACCCCCAAAAGAATCGCCGACTCATACACCTATCTGCTCGAAAGCGCTGGATTGGGAGTTATTTCACTTGAAATCGAAGCGCTCGCTCTCGCCCGCACCATGATTACGGCTGATAAAGCTTATGACGGAGAAGCCCGCGCGATTCTCGATATTGGCGCCGTCCGATCTTCACTCATCGTTTATGATCACGGCGTTATTCAGTTTAGCACCTCCTTCCCTTTTTCAGGAGAACTCCTCACGACCGCCGTTTCCCAGGAATTAAAAATCGATCCAGAGTCGGCAGAAACCCGCAAAAAATCTTCCGGACTGATCTACAAAAAAGACACGGGAGCTGTCTGGACAATCCTGATGAAACAGACCGAAACCCTCATCAAACAAATTACCGCTTCCGTAAATTTTTACTATTCTCACTTCCCAGAAGCCAATCACGTAAAGAAAATAATACTCTGTGGCGGCGGGTCAAATTTGGCAGGCCTCGACAAAATTCTCGCGACCAAGTTGAAAATTTCTACCCGACCTGGGCACCCCTGGAAGAATCTTTTTTCTACACAGACCCTGCCAGATGACCCGAGCTCCCTGAACTACGCCACCGCTATCGGACTCGCTCTACGCGCCTCCGAGAATTCATTTTTCCCTTATCAAATATTCTGATATGATGCCTCTTCGCCTCAATTTACTCTCCGGGGAAAAAATCCAATATTTGAAAAAACTAGTCCGGATTCAGTTTGTCAAAGAAATTTTGGAAATTGTTCTGGCTTGTGTTTGTGTACTCGGTATCGCCCTCATCGGCGGACAAAAACTTCTCCAAGATCACTTCAATTCTTTGGCTGAACAAATTGTCGCCGTCAACAAACAATACTCAAATTCCAATCGTGAAATTAAAGACATCAACTCCCTCCTCGCCCGCACCGAAAGCATCCAGAGGGAATACAAGACCCTGTCACCCCAACTCATCGAACTCACCACGGCCATTCCCGAGCCAATCCGTCTGTCCGATTTCAATTTCGACATGCGTACACGCAAAATCACCCTCACCGGCGAAGCTCCTCGCCGCGAAGACCTCCTCGCCCTCGAACAATCTCTCCATAATATTGCCTGGATCGACATCGTCGATGTTCCTCTCTCCCAACTCACCGCGCGTGAAAATTTGAATTTTTCTATCAGTGTCACAATCACCAACAAATCAAATTAATATGAAATTCGGTCTGAAACAAAAAATTATAATGACCACAGGAATCATCGCCACCATTTTGTTTTTGATTGTATTTTTCATAATTTTACCATCAATCAAAAAAATTACCGAGATTCGAAAAGATCTTGGTTTTGTAGAAAATCATCTGGAAGAGAAATACCAAAAGACCCAAAAATTGCACCGCTCCATCAACGAATTAAAAAACATAAAACAGACTACCATGCCGCTTCATGACACCGTAATCAAAACCGGTGACGAATTAAATATTATTACGAAATTAGAAGGCCTGGCCGCTATCTACAACATAAATCAGAAATTAGATATCACATTCATTCAAAACACCCAGAGCGGGTCCAGTCCAAACCACAAAACGCTTCCCCAAGCCTACCGTATCTCTTTCCTAAATAAAGCCACTTTTACCGACCACCTCCGATATCTCTCTGCTCTCGAGATTCTCCCCCTATATATCATGATAGATAATATCCAATTTAATCGCGTCAAAGGACCGGCCGAGGATCGCTCGGTCATTGCAAAATTTGAAGGTATCGTGTATGCTGTTCCCAAATAAACAAAATTCGCCCTCACCAGAATACCGACAGTTCGGCTTACTGAAAATCATCAGTGTGGCCACTCTTGGCCTCATTTTGGTTGGATTTTCATTTGGACTATACTTCATATACGAAAACATTTTCCGAACGCTTGGAAATTCCCAATCAATCCTACTCCAAAAAGTCAGCGAAAGCATCGAGGTGATTAATTTCGATAGACTAGATCAAGTGACAAAATCTTTCGATAATAAAATAAGTCTGACTAACACTTCAACGATTCGCGATCCTTTTTTCGGAGAAATGCCCCCCGCACCTTCATCCACGGTCTCTCTAAGGTAAAATATGCAATACGCTTTTCAACTAGGACGAGAAACAGAAATATCGGCTATCGAGGCCGATATCGTTTTGGAACAAATGAAAGTAAAAATCGCTCGCCGCAATCTGAAAAATGGAATTTGGCGGATTGAAACCAACCATGAATTCGACACCAATTCTCTCATGCACCAACTTGGCGGTACCATAAAAATCATGCGCGCCCTATCGATTCCCGCCACCGCCGAAACAATCTCTCGGTATTTGGGTGAAATTGTATTAGAGGGAAAAATTTCTTTTTCTATCACCGGAGGAGACCGACGTCTACCTGTAATGGTGAAAAAGATCCTCAAATCCTCCGGACGATCGGCGCGTTTCGTCGAAACTGTGAATAGCGCCAGCATTTTGTTCAATGGCCTTGTCACCGACCACACCGATCTCACGATCCTCGACAACGAGTTATTTGTCACCGACACTATTCAGCCCTTCGAAGCATTTAGCCAACGCGATTTCGGCAGACCAGCCACTGATAATCTCAGCGGTATGCTCCCACCAAAATTGGCTAGAATGATGATAAATTTGTCCGGAGTCACACCTTCCGCCACCCTCCTCGACCCATATTGCGGATCGGGAACGATTATCACTGAAGCGGCGGAATTAGGTTTCAAAAATATCATCGGTACTGACAATTCCCCAAGAGCTATCAGTGATACCACAAAAAATTTAGAGTGGCTTGAGAAAAAGCTCCAAATTACTACCGATAAAAAAATCTTCCACTGCGACGTTCGCCAAATTCACGAAGCTTTGAAAAAAAATTCTGTTGACGCGGTCGTGTGTGAACCATATCTCGGAATCCCATTGCACGGCAACGAACGTGAAGACACTATTCGACACGAAATGATCAACTTATCTAATTTATACTCAGACGGTTTCAAATCTCTTTCCCAAATCATGAAACTTACCGGAGTAATGATTACAGTAATTCCTAAATTCAAAGTCGGCGCAGACAAATGGGCAGAAATTGATGTGGCCAAACTGCTACCTTCGAACCTCATCATTTCCCCGTGGTCTGCAGACAAACCACATCTCACATATTTCCGCCCCGACCAGAAATTGGCGAGGCAGATCTATCGCATAAAGAAAACCAGCCTCTAAAAGGCCGGTTTTGGTTTATTGATAAATTCTCTGTGCTTCCGTCCCGGTATAATAATATTGGATCAATTGGACAAAGCTTTCGCCATCTTTCTCTGCTCGATAAGCCGCATCCCGCGCGCTCATACCGACACCATGTCCTCGCATTGGCTGACCTTTGTCATATTTCGCTATGACCGGTACGAGCCATGGTTTCTCCGCCCCACCCCATACTGATTTCCACGATTTCGTCTTGCCATTACTATTTGCATAATACGGCGTCATTACAATTTCGTTTTGATATGTCACCATTACGCCGCGAGTGGCAATCGTCGCCTCCGCTACATGAGGCATGAGTTTCTCGCTTACATATCCGAGATAAAGCTGGTCTCCCGTATTCGCCACCACATCGAAATTTCTTTTATCATGCTTGGTCGTATATTCTTTTGTACAGTATGCGTAAGTACGTGCCGCCGTGAGTAATGCCTTGATATATTCAATTGGTGCCGCATTCGAAGTCTCGGCAATCCCCGCCACATAATCCTCCATTCCCAATTCATTGATCAGATACAACGCACTTTCATCTGTCGTCACCCTCAATTCAGCGATTCCCCGATATTCATTGAAATTATCCGGTCCTTTCCATTTCACATACCTCTGTAAATTTGTCACACGAAAAACTGCCCGCGGATTATTGACCGGCACGAGACGCAAAAAATCCGGACCAGAGAATACCAATCCGGGCGCCTTAAAGGTGTACACCCCGTTTGAATATTTCAAATCCGCTTTCACACCCAATGGCAATATTCCTTTCTCCACATCGCCAGCGAATACGCGATAGTCATCATCCACTGGACGAATTTTGGACGTTCCTTCCGATTTCGCAATTCCCACGCGCAAAGTCGGCTCTGCGTCCAATCGAATATTTTCCACCACTCCGGTTTTCGGAGCGGAAGTTTCGATACTGCCCCCACCAGTCGTGAACACGGGCGGAATATACCCTACTGGCGCATCCTCGGTCACATCTACTGACAAATCATACACTGCCCCACTGATCTCTTCCCCATTCGACACTAACACAAAACTCGCCACATAATGACCCGTCTTGACCGGCGCCCGCAAACCAAAAGCAATTTTTGTAATTCCATCTGGCACCACCTCATTACTAGTCTCGAGAACGACATTCTCACTCCGCCAATCGGAATCTGCAAACGAAACATTCGTACCAGACGCTACCGATACCATATTCTTCAATCTCACTTCATAGCCTGGCCAGCTAGTCTCGCCAACATTTGTAAAATGCACCAGCATCTTGGCTGATTCTCCGCCTTTCAGGGTGATTTTTTTGGTTTTTACAGCCGTACGTTTGGCTTGATACAGACTGGATTTGGTCGAATCCGCAGAATTATCAGAATTACCCGGCACAATCACCACCTGATCTGCCAAAACTTTTTTCTCCACCACTTTTATTTTCAAAAAGAAGTACCCACCCTGAACCCAGGAATAATTCTCCGCCGCCAAATAAAACCTCTCAACATATTCCCCTATCACACTCGGTGCATGCAGAGTAATTGATAATTCACCCGTTCCTCCTGGCGCTACTTTGTCCGAAATCTTTGCTGTTTGGTGCTTAGAAATCCATGCCTCATCCGCAAAAACCGAAGACCGATTACGCGGCTCCATCGTATATGCCGAAATGTACCGACCACTGTTATTCCAAGTCACATTCCCAATATTCTTGAACTTGACTTTCACCGTCTTCTTTTCCCCTGCTTGAATCACTATCGGATCTGATTCCGATTGAGAAATAAATCTGGCAGAGTATGCCGAAGGATCTCGCACTACCACCTCAGGCGTGGCCGCAAAAATTTTTACCGGTAACAGTAAAAATGCTAGCACTAAAACTGTAAAAAATATTTTTCTATAAAACATACTTCAATTTATATTTTAATTATACCAAAAAGAGACTAAAAAGCCAACCTCAAAAAAGGTTTGACCAAACATGCTTAAAATGCTATATTATACACATAAAAAGTTAAATAAAAAATATGCCAAAAGAAACCGAAAGCGCGCAGGATTTTGATTTTTTTAATACTCATGAGCATGCACTGCCCGAAAAAATTGATCTAGATGAACTATTCAGCAAGTCAGGACAAAAAAAGGCTAATGACTTCATGTTTGGGGAGATGACCTCGACATTTTCCAAAACGCCTTCCATCAGAAAAGAGATCGTTGAAGCTCTGGGCAGTATTCGCGCCTATTTGCAAGCTGAAAACCAACTTGATTTTATAGAAAAGAAAATCATCAACCCCAAAGATCCTGGAACAGAGTCTGAAATGCTCAAAAAAATCTCCCAAAAGATCAAAACCAGATTTAAAAACTCCCCAGAACTTTTGAATTTCTTTGAAACCCACTCTTCACTTATTTCCGAAATTGTGCGCCAAAGCCAAAACGAAACAATTGATTCGGATACAGACAGAATCGCGGCAATAAGCAACATCGACCTAAAAGGGGGGAAGGTGAAAGCAGTATATGAAGCCCCCAAAGAAGAGACCCGCCAAGTCGCATTCTCCACAATCTCCATCACCGATATCCGAGACACCCTTCGTGAGACACAGCAGTCAAAAAACCCCAATAAGGATGAACAGTTCCAAATAAAATACGCCTTAGAGAGACTTCGAGAATACGTTGACCCGTTTTTGGAGGCCGGTGCCATAATTGGTGGTCTAAAACCTATCAATCCCGAAGGAAACACTGCGGAGACACGAATTGACGCCTTCCACGACATCCAGCTTCTCCTGGATTTCGGCGGTATCATGCTCGATGCCAACAAAAGAGCTGAATCTGTCATACATACCCTGAAAGAACAAGAGTCTAACCCGCAATAGACACACCGGACTCAAATCGTTTTGCTATGTCTCTCAACAAAAAAATCGCCACCAACACGATCATTCAAATTGTTGGCAAAATAATCACGACAGCGCTCGGGCTTATCTCATTTGGCATGATAGCCCATTATTTAGGTACCGAAAAGTTTGGCTGGTATATTACTGCCATTTCTTTTTTACAATTTGTTGGTATCTTGACCGATTTCGGCCTCATACCCGTTTCCGCCCAAATGCTCGGAGAGGGCAGATTTGAAACTAACCGCCTCGTGCGCAGTCTCATTGGCTATCGACTCTACACTTCAATATTTTTTCTCGGTCTTGCTCCGCTTATCGCCCTCCTCTTTCCTTACTCTGCTCCAGTGAAGTGGGCTATCCTCATTTCGACCATCAATTTTCTCTGTATCGCCCTCAATCAAGTCTTCACCGGATTTTTACAAAGCCGTCTGCAAATGCACATCCAAGCTGTCGGAGAGATCGTCGGCAGAATCGCTCTCATTATCTGCTTGATCCCAATTATCCATGGAAATTTGGGTTTCTTCTATACAATGCTCGCCCTTTCATTTTCCTCTCTCTTCTATACCGGTTACATGTATCTGAAAATCAGCCGCGATGTACACCTCTCACCAATTTTTGACAAAGAGATCTGGCTTTCTATCACAAAAAAAATGTGGCCGATTGCGATATCAATTATTTTCAATGTAATTTATTTACGCGGCGATATCATTCTCCTATCATTCTACCGACCATCATCTGAAGTTGGCATATACGGCGCCGCCTATCGCGTACTCGATATCGTCAGCCAGACCGCGATGATGCTCATGGGGTTGCTCCTCCCCCTCCTCGCTCGCGCACACACCGCAAATGCCCGACAAGAATTTGCAAATCTCTATCAAAAATCTTTTGACTACATGATGATGATTTCAATCCCCGCGACAATCGGTACGATATTGCTAGCTAATCCGATCATGACTCTCGTCGCCGGGAATGATTTTGTCTCTGCCGGCGCACCTTTGAAAATTCTGGCTGTTGCGGTGTTCGGAGTATTTCTCGGTGCAATCTTCGGCCACACGGCTGTCGCAATCGACCGACAGAAATCCACAATGTGGATTTACGTTTCCGACGCCATCCTCACTCTCCTCGGCTACTTGTATTTCATCCCACGATACGGCTGGCTCGGTGCCGCCTGGATGACCGTATTTTCTGAAATATATGCCGGTCTCTGTCTCTACCTCACCATTCGTCGAATTACCAAAATCAAACTTCATCTCACAAATCTTACCAAAATACTTATCGCCAGTCTTTTCATGGCAACCATAATTTATTTTACTCGCTCATTCCATGTAATTTTGGTAGCGATTCTCGGCATAGCGGCTTACACTGGCGCAACGATTGTATTGGGGATAGTATCAAGAGAGACACTCGCGGAAATTTTTGCAACACGAGATATAAAAAAAACGCCCACTGATGATACTGCTATCAGTGGGACAAGCTAGACGAGCCCTGAGACAAACTACATGAAAAAATATATCGCGAGAGCTATTTCCGGAGGCCCCCTGAACCGACCAACGATTTCGCTTCCACTGCCGGCACCACGATAAATAATGTCACCATCAATACGGGCAAATGGCTCGCTCAAAAAAATGAATCCGGGCTGTTGAACGAGCGGCCCATTGAGAACTGCTAGAACCTGCAAAGAGCTGACCCCGTCTCGCAAGATATTACCCTCGATCCGACCAACTACCTTTTGGGAAAACCACCCATCTCTGTATACCACCCCATTGATGACTCTCCCCAAAACTTTGTTTCCTGATGCGTTATACAGGACGCCATTCATATCCGACCTCCACCTGTTATTTACTTTAATTTAAACACTTTTTCCTGTTTCTGTCAAGACCGAGATTGACAACACGGCATCTGCCACCATACAATATCCCCAGTATGCTGACAACAATATCAATCTTTTCTGTATTTTTTTTCGCAGTTCTCTGTGTCTTGCGGATTGATTTGGCGTATACGATTTTTGCGTTTCTACTACCGACATATTTAATCCGTTATGATTTCTTTGGTATTCCGACCACATATTTAGAATTAATTTTTATTCCACTCACAATTTTTTCTCTGTTTTCTTTGCACACCGAAATTACTCAGACCATAAAAAACCATCTCAAAAATAAGAGGGCCATTACTGTCGGCATCCTACTATTCTTCATAGGGGCTTTTATCGGCATATTCTTCTCACCCGAGACACGTTCCGCTCTCGGCAGTTTCAAAGCTTTTTTCGTCGAACCGATCATTTTCTATTTCCTGATTCTCGCCGCTTGGGTCAAATACCCGAAACTGAAAAACCAGACAATTTACGCTCTCCTCTCTGCCACAGTCATCACATCCCTACTGGCAATTTTCCAACACTTCACCGGCTGGATGGTGCCGTGGGATTTCTGGCAAAACCGAAATACCTATCGCGTCACCGGATTTTGGGGTTATCCAAATGGCGTAGGTCTATTCGTTGCCCCCCTATCACTACTAGTATTTTCAATACTAAAAATAAATACTGGTTCCAAAAAAATCTTTCAATCCTTTAATCTTCTAATCTTCTTCACCCTTACCACCCTCGCCTGCCTCTACGCCAAATCCACCGGCGCCCTGATCGCCATTCTCGCGGGTATACTATTATTCTGTCTTTCAATCAAAAAAATTCGCTTGTTAATTATATTTGGAATAGTCTTAATTACCCTTTCCGTCACACTACTTCCCCAGACAAAACCCATTCGTGATGAAATTTTTCTCCACGACTACTCCGGTTCACTGCGTGTCAACATCTGGGGAGAAACCACAGCCCTACTCTCCGACCACCCAATTGTAGGTAGTGGTCTCGCTGGCTACAAAACACTTATCCGGCCGTATCGAATTGACAAATGGATCGAAGTATTCGAACATCCGCACAATCTCTGGCTTTCAGTCTGGGTAAATGCCGGTCTGGTTGGTTTCACTGGTTTAATTCTCATCACACTATCTATTATCGATTCCGCCTGGAATGCGATCCGTCGAAACGACTGGATCTCTTCGTCTGCCCACGTGCCAATGATCGCCATTTTCGTATTTGGTCTGGTCGATACCCCCTATTTGAAAAATGACTCCGTTTTCATATTCTTTTTTGCACTGGCGCTGATTACTTCGATCGGGTATAATATACGTCGAGACAAATTATCGACTTATGAATAACTGGAAAAACCCAAAACTGAAAAAACTTGCTACCGCCCTCATGACGATCGACAAAGAATCCGACATGCTAAATTTTCTACGTGATCTATGCACACTAGAAGAGCTCGAGGAACTCTCGACTCGTTGGGAGGCGGTGCAACTCATTGCCAAGGGAATTTCCTACCGACAAATTGCCGAAAAAACCGGACTCTCCACCACAACTGTGACGCGAATCGCCCACTGGTTGAACCACGGCGAGGGCGGCTACCAAACCGTACTAAAAAGTAACCACTAAAATCCCCCTTTATGGGGATTTTTTGATACCCAAACAAAACTTATCCACACCATGCGCTTGACATTGTGTTAATGTAGTAATACAATGATACTGTCAGTGTTAAGAAAAAACATTGATACAGGGGTCAGATACGATTCCTGAAAATTATTAGTAGCGAGGTATGCCATGGAAAGAAAAACATCAACTGTGATCGAGAGGACCGACGGAACCAAGGCTGTAGTAACAAAGAATGAGCCCGGAGCATTTGAAGCTCTTTTCTCCCGCTCATTCTACGAGATCACCGACACACGTGATGGTAGTACGAGCTACACGTCAGACCGTGACTCAGCCCACGACTGGGCTGACAAATTGACCGAAGGGGAGGAAAGCAAACGTTGGGAAAGCCCTGACGAGGAGGACGAGGAATAGCCGACTAATGGTCGGCAAACAAAAACCACCCCTCTTTTTCTAAAGAGGGGTAAATTATTTATATGAATAGACAAATTCAAATTGGAATCATCGGATCAGCCGCCGATCTAGAATACAATGACGAGATAATCAAACTAGCCGAAGAACTCGGTAAATATGTTGCCGAGGAAAACTGCACCCTAGTTTTTGGCGCCGAAAAAGACAGTGACTCTCTACCGACCATCGCCTGTCGCGCTGCCAAACAAGCGGGGGGTCTCACAGTTGGTATCACTTACGGCAAAGGGCTCGAAGTTTTCGAAAGGGACTGTATTGACGTTGTAATTGCTACCGGATTGGAGCGTGGTGGCGGACGTGAATTATCGCTAATTTTGAGCTGTGATGCGGTCATTGCGATAAATGGCGGTTCTGGTACCCTGACAGAGATAGCCATAGCTTACCAAGCAAATATACCTGTCATCGTTATCAGAAATACCGGAGGCTGGTCAGAAAAACTCGAAAATCAGTATCTCGATGACCGAAAGCGTCTAAAAGTCGAAGTTGCCGACAATCCACAATCCGCAGTGGATCTCGCAATCACCCTTGCATCAAAATAATTATGAAAAATCCCAAGCTCACCAATAATCTTACTCATATAGACCAATTCTTTTCGAAAAAGATTGGTCGTGTTGAGTATTCATGAATCAGAACTCCACGTTCGATCTATTTCTGAAAGAATCCACTTTCAGAAATAGTCGTGGAGGCTCCCATGAACAGAAACTATGTGATTTCAGAGGATATTTATCTACTGCTGTCCATCTGGGTGAGAGAAAAAAACTATACTCTCCCACCGAAATTGTTCTTTGAAAATATCCGGAAAGAATTTTTTGTATACATGCAAAAAATATTTCCCGGATTAATTATTGTGCCTGAATCAAGTATTTGTTCTGGTCTCAGGAGTTTGCTTTTGCACAACAAGCTCCCAACCATCTCCCTGGAACGGACATATTTCGCGGGTGATTTGAGCTTCGAAATCACTCGCCTAGTCGATAAAAATCACGTAGCTTGTGGTTGGGGTAATCGTACCGGGACATTACCAATCGAAGACCAACTTCGAGCACTACAAAACAGTGACGTCTCCGAAGTTGTCCTTGTCGATGATGTAATTTTTGAAGGCAAAACCTTGAAATTCATCATTGACCTTTTTTCGAGTATTGGAATTCGTGTAATTTCAGTTTATGCCGGTATTGGTATTGGTGAAATGAAAATAGTCCACCAACTTGTTCGAAATGTCAACTGTGTATATTTATTTGAAGATGTAATCGACGAAGTTTGCGAGCGTGATTTCTTTCCGGGAGTTCCGCTTTCGGGCAGACTTCTCATAAACACAGATTACGGAATCCCTTATGTTTACCCATTTGGAAACCCAATTGACTGGGCATCCATTCCACTCGAACACGGTCGCGACTTTTCAAAATTTTGTATCCACCAAACGATCAAAATTTTTGAAGAAATTGAGCGCCGTTCGGACAGGCCAATATATTGCCATGATCTCGCGAGACAAATCATCGGCCTGAAAACAAACGACAGGTTTGTGAACTGTCTTCGTGCGATCTAAGCAAAACCAGCCCGTGGGGGCTGGTTTTTAATCATATTTTACCTTTTCATCACCGGCTTCAAATAAAACCCGGTCAAACTTTTTTTCACTTTCATGACATCCGCTGGTGTCCCTTCGGCAACCACTTCACCACCACGATCACCACCCTCTGGTCCCATATCAATAATCCAATCCGCACATTTGATGACATCCATATTATGCTCGATAATGACAATACTGTTTCCTTTATCGACGAGTAGAGTCAGAACACCGAGCAACCTCTTGATATCCTCGAAGTGCAAACCGGTTGTCGGCTCATCGAGAATATAGAGGGTTTTCCCCGTCGCGCGACGTGAAAGTTCAGTGGCGAGTTTCACACGCTGTGCTTCACCACCCGAGAGCGTCGTCGCCGATTGTCCGAGATGTACATAATTCAAACCAACATCGCGCAATGTCTGCAGTTTGTCTGCGATCGCCGGCACATCATGAAAAAACTTATGCGCTTCATCCACCGTCATCTCGAGCACATCCGCAATATTTTTACCGTGATAATGAATTTCGAGAGCCTCTTTATTATATCTTTTCCCGCCACATTCAGAACATTCCACGAATACATCAGACAAAAATTGCATCGGAATACGAATATATCCATCCCCTGAGCAAGCTTCACATCGTCCGCCCCCTTTGACATTGAAACTGAATTTACCCGCGTCATAGCCGCGCACCTTCGCTTCCTGGACCTCAGTGAACAAATCACGAATCAGACTAAACACCCCCGTATAAGTCGCCGGATTGCTACGAGGCGTCCGACCAATCGGTGTTTGGTCAATCACGATCACTTTGTCTAAATTATCAAAACCATTAATTTTTGTATGTTCCGCCGGCTCCTCCTTCGCCCGATAGAAATATTTATTCAAAGATCTCCCCAAAATATCGCTGATCAAACTCGACTTGCCCGAACCAGACACACCCGTCACACAGACCAATTTGCCAAGCGGAATAGAGACATCAATATTTTTCAAATTGAAAGCCCGTGCTCCAATTATTTTCAGCGATTGGCCACTACCTTTATGCACTTTCTTGGGAACCTCAATGTAGTCCTTACCCGACAGATAACGACCGGTTGGCGATTTTTCACTCTTTTTTATCTCTGTCAGAGTACCCTTCGCTACAATTTCGCCCCCATATTCCCCGGCTCCCGGACCAACATCGACGACGAAGTCCGCCGCTTCGATCATACTCGCATCATGCTCTACCACGATCACCGTATTTCCCATGTCCCGCAAACTTTTCAAAGTCTCCACCAATTTATCAGTATCCTTCGGATGCAGACCAATCGACGGTTCATCGAGAATATAGATCACTCCCGTGAGACCAGTAGATAATTGTGTGGACAACCGCACACGTTGGCCTTCCCCACCCGACAATCCAGCAATACTGCGATCTAATGTGAGATAATACAATCCCACTCTCTGCAGATTATCCAAACGTTTGGCAATTTCGCGAATAATTGGCTCCGCGACCAATAAACTGGACTTCTCCAGACTAGCTAACCAGCTTTTTTTATTTTTCAAACTTGCAAAAAACTCTAACAGTTTCTCCACGCTCAATTCCACAATATCGGCAATTGAATATTCCCCCACCTTCACCGCGAGTGACTCTGCTTTAAGACGACGCCCATTACATACCGGGCAAACTTTCTCTCGCATGTAGTGCTCAATCTCTTTCCGGATATATTCTGAATCAGTTGTCGCGTGTCTCTGAGTGAGATTCGTCACGATTCCCTCAAATCTCATTTTCTTCCCTTCCACTTCGTATTCCTGACCATCAGTACCATAGAATAATAAATCGATCGCTTTTTTAGATAAATCTTTGACCGGCGTTTGCATGGAAAAGTTGTGCCCCAGAGAAACCGCTTCAAGCAGTTTTTGGTAATAATTCTGATTGCCGACAATTCTCGTCCATGGCTGGATTGCTCCCTCCGCCAAAGTCAAACGCGGGTTTGGAATCACGAGTTCCGGATCCACGTCCAATGTTCGACCGAGACCAGTACAGCGCGGACAAGCCCCATACGGACTATTGAAACTAAATGTCCGTGGTTCGACCGAATTAAATTGTTTGTGACAACGCGGACAAACCGAATAAACCGAAAAATTTTCTTCTTCACCATTCTCTTCATTCGCTATCGTCACCGAACCGTTTGACAGATCCAGCGCCTGTTCTACTGCTGACACCACATTCTGTTTTTTCACATCGGTAATACGCGCCACCACGAGTTCGACTGTATAGGATACATCCGTACGGAAATTATATTTAGAAGCTTGCGGAACAGTCATTATCACGCCATTGATACGCACACTGCCAATACCACTGGCCTCGAAACGTTTGATCAATTCACGTGGCGCATTCACAATACCCGACACAAGTGGAGCCGCAATCACAATCTGTGTCTTGCCTCGAGCCATTGACCGCACTTTCTCCGCGATTTCTCCCGGACGATACCCTCGCACCGGAACATGGCAATCCGGGCAGAATTGAACACCAATGCGGGAATACAAAAGACGTAAATAATCATAAATTTCTGTCACTGTCCCGACAGTCGATCGCGGATTCTGAGATACTGTCTTCTGATCGATCGCGATCGTCGGCGACAGGCCCTGAATCTCATCGACATCCGGCTTATCCTGCATTTCCATGAATTGGCGAGCATAGGCCGAAAGACTTTCCGCATAGCGCCGCTGACCTTCGGCATAGATTGTATCGAACGCTAAAGAGGACTTGCCCGATCCGGACAAGCCCGTTATTACTGTAAATTTATTTTTCGGAATCTCGAGCGAAACATTTTTCAGATTGTGCACGCGCGAGTTTATTATTTTGATGGTGGACATAAGCATTATTTGTTCGTATCATTGTACAATCTATTCAGAATAGCATCAGTTAGATCTACTTCGAAATACCCAGTAGTGCTCTTCTCAAAGTAACTATATCCTCCTTCAATACTCTCATAAGAGCCCGCCATTATTTTACCTTGCTTATCCAATGTCACGAATAACGGATACTCTATTGCATCTCCCAAAAAATCTAGAAAATGCACCAACCAAAACCCCGTAATATCATTTTTTTTGTACCCTTCATCGCATTTACTTGTATTTGCCAAAGATATGTTAGACAACTTATAAAACACATAAATGTCTTTGTAGGTCTTCTTGTCACCGCCATCAACTTTCATAAAAACATGATCTTTTATACTCCACTGACCGCTGTTAGATTTTGACATACGAAATTTATTAGTGTCATCATCTTTGGTACAAGCCATAATTACATTCGCCTGATTTGTGCCCCGTCCGATATACATCCATCCATCTGAATTATTTTCCAAAGTTGAAAATATTTTACCACCCACATAACTACTTGGCATAGCATCTCCTTTGATCTTACTCGTCATACCAGAGACTTGATACTTGATTACAGCGTCATAGTTGGCTATACATGCCGTATTATGAATAATATCGCCACCAGAAACCTGAACAGGGGAACAAAAACCACTTGAACATTTCCTCCCCTCGCATTTCATATTCCCCGTCCCTTCCACAAAAAACTTCTGACCGCATGTCAATTTTTCACTATCAGCCGGAATATCAAACGGTCCATTTGGTGATGTACCAATTTTCCCCTTCACTACTTCATCACAATATGCCGGCGGCAAACCCATCGAATTGATCATGAATACCCCAGGTACTCGCAGATTTACCAAAGCCGGATTGATCGTATTCAATATCGTATATGAAACCACAGCGAGCAACATGCCAATAATCGAACCGGTGATTTTTTTCTTCGCTGAACCGATCGCCGCGGAATTGCCGCCCGAAGTCGCCCACTGGAATCCGCCGAAAATTATCATGACCGTACCGAGTATGCCTGCGACTCCAACTCCGTATTTATACATATATTGGATGAACTCACCAATGTGCGCAAATTCTGTCCTCCCACCAAAAGATATTTTGGTCACAGTCAAACTTGACGGCAAGCAGAAACCAATATCGCGTTGATTTCCATCTTTTACACCACCACATACCCGTGTTATTTCCTTCGCTTTCTCATCAGTCGTAGCCCCATAGAACCCTTCTTCGGCCTCCTTTTCGTCCGCAATCAAATCCTTACGGATCGCAATACACTGGCTTTTCTCCCAGCATTGTGTCGTCACGCTCGAAGCTGTCTGCGCCAAAACAAAAACCGGAGAAAATATCCCGATTATAAAAATTAATGATGCAAATAATTTTTTAAACATACTTATTTCTGCGCCGTATTGAGGCGTGTTAACTCATTGATAATTATTCTATCCCAATTCTCCGCCGAAATCGCACCCTCCACCCTCAGACCATTCACAAAAAATGTCGGCGTCCCGCGAAGTCGCAAACCCGATAATTCCACCGCATCTTTTTCTACTGTGTCGCGATAGCGCGCTTCATCCACACACAATTTGAATTTTTTAGCATCCATTTTTATTTTTTGTACAATCCCTGATATATTCTCGGCATCAAATTTTTGTCCCGAATACAAACTACTAATAAAATCTATAAACTTCCCCTGTTCATGGGCACACATTGCCTTTTCCGAGAGTTCCATCGTACCGGGGTGGGCGCTTTCGATCGGAAAATTCTTGAAAACTACCCGCACGACTGGTTCATACTTGCTCATCATGGCCTGAAAATCAGGGTTCGCTTTGGCGCAAACCGGACACATGAGATCATAATACATCACTACGGTAATCGGCGCATCCATTTTACCAAAACTAGGATTATCTGTTCGTAAATATTTACTCAAATCCAACCTCACGACCTCACCCGTCTCTGTTTTTGGCGCGAATTTACGCTGTAATTCATCCCCGAAACCGAGTTTAATTTTGATGGCATAGTAGGCCACAAACACCGCAAACAGGGTAAATATCACCGTAATTAAAGAAAGGACCACCAAAAAAATAACACCCGGCCTGGTTTTGTACCACTTTATATTTGGCTCTTCTCGATTAGCCAACTCCGATATTCCCGCAGACTCATTTTGATCGAAATTTTGCATAAAGTTGTTTGGATGGAAATATTATACCATATTTAAACAAAAGTCAACAGTCGCCAGAACCTGCTCCGAAAATGCCAATGTTATCCACAGTTTAGAGGCTTTTACAACTATTATTATTTACATACACCAAAAATGTTTCTATAATAACGCCGATTAGTTCTTTTTTAGATAACCCAAACAAGGAGTGAAAAAATGCAAACATTTTTAATCAACAGAACTCTGGTTTTTCGCCAAGTTCCTCTCGGAGGTATCTTCCGCACCATGAACCGTGAACAAGACTGGACTACCGCCCCAGTGATTTGGGAAAAGGTTCGGCCACTCGACCGAGGGAATGATTTTTCTGCCATGTCGGTCTCCAGTTCCCTACTCACCGATTTCGAACCAGACACTCCGGTGGAATTACTCGATGCTGAAAATTGGCTCGTTCTTCGAAGTCGAATACGACAAATCTCTCACGACATCACTACCAAACTGCGCAGAATCACCGCCCCATTCCGAAAAATCCGCCGACAGAAACACACCGAAAAACCCGATTGGAGAAAAATGTCCGTAGTTCACGTCACCGGCCACAGAAGTGATGGTCGTGGTCTCGATGGTCCTGTCAATCTCACCATTGGCACTTTTCCCCCTCACCGAGGACGGCTACAAGTGACTTCTGATCCCAATTCCAAATCTCTATGCCTCGACGATGGACAAACCATCATTCGAGTCTGGGGAGAAAACTTCCATGTCACACCCATCACAAGATCAGAGGCCGCCCCAGTTTGGGAAACCGAGACAGAGCGCGAGGAAGTACAAGCTCTCGTTCCCTCTACCTGACTCACCACTTTTGGTCTGGTATCAGACCAAATCAGTGACCAGCGCTTCATGCCGACGCTCTCCGCGCCGGCGTGTTTTTATTCCACAAACAACACGAGACTTTTCAAATATTCCCCCTCCGGATGAAAAATATTGAGAGGGTGATCCGGGACTTGAGCATGGCGACCAATAATCCGCACTCGCCGTCTCGCATCACGCGCCGCTTGAAATATTACCTGCTGGAAAAGCGCTGGATCCACATGATAAGAACATGACGAAGTCACGAGAATACTGTGTGGCGGCATTTTACTGAGCACGACCCGATTGATATCTTTGTACCCACGACACGCTTTCATCACATCATCCTTCTTCTTGGCAAAAGCGGGCGGATCCAAAATTATCAAATCGAAATTAAGCGGCTCATTGCGTAAATATTCAAAAACATCCGCAACAATAAAACCATTCTTTTCCGTGTCAAAATTGTTTAAAATAAAATTCTCTTCTGCCAGACGCACCGCCGATTCAGAAATATCCACGGTCATCACTTCCTCTGCGCCGCTACGCGCCGCATACACACTGAATCCGCCTGTATAGCCGAAACAATTCAAAATTTTCTTTCCTTTTGAAATACTCCCGACATAATTCCGCATCTCCCGTTGATCCAGGAAAAATCCTGTCTTCTGCCCGCCCACAATATCCACCGCAAACTTATTTCCATTTTCAATCACAACTAATTTTTTCGGTAATTCCCCAAAAAGCAATTTTTCACAAGGCGGGATTCCTTCCTCTCGCCTCGATGACATGTCGGACTTTTCATAAATCGCTTTTGGTTTTAGATTTTCTATTAGCCAATCTACGATTATTTTCTTCAATTTATCTATACCCGCCGTCGCAATTTGCATTACCAAAACATCACTATATTTATCGACCACCAAGCCTGGCAAACCATCCCCTTCTGAATTTACTAGTCGATAGGCATTCGTATTTTCATCAGAAAATAAAATCTGACGCATTTTTACCGCACTCGATAGCCTATCTTGTATCATCTTGCTCGGGACCTCGTCACCCCATACAATCATACGTCCCGAAATCGAAGTCTTCGAGTTAAAATATGCCCTACCAAGCAACTCATGCGCCGCCGAATATACTGGTAAAACATCTCCGTCAGAAAAATCCGGCGCCGATTCAATGGCTCCGGAAAATATCCAATGATGAAAATTTTTAATCGGCTTTTCTTTACCCGGTTTCAAAACCACACCAGAAATTTCTTTCATAATTTTGCATTTTAAAACTGACTATTCCGTCTTTTTGAGTTCTGCGATAAATCCATCTACTCTGGCCACTGCGGCCGCGGTCAAATCACCTATATCTCCGACCTGCCCCTCGGAACGCATCCTCTCGAGCTCTTCCCGCACCAAATCATCCCGCATTCTCTCGAGTTCGCTCAAATGATCTGCAACCTGCTTTTTCAATTTATCGACTCGTGACCGATCTTGTTCCACTGATTCAGGATCGCTTCCATCGACCACCAAATCTAATTGCGCGCGCAAATCACGAATCGCCTTCATCACGATCTGCATGTTCATCATTATATTTTTGATTTGCCCTCGCGTCTGTTTCACCTCTTTCGAGATATATTCCGCCCGTTCGCGTGCCGCCGCCGCTTTCGCCTCGGGTTTCTCCATCTCGCGCGCGTTCTCACGTGCTTCTGGGCTCTTTTCCCGCTCTCCGCGTGAATAAACTTTTTCAGTTTCTTGATTATTCATATGCGTTTGATTATACCAAACCATGAAAAAATAAAAAAGGGCGCCCGTCGAGCTCACACTCGATAGACGCCACCCGACCGACCACCGTCACCACAAGAAAATTGCCCAATAGACCCAATACGCCAACAGGCACAACGCCACGAAGATGAGCGGCTTACGCAGACAGTCATATTGGCGGTCAAACTGATCACAACGGTCGATTTTGTTTTCATCAATTTTTACCGACATTTCCTTCCTCCCCCCGAAGTCTGTTATACCAAAAAGAGCTGGTGACAATATAGCACATCCTAGAAAAAAATCAATAGTGCCGCGAGTGGGAATCGAACCCACATGGTATTACTACCGACAGATTTTAAGTC
>ENA-UOWO01001095-UOWO01001095.1-activated-sludge-metagenome-genome-assembly--contig:-NODE-1095-length-37104-cov-5.701126_pt1 | contig 37104 bp, 27 predicted proteins | sample MGYA00238148_ERZ761564 | MGnify/ENA primary metagenome ERZ761564 (study PRJEB28885, sample SAMN05720194) | activated sludge metagenome | isolation source: Anaerobic digester | place: USA... | reverse complement strand
GAGTCGCTGCGTGCCTGGAGCTCTGCTGTCTTGTGTTTTCGAGAATGGCGGCCGGGAAATGCTCTGGCATTATCACTCCGTCTGCAAGGACCACAGCCCGTTTCAGCGCATTTTCAAGTTCTCTGATGTTGCCGGGCCAGTTGTAATCTTTGAGAATCTGCCAGGCGGCCGGGGCAAGCGTTGGCGCCTGGCGTTTGTTCTGAGTGGCAAAGCTTTTGAGAAAGTGATCGACCAGCAGGCAGAGATCATCTTTGCGTTCCCGCAGCGGTGGCAGCGAAATGGTCATTTCGTTGATGCGGTAATACAGATCATGTCTGAAAGAACCGCCTTTAACCATTTCGAGCATATCACGATTCGTGGCGGCAATGATGCGGCAATCGACGGCAACCGGCTTTGTGCCGCCAACCCGGTAAAACTGTTTTTCCTGTAATACCCGTAGCAGCTTAACCTGCGTATTGAGAGAGGTTTCGGTGATTTCGTCGAGAAAGATGGTTCCCTGGTGGGCGATTTCGAAATAGCCCTTTTTCTGGGCGGCGGCACCGGTAAAGGCGCCTTTTTCGTAACCGAAAAGTTCGCTTTCGATTATCGAGTCGGGCAAAGCGCCGCAGTTAACGGGTATAAAGCTCTGGCCGGCACGGTCAGAAAGAGAGTGGATGGCGTGGGCAACCAGCTCTTTGCCGGTACCGCTTTCGCCCTGAATCAGCACCGAAAGGCTGCTGCCACTTATGCGCTTCAGGCAGGCGAACATCGAGCGCATGGTTTCGGATTTTCCGATGATGCCGTTGAACGAAATTTCTGCAGCACCGCCAGCGGTTTCTTTGGCAGGGTCGGTTTCGACACTGCACACTTTTGCCGGCGAAAGCTCGATAACACGTTTGCGGGCAATGTTGCTGAACCAGGCCGGCAGAAAGTCGACGAGTTGCTGAATCTCGTTTTCGAACAGCCGCAGACGTCGGCCTTCCTGCCAGACAAAGGTAGCAACTTCTTCTCTGGCAACGCTGTCGGCCTGGTCGCCGAACTTTTCGACGAGCTGTTTCATTACCATGAGGTAAGGAAGGTGCCGGTCAGCGATCTGTGGGGCCGCATCGTCTTCGAGGCCGAGGTCGGCAAGTATCCTGCGGCGCATTTCGGGTGGCATCGCCAGCCCGAAATTCACCGCAAGCTTGCTGGTGCTGTCAGATTTGAGTTGCTCAAACAGCGCGTCGACCTGTTTAAGAACTGCCGGCGAAAATTGTGCGAGAAAGTCGCCGGTCAGTTCTTTGAGATTTTCATTTTTTGTCATCAGCTCTGGGAGTAAGCAGTTCTGCGGGAATTGTTGCTTTCAGTTTTTTGAGAAAATTGATGGCAACCTTGTCGCCCGGGTTGGCTTCGAGTGACTTGAGATAAGCGGCTTTTGCTTCGTCATTCTTGCCGGCTTCCATTTTGACGCGACCGAGCCAGCTCCAGGCTTCGGCGTCCATGGTATTGGCTTCGGTTGCTTCGACAAACAGCTGGGCGGCTTCGTCTTTGTTTTTCTGGCTGTAAAGCAGGTAGCCCCATTTTCTCAGGGCAATGGCGAGGTAAGCGTTGGCGGTTGATTTTTTCTTTGTTTCGGGGAATTTTTTAAGAAATTCGCGCCAGGTTTCGGCTTCACGTGAGAAGAAGTTCATGCGATGCAGCAGCATGGCTTTTTTGAAGATAAGCTTTTCTTCGTCTTCAGGTTTTTTTTCAAGAAGGTAACCGATTTTCATCAGTTCTTTTTCGATTTTGGCGCGCTCAGACTGGCCAAGCTTGAGTTCTTCACGGGTCTTGGGGTCTATACGGCCAAGAATGCGCATTTCGGCGAGTGATGCATTGCATTTGCTGCAGAAATCTTTGTCGGCAGGATTTTCGGTATTGCAGTCGAGGCAGAGATTGAGTGCCAGGTTGCAGTTTTTGCAGCTGGCGGCATCGGCGGCATTGATTGTCTTGCATTCATAGCAGACATTACGCTGAGCAAAGGCGCTGCCGGTGGCAAAAAGGCAGAAGAACACGGCGAGAAGCATGAACATGCAGAAATACCTTGTTTTAGAGCGCAGAGAAATAGTCATGATACACTCCATCGTTTATTGGAATCAGCTCGGCTGCTTCACACGCCTTTTCGCTCAGTAGAATACGACCAGGCTGGAGTGAGGCAGCGGTTTTCAGGACCGAAGAGATAACATCTTTGTCGGGTTTGAAGTCGCCCTTTTTAAAAATGCACCACTCGCGACCATCATGGCAGGCAAGAAAGGTGTTGCCTTTGTGAAAAATCTCGTGGGTTGCCGGTTTTACATGTCTGAATACAGCATAATCAGCGCCCAGATAAGCGCGGTGCAGAAAATATGATGGCGGCAGCGGAATGCCGAGAAATGGAAACAGATTCAGCCCGGCAATATCGTCGGGGTGAAGCACGACACGTTCATTTCGCAGAACTTTGCCGTGCTCAGCGGCTGAAACATCAACATAGTGGTAACGGCGATCTGGCTGCATGCCGAGCATTGAGAGTTCTTCATCGATCTGGGATCGGTCAGCAAAAAGAATCATGCCGGAGCATTCGCGTTTTCTGGCTTCGCGTGCCAGGCCCTCATGCAGTAGTCTGACCACCTGTGGATAACGGTAGTTCTCATGAATCCGCCAGGCAATGACAGACGCTTCGCCGGTTGGCAGTTTGATCATGTCAGCATGGGCAAAAATAACTCCGCCATAGGCAAGGACCCACGAAGAGCCAGGGCTTCTGACAACGATTTTAGAGTGCATTTTGCATGTGTCGCTGCGATCGAACCATGACCCTTCGAGAGTTTCGGCGCAACAATGCATGTCGGCGACCGATTCGGGGTCTTCTTCATATGAAAATGCTCTGAATTCAAGTTTTTTAAAAATTTCCTGCATAATCTGTTCCTGTAGTTATGCCTTTATCATTAACGGTTCCGAGTGAAAAAAGTCAAGCTTTCAGCAACATCTGTTAATGGTTGTTACAATAGGGTCGATAGATGCGATGGCGTGTCATCTTTTTTGTGAGGTATTAACTTTGGGCTGGTTCTGGGAAATGTTACCCCATGTGCTTGGCGAAGCTATTCTCGTCTGCATGTGGATAGTCATGATTATGCTCTGGCGTGCTTTGATCGGCTTTATGGCAAGAAGGTCTGGTTCAAACGAAGGGACTTTCTGGGGAGCAATTTCTTTGCCCGGCTACCTTCTGGTCGCGGCCCTGCCTTTTTATGTCTATTGCCGTTTCAGGGATTTTGACTTTTTCAGGCCGGAGGTTTTCGCTCTGGCACAGTTGCTGTTGAATGCTTCTTTAGCTCTTCTTGCCGGCGAAATTTTGTTTTTCGGGGCGCTGAGAAGTTATTCACGCCGCAAAGCCGGGCAGGAATTTCCTAGAATCTTTCGGCAACTGATCAAGGGTATTGTCTACCTGATTCTCATTCTCTCGTTTCTTTCGAACACCTACAAGATCGATATTACACCGCTGCTGACAACCTCGGCAGTTTTTACCATGGTTCTCGGTCTGGCATTGCAGGACGTACTTGGTAACCTGTTTGCCGGTCTTTCGGTGCATATTTCACCGCCATTTAAAATTGGCGACTGGATCAAAATCAACGGCTTCTTTGGCCGGGTTGAGGAATCCAACTGGCGTGCCACGACTCTGCGGCAGTCTAATACCGGCCTGGTAGTAATTCCGAATAACCAGATTTCAAAAAACGAGATCGTTAACTTTTCGGCGGCCGATGGCTCGATGTTCCACGATATTTCCATCGGTCTGCCTTATGATGTTTCGCCGGAAAGATTGCGGAGAGTTCTCCTTGCTGCGACCAGTCAGGTTGAAGAGATTTACCAGCGGCCCGCCCCGTCGGTTTCGCTGATTGAATTTGCCGACTCAGCGATCAATTATAAAATTACCTTCAGGCTTTCAAATGATGCGAGCCCTGGTCTGGCAGCAACTCGTCTGGCTTCGAGGGTGTGGTATCAGCTCAAACGCGAAGGAATTTCGATTCCGTTTCCGATTCGTGATGTTTATCTGCATCACGAAAAAGACGATCACGACAAAACGATCGAGCACCGGCTGAACCTTATCGGCGGCATCGACTTTCTGGCTGCTCTCGATGGCAAATTACGCAGGTTCGTTGCCGAGCGCCTTGAAGAGTGCTGGTATGAAACCGGAGAACATATTGTCACTGAAGGCGCCTTTGATACCGACTTTTATATAGTCGATCGTGGTCGGGTACAGGTGTTTGTTGCGAGTGCCGGGCAAAAAGCAGTTGCCGAGCTTGGTGAAGGCGAATTCTTTGGTGAAATGTCGCTGCTGACAGGTGAGAAGCGCTCTGCTTCTGTAGTTGCCAAGCACGAAACAAGGCTTCTCAAGCTCAACCGCGATACTATGGGTCGGCTGTTGAGTGAAGATTCGCAACTGGCAGAAACTCTCAGCAAAACTCTTGCCGAACGCAGCAGCAGAAACACTCAGCTCGCGGCCGATCATCATGAAACCAGGGCTGCCGCTCAGAAGCCGGCAGAGGAAAGTGCTGCCAGGGCGGCGTTGCTTCGCAGGATCCGCGGGTTCTTCAAGCTGTGATCACATTTTCCCTAAAAGTTGACCGCAAGCCAGACGAGGCTTATAATCAGGTACCCTGTTTTGCTTGTGGGAGAACCGATGCAAAAAGTTTATAAAAAAGTTGTAACATCATTTAAGATGCAGGTTAAGCGCCGCTATCTGATGCTTTTAAAGAAGCAGGTAGTCGAAGACGGGTTACGGCGCCGGCGTGGTGATTGTCTTGGCTGCGGCGCCTGCTGCAAGTCTTCTTTTCCCTGCCCGTTTCTTTATGAAAAAGATGGCATGTTTCTCTGCCGTATTCACGAAACCAAGCCGGATGTCTGCAAGATTTATCCGTTCAACGAAGAAGACATGTTTCCGCACACCAGAGATAAATGCGGTTACTATTTTGTCGACGAGGGCTGAGCAGGGCTTATCTGATCACAAACCGTAACTGGAAGAGGCCGTATCACGATTGATGATACGGCCTCTTTGCTTTTATAGGACGGTCAGACTGCTGGTTTGTCTCTGCTTGTCGAGGCAGTTTAATTCAGCCGATCCGGTGCAGCTTCATCAGGTTGGTGTTGCCTTTGACGCCAAGCGGAACCCCGGCGACAATGACGATGACATCACCAGACTTTGCTATACCAAGCTCTTTCAGGGTTTTTTCGGCCATTGCAATCATTTCATCTGTATTGCGTATGTCTTTGACCAGAATTGGAGTTACACCCCAGCTCAGAGAGAGGCGGCGGCAGGTGGCTTCTCTTGGGGTAAGTGCAAATACCGGGGTTGGTGGATGGTACTTTGAAATGTGCAGGGCGGTGTTACCGCTGTGGGTGAATGGAACGATGGCACGTGCTTCAACGTTCATTGCAGCTTCGCAGGCTGCGTGTGCCATGACCTCTTCTATGGCATTACCAACTTCGGGCAGCAGGTTGTTGATACGTTCATAATTGTCAGAGCTGATTTTTTCAGCTTCTGTGGCGATGGCTGCCATCATTTTAACGGCATCGACCGGAAATTTGCCGGCGGCGGTTTCGCCAGAGAGCATTACCGCATCGGAGCCTTCGACGATGGCGTTGAAGACGTCGGTGGTTTCAGCGCGGGTGGGACGCTGGTTTTCGATCATCGATTCGAGCATTTGAGTTGCAGTTATGACAGTCTTGCCACGGCGGCCACATTTGAGCAGCAGTTGCTTCTGCACGGCAGGAACCTGTTGAATCGGCATTTCGACGCCGAGATCACCGCGGGCGATCATTACTCCTTCGCAATTGTCAAGAATCTGGTCGATTTCGTCAAGAGCTTCCGGCTTTTCGATCTTGGCAATAATGCGGATCTGGGCGTCACCGATGAGTTTTTGCAGATCGATCAGATCTTTGGCTTTTCTGACAAAGCTCAGAGCCACGAAGTCGAGCTGCTGTTCAATCATGAATTTAAGATCAGCCCGGTCTTTATCGGTGATGGTTTCTATGCTGAGCGGAATCCCGGGCATACTGAGGCCTTTTTTGTCTTTGAGCGGCCCGCCATCGAGCACCCGGCAATTAACCCGGTTGCCGGCGATACTGGTGACTTCGAGCATAATGTTGCCGTCGTCGAGCAGAACCGAATTGCCGGGCCGCAGATCTTTGGTGAGGTATGGGTAAGAAGTGCCTATTCCTTGCTGGCTGCCTGGTTCGTCCGGGTTTTCGCTGATAAAAAATGCATCACCGGCATTGAGTTCGATCGGGCCGTTGGCAAACTTGCCGATTCTGATTTTTGGCCCACAGAGATCGCCAAGAATAGCGGTAAATCTGCCGGTCTTTTCGGAGGCGGATCTGATGGTTCTGATGGCGGTCAGATGGCTTTCGTGGGTGCCATGGGAAAAATTGAGCCGGAAAACATTAACACCGGCCATTATCAGTTGTTCAACGGTTTCCTGAGCTGCTGAAGCCGGGCCAAGAGTCGCAACGATTCTGGTTTTTTTACTGGTCATAAACTCACCTGTCATCAGAAGATGTAATGCCGTCAACATACACGCAACTTATCAGGGATGCAAATTTTCGTCAGACAAAAAATAGTTGCTGTTAAGTCTTCAGTCTGCCGATAGACATAGGGAAAAATTATAAATTGTTGCCATATTACAGGAGGCAAATCATGAAAAGGCTTGTATTGACCGGGTTTCTGGCGCTTTTTCTGACTGTTCCTGCTTTTCCGCTTTCTTTTGATGCCCTGCCGGGTTATCAGGACGAAGGAATGAAGCTGTATGTCCGTGGAACCGGAAAACTCCAGGAAAGAAACTACGTCGAAGCGGTAACCGACTTGACGAGAGCGGTGAAGCTGCGCCCGGATATTGCCGAGGCCTTTCATAACCTCGGGTTTGCCTTTGAAAAAACCGGCGATCTAAGAAACGCTGCCAGAGCCTACGAACGGGCCCTGAGTCTTAAGCCGAACTATCCGTCGGCTCTCAATAATCTTGGCTATCTGCTTGCCACGACAGAAACCGATCCGGCGAAGGCCGTGATGTTGTGTCAGAAAGCCGTTGAACTGCAGCCAAATTCCCCGAGTTTTCATGATTCGCTTGGCTGGGCGCTTTATAAAGCCGGCCGGCATGGCGAGGCCAGCACGCATTTCAATGCTGCCATCCGTCTTGAGCCAGGTTTTTTCAAATCACATTTTAACCTGGGGCTGGTCGAGTTTTCGGCCAACAATATCAGTGCGGCCGCCAGTCATTTCCGTAATGCGATTCAGCTCAACCCGAACTATCTGAAGGCTTACGTGCCTCTGGCAGACTGCTATGAAAAAATGAAAGACGACGCCAAGGCTTTGCATGTTTATCGTCAGGCCCTGGCCAAGGCTCCAGATTCAGACCCGATCAAGAAACATCTGGAAAAGAAGGTTAAAAGTCTGACAACTGAGACCAAGCGTTTCTATTTCAGCAATGTCAAAAAAATGCAGGGTAGTTCCAAACTGCAGGATTTTTTGAATCGCAAGGGTAAATCGGGCTCACTTGGCTCAGCCTACAATGTCGCTGCGGCACCGGTAGAAACAAATACGAGCTTTACACCAGTCAGTGCTGTTGAGCAGCCGGTTGCGGTTTTCGATTCCGCGACCGCTATGGCACCGATGCCGGTAGCACCTTCCATGTCTGCAGCCACATCAATAGAGGCTGATCCGTTCAGCCGGGCAAATATTGCCGCAAGAAATCAGCGTGACACAAATACGGTTGCCTCTTCATACTCTGCCTCTTCGGTAAGAATGTCGGCTGCGCCGCGTGAAATCTCGGTTAACCAGGAACGCGAGCTCGAGAGAAAATATTCTCTCAGCAAATCTTATCTTGATCGCGGTCTTGTCTCTGAGGCTGCCGCCGAGCTGAACTACATCATTAACAATGCCCCCGAAACTACAATGGTTTCGAGACAGGCCCGCAATCTGCTGCTGCGCGCCCGCAAGCAGATGGAAGAGAAGAGCACAATGAAGGCTCAGACGCACATGGATATGGGTAAGGACTTCTTCAGATCGGGGCAGTATTCACTGGCTGAGGCTGAATTCAGCAAAGCTTTGAGTCTGAATCCTGAAAATGCTGAAGCCTACAAGGATATCGCTCTGCTCTGCTACAATCAGGGTCGTTATCAGGACGCTTACGAAAAGAGCAAAAAGGCGATTGCCCTTGATCGAACCCTCAAGGAAGCATACGTTGTGCTTGCTTCGCTCTATGCAAGAAAAGGCCGCCCCGACGATGCGCTTCGCACCCTCAAAATGGTGAAGGAAGTTTCGAGCCGGCGCGATGCGGTCGACGAACTGGCAGAGAAAATGATTGCTTCGCTGTCGCCAGAATATTGATGCAATGAAGATTTTTGAAGATCAGAAGATAATTGCCGCCTTTTCAGAAGCCTCTGATGGAGACCTGTCCTTTTATAACATGTCTTCAGAGCAGGTTGCAGAAATCTGGAAAAGCCTGCCGGCTGTCAGCGCAAATGCCATGAACTGGCCGACATACGGAAATCAGGTACATCAGGATCGGGTTTTTCAGGTTACTGAGAATACGCCGTTTTTTTTGACCGAAAAAACTGATGGGCTGATTACCGGCTTGACTGATCGGCCAATCGGCGTTTTTTCGGCAGACTGTCTGCCGGTTCTTATCTGGTGCGACCAGGCGGTTGCGGCGGTTCATGCCGGCTGGCGCAGTGCCTGTATGAATATCGTTGCCCGCGCGGTTGAGCAGTTTGCAGCAATGTTTCAGGTCGCGCCTGCGGGTTTAAAGGCTCTGATCGGGCCATGTATCGGTCAGTGCTGCCTTGAGATGGGCGACGAGGTTTATCAGCAATTTGTCGAAGCCGATCCTGCCTGGCAGCGATTTTTTAAAAAGATGGGGAAATGGCATCTCGATCTGCGCGGCCTTAATCGCTGGCAGCTACTGCAGGCAGGCGTTTCAGAGGCCGGAATTAGTGATTTTGATCACTGCACCTACTGCAGCGAAAGGCCTTTTTTTTCTTTCAGGCGGCAACGCCAGCGAAATGGCAGCATGTTTTCTTTTATTGTCAGGCGTAGCAGATGAATTTTCTTTTAAAGCTAATAAGTTTCTGCACCTTTGACGATGGTTTAGATGAATATTGTCAAGTTACTCTGAAAAGGAGATAAACCTTATGTGGAAAAAGGTTGTGCCCAGAAAAGCCGGGCGAAGTTTCATGGCAGTTGCCTTGCTGCTCATGATTTTCACTCTGTTCGGCTGTACTACTGGAACCAAGAAAGACCCCGGTCTGACAGACTACGAAGCTCCGAATATTCCGCAGAATATCACTGCGGTCGGTCGTGAGAGAGCCTGTCTTATCAACTGGTCAGCGAATACCGAGGCAGATCTGGTTGGCTATAAAGTCTACCGTTCTGCCAGCTCAGGCGGCCCGTTCACCCTTATTGCCACCATTGGCACCCAGCCGGCCCCCTCTTACCTCGACAACGATCAGCAGAATGGTCTTGTGAATGATCAATACTATTTCTACAAGATTTCTGCCTTCGATACCCAGGGTAAGGAATCAGACCTTTCACGTACCAACGCAATTCAGGTGCGCGCCGGTCTGCCGACTGAAGAAAGACCCCCCAGAGTTGTAAATATCAAGGCAAGAGCTTCTACCGAAGCAGTTTACGTCGCCTGGGACAAAGTAACTTCAAGCCACATTAAGGGATACAACATATATCGCGGCCTCAGCACCAGTGCAGGTGGCGTTACCTGGGTTTCTTCAGTGCCCCAGGATACACCGGGTTTCGTTGATACTTCGATCAGCAAATCATCTGCCGAACAGTATACTTACATTGTGCGTTCGTTCAACGATAACTATACTGAGAGCGAAAACTCTGATCCCGTCCAGGTTACTCTCAAATCTGGCGATGACACAATTCCGACTTCTCCCTATAACCTTTCTGTCAGCAACGATGTTGACCCGGTTATCAGCTGGAGCAAGCCGACGGTTAATGAAGACGGTTCGAACATTTTCCAGGGCCAGAACCCGACCCTCGATCTCGACAGTTATCTGATTTTCCGAGCCAATTCAAATGATGGTCTGTTCTCGCTGATCGGTATCGTTGAAGACAATGGCACTGCCAACCTGACTCAGAGCTTCAAAGATATCAACGGCACTTCATACAATCTGTTTGCTGTCAGAGTCGTCGATCGCAACGGTAACATCAGTAAATTGAGCTCGATCACCACTCAGGCTTCAGATGCTGATATTCCAGCCGTACCTGCCAATGTCAAGGGCTGGTCTTCAAGCGCTACCGAGTCTGGCATCAAACTCGCATGGGATTCAAGCCGCAACGCGGTCAGCTATAATGTGTATTTCTCAACCGTCGCCGACGGTGGCTACACTAAAATGCTGACTGGTCAGCCGCAGTGGACAGAAGCTTCACCTTATGTAATCAATGCCTATCCGAGTTCTTATAACCAGAATCCTGATAAAAAGGGCCTCAAACTCGAATTTGGTGTGCCTTACTTCTTCAAGGTTTCTGCGGTAAGTTCATCTGGCAAAGAGAGCGAACTCAGCCCCTATGTCAAAGCTTATCCTGGCGGCATGAATGTTGCTATTCTTGAAGGCGAAAACCCGAACTGGGAATTCGACGATGTGGCAAATGACAACCTGACTCATATCTATCTTGCTTACACTTCCAACCTGTATCCGAAGATCGACTATTATTCAGGTGCCGGGGTTGCGCTTCTGGTTCCATCTACCGTAGGTGTGCCCGGTAGTGGCGATCAATACAGATATGGCGCCGGAACTCTCTTTTCTTCTGACTATTTTCGATTGCCGGCCCCCAGCAGTGGTGCTTATCGCTACAATGTTTATGCCTACTATTTTCCGCATACCACCAGTGGTAACTGGCGTGTATCGATCCGTGAAAATGGTATTCTCAGCAGCACCCTGCTTGAGAAGGATATCAGCGCATACTCTTCTGTAAACAAAGGCCGAACTTCGCTGGCGCTTGGACAGATTCAGGTTAACGCTGGCCTGTCAGGGATCGACATAGATCTGACAGCAATAAGTGCCGGTGCAGGTGGTAATGCCACCCTGCTTCTTGACGCACTGGTATTTGTGAGAGTGATGTAAAAGTCATTCAAGGCGTATTAAAAGCCGCCGGTCAGTCGAATCTGACCGGCGGTTTTTTTTCGATAAAATTGCCCGACAGTTTAATTGAATTTGCCTGTTGCGGATGTTATAATTTTACCGCACTAAAATCACAGCGGAGGCATTATGCATCTGAAACATCAGCGCTCAGGCGCTTTGATAATTTTTCTCTTCGTTCTGGCGTCGTTCGTCGCCCCCTGCTTTGCCCAGGAAACACCTGTGGCTGCGGTTCAGGGCAGCCCCGAAGATGTTCTGGCTGAAGTCGGCACCGACAAGGTTACCCGCAGTAACTATGATAAAGAACTGCAGACTGTAATCGACAATTCTAACCCCCAGACTGTTGCCAGATTTGCCACTCCAGATGGCCGCCAGGAATTCCTGAACCAGATGGTTGAAGTCAATGTGCTTCAGAAAAAAGCCGAACAGCTCGGTCTTAATAAGGGTGAAGAATACGAAAAGAACTTCAAGGAAATGGCTTCTTTCAGACTGGCTGCCGAAAGCATGAACCAGGCTGTTAAAGCTGTTGAAGTTAAAGAAGAAGAAGTTAAAGAGCATTACGAAAAGAACAAAGACAGCTTCGTTGACCCGGTACAGTATCACCTTTTCCAGATATCAGTAGACACAGCCACCAAAGCTGCAGAACTGAAGAAGGAAATTGAAGGCGGCAAGTCTTTTGTTGAACTGGCAAAAGCCAATTCAAAAGATGATGCCAAAGATAACGGTGGCGACAAGGGCTTCGTCAGTGAAGCTCAGCTCGAACCCGAGATTGTTAACACTCTCAAGGCTCTCAAGGCCGACGAAGTTTCTGCTCCGATCAAAATAGATGAAGATCTTCACATCCTGGTTAAATACAGCGAAAAGAAAGAGGGCGGCGTTAAGGCTTTTGATGCCGTGTCTGCCCAGATTCGCCGTGACGTGACCAATCAGAAGCAGCAGACTGCCTATAAAGAAGAAATTGAAAAGCTCAAAAAAGAAATGGGTTTTGAAATTAATCAGGCGGCTGCCGAAACTCTGCGCAAAGAAGCTCTTTCAGATGAAGAAAAGAACGCGGTTCTTTTCAAGATTGCCGGCAAAGAAGTCAGGGTCTCTGAACTTGATGAAGAACTGCAGCAGATTCCGGCTTTCATCCGCCCTCAGATTCTCGGCGGCGAAGGTCTGAATGACTTCCTCGAAAGATTCTCAGCCCGTTATCTTGCAGCAGCAAGTGCAGAAAAGAATTTCGCGGCCCTCTCAGAAAAATACCCTGACGTAATCAAGGATGTGGCGCGCCGCACCATGATTCACAAACTTCTTTCCGACAAACTCGATGCTATAAAGATCGAAGACAAGGATATCGAAGACTTCTACCAGAAAAATCTTGCCCAGTTTGCTGTTCCAGCCCAGATGAAAGCACATCACATTCTGGTCAAGGAAGAGGCTGAAGCCAAAGAGTTGCTGGCGACTCTCGAAAAAGAACCCGCCAAATTTTCTGATCTTGCCCGTGAAAAATCAACCTGTCCGTCAGGCAAAGAAGGTGGCGATCTTGGTTCCTTCGGTGAAGGCCAGATGGTACCTGAATTCGATGCCGCATGCAAAACTGCCGAAATCGGCAAAATCGTTGGTCCGGTAAAAACTCAGTTCGGTTACCATATCATCAGGGTTGATGAACGTCAGCCCGCCGGTAACCGCAAACTCGAAGAGGTGAAGGAGCAGATTAAAGGCCACCTGCTGCCGCAAAAACAGCAGGAAGCCTTCAAGGTTTACATTGAAGAACTCAAGAAAGAATTCAGCGTAAAAATTCACCAGGAAAAGCTCTAAATTTCATGCAGAAATCGTCCTTGACGGTCGTTGACAGACTGTCAAAAAAATATCCCCAGATTCCAACGGAGGAACCATGCAATACCTGTTATATCTGGTCTTTGCAGGTGTGGGTGCCCTCATCGGTTATTTCATTACCAATCATCTGACAAGAAAGAATGGCGAAGGCATTCTTGCCGAAGCCCGTCAGAAGGAAAAGGAAATTCTTGATGAAGCACGCGCTTCTGCCCAGGCTGAGCTGCAGAAAGCTCAGAAAAAAGCCAAGGAAATAAAGGAAAAGGAACTAAACGAGAAGAAGAACGCCGATCGCGAACTGCAAAAGCGGCGGCAGGAACTCGAAAAGCTCGAAACGCACCTTACCAGTCGCATCGAGAAGGTCGATGCCAGGGCTGAGAACCTTGAAAAGCGCGCTGACTCTCTGCGCGAAAGAGAAAGCGAACTTGACAAGCTCAAAAAAGACAGTCTTGAGATCATCGAGCAGCAGAAAAAAGAGCTCGAGAGAGTTGCCGGCCTGACCCCCGAGCAGGCCCGTGAGCAGCTCATGAAAAAGATCGAAGACGAGCTGCAGTATGAGGTCGCTCTGAAGGTTAACGAAGCTGAACAGAAGGTTAAGAGCTCTGCCGACAAGAAATCACGCGAGATTCTTGCCACCTCGATTCAACGTTGTGCGACCGATCATACGATCGATCCAATCGTAACGGTGGTTGAACTGCCCAGCGAAGAAATGAAGGGGCGTATCATAGGTCGCGAAGGTCGCAATATTCGCGCTTTTGAAAACCTGACTGGTGTCGACGTGATCATCGACGACACCCCGGAAGCGGTAGTTCTTTCATCATTCGATCCAATCAAGCGCGAGATTGCCAGGGTCACTCTTGAAAACCTGACTCTCGACGGGCGAATTCACCCGGCAAAAATCGAAGAAATGTATGAAAAGGCACAAAAAGAAGTACACCTGAGAATCAAAGAGGCCGGCGAGCAGACGATGCTGGCTCTTGGTATTCAGAGTATACACCAGGAGCTCGTCGAGATCGTTGGGCGCCTGAATTACAGAACTTCTTATGGCCAGAACGTTCTGCAGCATTCAATTGAAGTGGCCAATCTGGCCAGTAATCTTGCTGCCGAAATTGGCGCCGACATTCAGTTGGCTCGACGTGCTGGTCTGCTGCACGACATCGGCAAGGTAATCGAGAGCGATGAGGGGAATCATGCCAAGCTTGGTGCTGATTTTGCCCGCAAATATCAGGAATCGCCCAAGGTGGTCAACGCCATTGCCGCTCACCACGAAGATGTGCCGTTTGAAACTCCGGAGGCCGTTCTGATTGCCGCCGCAGACGCCATCTCGGCTTCACGGCGCGGGGCCCGCAGCGAATCGCTTGAAGCATATATCAAGCGCCTGGTTGATCTTGAAACCATCGCCAAGAGTTTCAAGGGCGTTTCTTCTGCCTATGCAATCCAGGCCGGACGTGAAATCAGAGTTATGGTCAGTCCGGATGAAGTTGATGATATCACTGCACCGAAAGTTTGCCGCGACATCGTCAAGAAGATTGAGAGCGACATGGAATACCCGGGTCAGGTCAAAGTTGTTCTGATTCGCGAAACCAGAAGCGTTGAAGTCGCTCACTGATCAAAGGCTTGTGAGATAATATCTGCCCCGGGGTTGAATTCTGACCCCGGGGCAGCCTATATTTAAGCTATGAAAATTCTGATGATCGGTGATATCTACGGCAAGACCGGCCGTGACTGTCTGCAAAGGCTGCTGCCTGGTTTGATAGAGCGTTATCGGCCTGACTGGATAATTGCCAACGGCGAAAATGTCACGGCCGGTAACGGTCTTTCGCAAAAGCATGCAAACTTTCTCAGGTCCTGTGGTATTGATATCATTACTACCGGTAATCATGTTTTTTCACGCTCAGACTGGCCGGAAATGCTGAAAAGTGATTATGTGCTGCGGCCTCAGAACATTGTTGCTGCAGACCACGGAATTGGATGCAGGGTTTTCTGCAAGCCTGGAGTGGGCAATCTCGCCGTAATGAATCTGGCCGGCCGGGTATTTATGGATGCGGCATTCTGCCCGTTTGCAGCATTTGACAGTCTTTATGGCGGTCTCCCGGCAGACGTGCCTCTGGTTATAGATTTTCATGCCGAGGCCACTTCAGAGAAACTGGCTTTTTTCTGGCATGTAAATGGCCGGGCTGCGGTCGCATACGGGACTCACACCCATGTTCAGACTTCTGATGAGCGCATTCTGCCGCATGGTGGTACCGCAGTGATAACAGATATCGGCATGACCGGGGCGGTAGATGGGGTAATCGGGGTTGACCGCAATACTGTGACCGGGCGCTTTATCAACGGTTTTTCTGATAAGTTTCTCTGTGCGCAGGCTCCGGGCAAGGTCGAGGGGCTGTTTGTCGAGCTTGGCATTGACCGCAAAGCGCAGAAAATTGAGCGCATAAGGGTTGCAGAATAGGCCTTATTCTTTTGCGGTTTCATCGGTCTTTTTCTGGCACATTTTGAGAATATGGTTTACATAAGATGTCAGAAAATCTTCGGCCTGGTATCCGTGAAGATGCTCTACAAGCTCGCCGTCGGCATATAAAAGTGTAGCGGGCAGTGTACGTACCAGTAAGCGGTCGGCAAGGTCACTTTGTTCATCGACATCAATGACTTCGATGCGCATCGAAGCCGAAAAAGTGGCGGCAATCTTTTCGATTACCGGTTTCTGCAGGCCGCATGGCCGGCACCAGGCCGCAGTGAATACGAGCATGGCCGGGGCCTTTCCGGTGATGATTTTCTGATCGAAGTCTTCTAAAGTTATCATGTTTGTCTGCCTGTGCGATAAATCTGGTAATTTGAGTTTGTTTACCAGCTTAAGATACTGTATAATACCAGACGGTCGGTGAAAAATCGACTGTAAATACGGAGATGGATATTGTTTCTTTTGCAGCTGATTGAAGTCCTTCGCAAAGTCTTTCAGGGGTCAGGCATCCCTGAAATTCTGCCTTTTCCCGCTTCTATCGCCGAGCCGTGGTGTCATCCAGATATTTTTCTCGCCATGACCGGCAGTGGTTTAAAAAGCTGTTTTGTTCTGCAGAATGTTGCAAACCGCCCGGCTTTTTTGAATGATTCGGCTACGCATGGCCTCGACATGATCTGGGTTTCAAGCGTCGGGCAGAAGGTGCCGGATGAACAGGTTTTTGGAGTTCTGGCAGCTGTCAAAAAAGAGCTTCTGCCCGAAAATGAATCGGCAGTGTTCTCGTTTGCCGCCGATTCACGCCGAAAGTTCTGTTGTTCAGAAACCGGTGCAACCTGGAAGCTTCTCTTTTGCGGTGTTGAATGTGGTCGCATGTTTATCTACTCGTCATTGCCTGGCTGCAACCTCCAGGACAAGCCGGCAACCGTTGTCAGCCTGAACCTGAAAAAGCTTTCAAGACTGGTTTCTGAGCACCTGGCCGAGTCGCCGGCATGGTCTGAAAACGTCCCTTTTTCATCTCTGCTGACAAGCTACGCCTGGACTCCCCCTCAGGGAAGCTCTGAACCCGGATTGGCAAAAGATGAGCTGTTACAGGATTTTTCCGGGGCCAACTCAGACCAGGAAAAATTTTGTCGTCTTCTTGGGGCATATAACCGGCATTTATTGTTGGTTGCCGGTGATCAGGAGCTGCAGGCTGAGTGTAACCGTCGTCTGCAGAAACTGCTTGATGCGGCGCAGAAAGCTCTGCAGAAGGCTGTCGCTGAAATTCCCCGGTCTGGAGCATCAGATGCGTTGTAATTGGCTTTCTGTCTTTCTGGCTGGCCTGTTGATATTGCTTCTGGTTCAGGGTGGTCCGGTTATGGCATCTGCCGATAACCAGGTTGCATCATTTTCAGTTGAAGCACTTTTTGACAGCATGGAAAAGTGTGCCGATAAAATCAGCGCCATTTCTGCCAGCGTCGTTCTGCAAAATTCAGCAGCCAGCAAGTCGGTAACCCTTTCGATAAAAAGCCCTGACAAGTTTGCCATAATCTTTACCGACGGTTCGGTCAAGGTTTTGTTCAATGGTAAAAACCTCTGGATCTACGTTGTGGCAATCAATGAAGTGTTTTATCACTTCTCTGAATCCGCTGGTTTTTTCGGATCGTATTATTCATGGTTCAGCCCTAAAAAGCTGTTTACCAACCTTACCCGCAAGACTCTTTTCACCTTTTTTCGTATTGAGACGATGAAAGTCGAAAAGCTTTCTGATTCAGAAACCTTCTATCACCTCAGGTTCAATCCGAAAATGGAATCGGTTTTCAAGTCGGTTTTTGATGTCGGGCATTATGAAATGGCCTTTTCAAGCCGCACCTACCTGCCTGCATGGGTGGTTGAATACGACCGTCAGGGGCAGGAGCGCGGGCGTCTTCAGGTAATTGATTATAAAATGAACGAAGAGATTGCCGACAGTTATTTTGACTTTGTTGTTCCTGAGGGAGTTGCCATGGTGCCGGTGACGGTTGTGCTGGCCCAGAAACTCGAAGAATACGCCGATGCTATGGTTGAGAAGCTTGGTCAGGCTGCTGAAGAGCTGAAAAATCGAATAATCAACTGGAGTTTCTGAAATGCCGGAATTCAGAAAAAAACTGACAGCTCGTGAAATCGAGAGGGGCGCCATCCACTGGGAAGCCTCTCAAGACGCTGACGTCAAGGCGGTAATCCCCGCCAGCCTTGTTTTTAACATGATACTCGGAGACCAGGAAATTGCCAATCTCTCTGTAGAATGGGAAAAACACAGCCTGTTTGTCGGCGAGGCGATAACTTTGGCTGCGGTTGATTCAGAGATTGTTCTAAGCAATGTGCGTGAGCGCGGGTCTGTTGTTAATTGCCAGATTTTTGCCCCGCAGGAAAAAATGGTCATCAGAAAGCGACTTTCGCATCAGGAGCACAGTGGGCGTTACCTCAAATGGTTTGCGCGCGAAGATGAACTCTACAACCGGCTTTTTTCATTGAAAGAGGGCTTTGAGATAGAGGTTGGCGGCAAAAGAATGAAGGGGCGGGCTCCGGATTTTGAAAAACGCAAGCTGATGGTAGGCGATCTACTCAGAGTTTTTTCACCTGGTGACGACCTGCTTATCAAATGGAAGGCCCAGGAAATCCCGGTTCTTCTTATAAAACGTGATGATCCGGCAGATAAGGCCCAGCTCGACGGAACCACGCCTCTGCGCTCTCTGGTGACCAGATTGCTTGCCCGACCGCTTGGCGAATTCAACGAGGGTGAAGTTAAGGGGTTGATTGTTCTTCTTGAGGAGAATAAAAAACTCTGGGAACGTATTGTAACAATGCAGGAAGAGAACCGTCGCCTCAAGGAACAGGTAAACATGCTTGAGTCACTGTTCGAACAGTTTACTTCGAATTCATTTTTTAATTCGAAAAAAGAGTTTGAGCTCTGGGTGGCTGCGCATATCAATATGTTTGAAAAAGGCCTGCGTGTCATACATAGAAACTACTCGGTAACTTTGAGCAATGAGCGCAGAAGAAGAATTGATCTGCTCTGCCAGGATCGCAAAGGGGTTCTGGTGGTAGTTCAGATTCTTTACAGTCCTGAACCGGCTCAGATTAATGAAGCTCTTGATCTGCTTGAACACCTGCGGGCCAATACCGGTTCTTTTGGCAGTGAACTGACAAGCGGGCAGTTCAAGTCGGCAGATTTAAGAGGCATGATTATTGCAAATTACGAGCGCACTGATCTGGTTGAGCACTGTCTGCAGAAACAGGTTAAGCTCTGCCTGGTGAAGAGCGGCTGTTTAATTGATGTTCTGGAGTGATGTTTTTTGAAAGAACAAGAAAATAACCAGTGGTTTGAGGAACTGCGTCGTCAGCACCTGAAAGGCGCAACCCGTAAACCGGGCGCGGCAGCCCTTATGTCTTTTTTTGTCATGGGTCTCGGGCAGATCTATGCCGGCCATATCGATCGCGGAATAATGCTGATGGCAATTTATCTGGGCGGCATCTTTTCTGCTTTAAGCGTCTACAGCGGCGGGATCATTTATAATGCCGTTTTTCCTCTGCTTGGCGCTCATCTGATGGTTGTCATCAGTTACTTCTTTTCGGTTGTGTTTATTCTGCTGTGGATTTACAACATCAAGGATGCTTATTACCTGTCGCTTTTCAGCAGTTTTCGCGACTGGGTCGAAGTCGAACGGGTTCTTCTTCCGGTTCTGCAAAGTAATGCAGCTGGCCTGATCACTGGCGCTTCTTCGGCTGCCGGCCTCCTTACCCATTCAGAAGAACATGCTGCAGAGCCGGAGCCGGCAAAAAAGGTTGTGCGCGCGCACGAAGACGCCGACGTCGTAGAAGTGTCGCCGGTTGCGGCAAAGGTTTCTGACAAAAGCCATGAAGCTGATGATGAAGAAGATGATAATCTGGAGCCTGGACAGGTTGTTTATTCGGCCGACTTTGGTGCCATGCGCATGCACAGCCAATCCTGGAAACTGTATCTTGGGCTTGCCGCCATTTTCATTCTGGTTGGTATCTGGCTGGAAAAACGTGGCGAAAGGGTCGGAGCAGAGCAGAACACTCTTTTTGCTGTCGCTGTAGAAATGCCGGCAGACCGGCAAACTGATAAAAAGATTGTATCTGAGCCGTTGGTTGCGGCTGTTGACCTCGTAAAAATACCGGAACCTGCTGTTGCAGTGCAGAACGATGTTCCGCCAGCTGCTGTTATATCGACTCCACCCGAGACAAGTTCGCCAGTAGTGACCGATGCCGGAGCTGTTGCTGTCGAAAGTGGGCCAACAGAGCCGGTATTGACTTTTGCTGAAGGCATGGAACTTGTAAAAGCCGGCGACTACAATTCTGCCGCGGCTTTTTTTTCCACTGCACTCGAAAAAGCCGAACCCGACAAAGCACAGTGGCGTGTAATACTTAATTCATTTTATCGAGCCGAGGCGATGGCAGAATACGAAAAGAACCTGCGGCGTTATCTTGAAAACTTCTCTGATGATTCTGCTGCCTGGTTTAACCTTGGTAAAATACTATATGATCGCTCTGAACTTGCTCAGGCGTCTCAGGCGATCGTGCGAGGCCTTCGCTTCGAGCCTGACAACGTCAGGGGCAATTTCCTGCTGGGGTCGATATATATTGATCTTAAGCTGTTTTCTGAGTCGGTAACCTACCTTGAAAAGGCCTTGTCTCTTGAACCATTGAATGTAGAATGTAACCGCCAGCTGGCCAGAGCGCTCAATGCTTCAGGTAAAGCCTTCGAGGCACGAAGGTATTTTCAGAGAATACTCAGTCTCGTTCCTGACGATCTTGAAGCTTCGCAGGCGCTTGCCGGCGGGCATACTTCGGAGCCTGTAAGTGAAGCCCGAGTTCTGATCGTGCAGGGAAAAGGCGAAGGGCGTCTGGTAGAAAAACAGGCAGTTGATGTTCCTGAAGCGCCGATTTCAGGAAAAGTTCTTTTTGATGCATCTGCGGATCAGGCTGCAATCCCGACAAAAGCCGCGTCACAGGTCGATGAGGTTCCTGCGACTGCAACCCCATTGCCGGCGTCAGTAATATTGCATGCCCCGACGCAGGTTCAGGCTCAGGTCACCCCGGTTACGCATAATGAGCAGAAGGTTACGGTTCCTGCACCATCGCAGATAACACCTCCTGTATCTGTTTCTGAAAAGCTCCCGGAAGAACCTGCCATGCAGAGTAATCTGCCTCAGAAAGCTGGCGTTGAATTATACAGCCGACCTGAAAATCAGCTGCAGGAGCCGGAAAATAAGGTTTCTGCGGCTCCGGTTAAGCCGGTTGCCTTGCCGCCAGCGCCTGTGACTGTTGTGTCACCAACGCCGGCGCCTGCGATATTGAAACCCGAGGTTAAACCGCCAGAACGGGAAACGCGAGGTGCTGAAGACGGCAGTTTTATGGATGCTGTCGCTCAGGAGCCTGATCAAGATTCTATCAGGCGCAAAATCGAGGGTTTCCGGAAAAAGGGAGCCTACGAATTTTCGCGTGGAAACTGGGAAGCGGCACTGCCGCACTATCTTGAGGTTCTCAGGCACAAGAAAGATGCGCAGACATACGATATGATCGGGGTAATTTTCGAAAAGCTCGCCATGCATAAAGATGCGTTCGATGCAATTGAACATTCTTACCAGCTTGGCCGCCGCGATTCTGTGACTCTGACAAGACTTGGGCGTCTGGCTGAAACTACCGGAAATTATGTTAAGGGTGAAAAATATCTGCAGCAGGCTTTGCAGAAAAGCCCGCACCGTGTCGATCTCCGCATTCGTTATGCCAAATGCCTTGAAGAAAATGGCAACAGCGAGAAAGCGATTGCCGAGCTCGAAAAAATTGCCCGCGCCGGCGGCGACTCCTACGCTCTCAAGCGCCGGGCAGAACTGGAAATAAGTCGTATCAGGTCTTCGGGAAAGTAAGGAATATTTATGCCAGAATCCACTTTTGACGCACTTTCTCAGGAAATAGCCACTTTCAGAGAGACCCTTGCAACAATGCAGAGTGTGCTGGCAACGGTGCAGCACCCTGAAGCCAGCCGTGGCACAATAGTTGACCGGCTCGATGACCTTGAAAATATAGTGTTGGCAGTTACGGCTGTCAGCCCTCAGATTGGCCCGAAGGCCAAAAAAGCTTTTGACAGTCTCAAGTCTGCACTCGAACTTGATCCGATGCTCAGTCCGGCAACAATTCCGATGCTCAGCAGCAAGCTTACCGCCCAGGCAGAGAGTATTGCCCGGCGGGTCGATGGTCTGCTGCATTCAAATTCAGATGCGGCCCCAGGACAGACACAGGCAGAGGGGATCATACGCGCCCAGGAAGAAGAACGCAAAAGGATTTCACGGGATATTCACGATGGCCCGGCTCAGACACTTGCAAGTCTGACCATGCGAATAGATTACTGTTTAGAACAGCATTCTGGCGATCAGACACTGATCAGCGAGCTTCAGGAACTTAAAGATTCGGTTATCAGAAGTCTTAAGGATATTCGCAGATTTATTTTCGATCTGCGACCGATGGCGCTTGACGATCTCGGTCTCATACCCACTCTTGAACAGTTTATCAGCGGTTTCAAAGCCCGTACCGGTATTCCGGTTTATGTCGAGGTTGAGGGTGAGCGGGCCAAAATGTCGGCTGAGAAGGAACTGGCAGTTTTTCGTGTAATTCAGGAAGCGGCCAATAATGCGGTGAAACATGCCGAACCATCTTCTGTTCACATTTTTCTTAATTATGATGAAGCGAGAAATCGTCTGGCGGTGGTTGTCAAAGACGATGGCAACGGTTTTGATGTTTCAGAAATCCGAAGAAAATACAGCACGCTGAAGAAGCTTGGTCTGATCAGCATGGAAGAGCGGGTTCGCTTTGCTGGCGGTGAGCTGCATATTGTTTCCGATTCAGGTACCGGAACAGTTGTTTCTTTTTGGGTTCCAATCTGACCTCAGGAGTTTGAAATGCTCCCAAGAACTCTGCAGGGAAAACTGATTTTTTTCTTTGTATCCCTGATTTTCATTACCAACGCTTTTCTTGCAATTGCAGCTTTTTCGCGAGAGCGTCTTGCAATTTCGAATGACACCATGGAAGCGGCCATGTCCATAGGAAAAATTCTGCAGAAACCGGCAGAATTGTTCCTGCGCAATGGTGACAAGAGCATAATTGACCATATTTACGCAAATCGGTCCGGCAATTCGGCTGAACTGCTGCTGACCGTTTATGATCACAACTGGTGGAAAGTCTGGGGCGATGAGGCAAGAATTCCGCCCGGTGGATTTCCTGAGCTTGCCGCAATGGATATGGTCGAATCGCATACCGGCAATGGCCTGACATATCGCGAGCTGTTTATTCCGCTCATCGTTGATGGCAAAGCGATGGGTGCTGTCGGGGTTGGTGTGACTCCGGTCTGGCAGAATAAAAACAGCAATACCGCTTCAGATTTTGCTTCTCTGATGCTGTTGAGCATGTTTGTCGGCATCATGGTGGCAATTTTTGCTTCGCGCAGCATTCTTGAGCCTCTCGGCGACCTGATGCGCGGCATCGATGAATTTGGCCGGGGTGATTACTCAGTCAGAGTAGGTGCAGCCGGCACCGGAGAACTCAAAGAACTCGGAGATTCTTTTAACAGAATGGCTTTGACCGTTCAGGAAACCTTCAAGGAAAATCTGCAGAGAAACCGGGCCATAGACGAAAAGCTTCAGGAACTCTGGGAAATTTATGAGCTGATGCGTAAGGTGACTCTCGACAATGAATTCACGGTAATACTGGAGAAGTTTCTTGAAAAGGCTCAGACCCTTTCTTTCAGTTCATTTGCTCAGATTGTTCTGCAAAATCGTCGAACTTTGCGGTTTGAAGAAGTTGTGAACGTTGTTTCCCGGAAAAGCCCGCGGCAGGATGCGATTGAAGCGATAGTCAACAGCTGTTTCATAAGTAAGACGCTGCATGAGAATCTTGTTGACGGAATTTCGATCATTGGTGTGCCACTGCTGTCAGGCAGCAGAATGAATGGCGTAATTATTCTCGCCAAAAATGATTCTGGCGGCTATTCAGAAGGGGTTCGCCGCTTTCTTGAAACCATTGCCCCGGTTCTGGCTTCGATTATCGAAAACGCGAGCCTATATGAGGCCCTCTCTGACTGGAACCAGCAGATGAAGAATATTCTGGCCAGTATCAATCAGGGTCTGGCAACTCTTGACCGGAATCGTAAGTTTCTGATTGTGAACGAGCGCTTTCTGGGCATGTTTGGCATGAAGGGGTTTGATACTGGCCTATATGGTTTCAGGGAGTTCTGCGATCAGATTCCTGACAGAAAGTTTGCCGAGGCAATGCATGATGAAACGGCGGCATTTTTTGAGGGAATTTTCAGCGCTGCCATTAATGACGGCGCTGTTCAAAGGGTTATCGAATATAATGCCGGCGGGCGGCGGCAATTTGCCATCAGTCTTCTGCCCCTGCGGGCCGGAAATGAGATCAGGGGTGCAGTTCTGGTGGTCGATGACGTGACCGACCAGAAAAAATTCGAGCAGCAGATGATCGAAGCTGAGAAATGGGCGGTTCTTGGCAGGCTTGCCGCTTCGGTGGCCCACGAAATACGCAATCCGCTGGTGGCAATACGCAGTCTTGTCGAAATAATTGGTGAAGAAGTGCAGGGAGATCTTAAGGAACATGCAAACGTGGTGCTTGGTGAAGTGCTTCGCCTGAATCGTGTGGTCGCCGAGCTTCTCAGCCTGGTCAAGCCTGAGGCGGCAAACCTGAAAACCTGCAGTCTGGTCGAGATTGTCAATGAACTGACTTTGTTGATAAAGCACGAAGCGGTAAAAAATGAGATCAGTCTGCAGAGATATTTTCCCGAATGTGATTGCCTTGTCAGAATTGACGCTGAGAAGATCAAGCAGGCAGTTTTAAATCTTGCCCTGAACGCTTTTCAGGCAGTTGGTCGGTGTGGTAAGGTCGAAATAAGGGTTGAGCGATTGCAGGGATGGATTGTGATCAAGGTGATCAATGATGGTCCGCAGATTGAAAAATCGCTTCAGCAGAGAATTTTTGAGCCTTTCTTTACGACCAAGGCAAACGGAACCGGGCTTGGCCTGGCAATCACCCGAAAAATAGTTGAACTGCATCGCGGAAAAATCGAATTTGACTCGGGACAGGAAATGACTGAATTCAGGATATTCCTGCCGGATGGAGCGGAAAATGGCGCGGATTAGTCAGAAAAAAGGCAGATCACCGAGTATTCTCATCGTCGATGACGAAGAATCGGTTCTTTATACGCTTGAAGCGGTTTTAAAGCCTGAAGGCTATGTGGTCAGCAAGGCTTCATCGACAGAAGAAGCCCTGGCAGTATTTCAGGCCGGAAATTTTGACCTGGTGATTACCGACCTTACCATGCCTGGTGATTCTGGTATGGTACTTCTTGAGCGTCTGATTGCCGAACGGCCTGAATTGATGGTGATCATGATCACTGCCTACGGTTCTGAGGCTGTGGCGGTTGAAGCCATGAAGCGCGGGGCATATGATTATCTGCCGAAGCCGTTCTCAAATGATGAATTGCGTCTGACGGTCAGAAGGGCTGTCGAGAAATGCCGTCTGCGCATCGAGAACCAGCAGTTGAAGGAACAGCTGCATCAGCGTGAGGGCCTGGCAGCTCTGATCGGTTCAAGTGAATGCATGCAGCGTGTTTACGATCTGATCGAAAGGGTTGGTCCAAATGATGTCACGGTTCTGATTACCGGTGAATCAGGCACGGGCAAGGAACTGGTGGCAAACGCACTGCACAGCCTCAGCCCAAGACGGTCGCGCCCGTTTATTCGCGTTAACTGTGCTGCATTGCCCGAAAACCTCATTGAAAGTGAACTTTTTGGTTACGAACGTGGGGCTTTTACCGGCGCTCTCAACCGCCGTCTCGGCAAGTTTGAAATTGCCGACTCCGGCACGATTTTCCTCGACGAAATTGGCGAAATGACGATGGCGACGCAGACCAAGCTTTTGCGGATTCTTCAGGAAAGGGAATTCGAAAGAATTGGTGGCAATCAGACCATCAACGTTGATACCAGGGTAATTACCGCAACCAATAGGGACCTGATTCAGGCCATCAATGAAGGCAGCTTCAGAGAAGATCTATTTTACCGCCTGAATGTAATCAATATTCATCTGCCGCCGCTTCGCGACAGGCTGGCCGACATTCCAGCTCTTGTCGAATCATTTGCCCGAAAATACTGCGAAAAACTCAACCGCCGGCAGCAGAATTTCAGTGACCAGTTCATGGGCAAGCTTATGCAGTACAGCTGGCCGGGCAATGTCCGCGAACTGCAGAATCTTATCGAAAAGGTAATAATCCTTGAAGACGAGAGTGTTTTTCAGAACGATTCAAGCCGGTTCCATCTCAGGTCGCGCCTCGAAAATGAAAAATTCATCGAAGAGGGCATGATGTCGATGCAGTATAAAGAGGCCAAAGATATTCTTCTGAAGACCTTTGAACGCAAGTATTTCGAGGGGTTGCTCGAAAAAACCTCGGGAAATATGTCTGAAGCTGCCAGACTGGCTGGCATGCACCGCAAGAACCTCTACCTGAAGCTGCGCGAACTTGATATCGCCAGAGGTGCGGCCGAAGATCAGTGAGCGTTGGCAACTCTAAGCCAGAAGCTGCAGCAGGTGCCCTTGCCTTCTTCTGATTTGATTGCGAGTGAGGTGCCATGGCCGGCGAGAATTTTTTCTGCGATTGCCAGGCCGAGCCCCAGGCCACCGGTTGGCCGGGTATCAGATTTGTCTGCCTGAAAAAACGGGGTTTTGATCTTGTCGATTTTATCGGCCGGAATCCCACACCCCTGGTCGGCAATGTCAACCTGTACTCTGCTGGAATCAGGCTGAAATACTCTGATGCTGATCGAAGTGCCCGGCTGTGAAAACTTGATTGAGTTTTCGATCAAGTTTGAAAGCACGCGATGAATGAGGTCAGGATCCATTGATACAGCAGGTAAACCCGGGTCCATGCTGATGCTGAATCCGATATTTCGGCCGTCTGCCAATGGTTTGAGCGAATCGACGATGTCGTTGATATTGGGCTGCAGCTTCTGATTAACCATGTCAAATTTCAGCTTGCCGGCTTCCATGCGTGCAAAATTGAGAATTGAGGAAATCAGATTGTTCAGGTGCGAGGTATTTTTCAGCGAAACTTTCAGAGCCTTTTCCTGCTTTTCGGTCAATGGCCCCATTTTTTGCGTTGCCATCAGGTCGAGATAACCTTTTATTGAAACAAGTGGTGTCTTCAGCTCATGGCTCAGGGTGGCAAGAAACTCAGATTTAAGGCGGTCGAGCTCTTCAAGTTTTCTGAGGTTGCTCTCTTTGAGCGCAATTTTATGGTTCAGATCCATCATGGCTGACTCAACAAAGCCTGCATCGAGAAGTGAGATTGCCAGAAGACGCTGACTGGCCTCTTTTTCTGGCAGGATACCGCGCACCAGAAAATAGGTGGTTGGCAGCTGTTCTTTCTCTTCTTCAACGACGGGCTTCATGGATACGAAGCATGGGTTTTCCGGCAGTTTGCCATTGTTAGTGTAAGCTTCGAAAGTTGCCTGCAGGTCTTCGACGCCGGCAAACGGCGGTTGATTGAACAGGGTGCAGAAATTCAATGTGGCTTCGCCATGCATGAAACGTTCGCGAAAGTCATTGCTGGCAAAAAGGATGTCAAGATTACGGTCGACGATTGCGATCGGAAAATCATTGTTACAAAAGAACTGCAGGGCGAGTTCCTGCAACTTTCTGTTGCTGCCCGGTTCTGGGCCTGATACAGGCCTGCTGCGCCGAAATGATGAGATTGCAATCACTGCAATCAGAAAAATACTGGCGATGAACAATCCGACATACTGTGATAAATCAGTCATGGTTGAAACTCCAGACCGTTTTGAGCACAGAACTCAGCGTAATCCCTGCGGCGTTCTTCTTTTAAAACCGACCACTCTTCAGGGCACTGCTGCCAGGCAATTTTCAGAAGTTCGCCGGCTTCCCGGCTCCGGCCCTGCTTCCAGTAAAGTTTCCCGAGACTGTGCGAAATCATCAGAAGTTCTCCGAGGTCGACTGGTTCTGATTTTCTGATGATCTGATATGCCCCTTCGAGTAATTCTTCCGCTCTTTCCATTTCAATGTTCATTTCGCAGAGAATGTAGCCAATAGCGTTCATGAATCTCGGGTTCTGGGGAAACAGTTCCAGTGCTTTTTCAAAAAATTCAAGGGCCTTTTCGTTCTGATTTTTTCTTGTCAGAAGCATGCCCGACAGATAAAGACTGTTCATGTCGTTTTTAACTTCAGACCTTATCTGTCGCAGCAATTCTTCACAGCGGGCAAAATCGCCACGGCTGGCCGCCATACCTGCCAGATTCAGGCGAATTCGGTCTGCTGCTTCTTTTTCAGAAATATTGGCCGGAAACAGCGACAGTCCTTCGTTGAAGACTTTCTCAGCCTCGCCGTTTTTGCCTTCTATCACGAGAATCTGACCGAGGAGTTCAAAAGACCGTGGTGCCCGGTCCCATTCAAGGTTTTTCAGGGCATGCCTGTGTGCTTCAAGCACCTGTTTGCGGGTAAGCATGATTCTGGCCAGTTCGTAATTAGAATTGAAGGCGTTTGGCACCATCGCGTCGAGCTTTTTTAGAACTTCCTGGGTTTCTTCCGGGCGGTTTTGCTTTTCAAGGCTGATTGCAAGACCATAATAAGCCTTTAACGACTGCGGATTTGCCCGGATTGCTGTGGTAAAAGAGGTCTGAGCATCAACCGGTGAACTGGCAAGCAGATTTTGCCCTTTCCAGAGATTGATCTGTTCAAGATGATGGGCAATCTGAAAATTGTAGGCACAAAAAACGAACAGCGGTGGAAACGCAAGAAAAACCACTGCGGCCGGTCTGAATTTTCGCTTCCAGACAAGGTCGCGCAGACAGCATGAAAAATGCAGGCTGACAATCAGAACCATGAAGCCCGATAGCGGCACGATTGAAATGCTGTTGTTAAAAAGGCTGTAGAAAAAGAATGTCATGATTGCAACCATACTGCCGCGACTCAAAAGTGGGCCATTGAGATGGCCGAAGTTCTGGTCGGGTGAGCAGATGGCGCTTAAAACCCCAAACCCGGCGATAACCACCGGTAGAGAATAAAAGAACAGGGGGGCCTCAATAAAACCCGCTTTGAAGGCCAGAAAGAATATCAGCATGGCGATTGCCGAAGAATACCAGGGAAAAAAAGCGGTTTCTTCGTCAGTGATTTCCGGGTTCGTCATTTTTACTGCATCGGGTTTCGGAATTTCTGAAGTCTGAGTGCCCGTGTCGGATTCAGGGGCAGTTGCGATGTTGCTATTCTGAGAATTTTCCGTGGTTTTATCAGGGGTATCGTCTGAAGGTTTCGGGTTAAAGCCTTTTGAGCGCCGCCAGACATAGCAGCCAAAAATTACGGCAAAAATAGTGCAGACGCCCCACAGGCCGATAAAACCGGTTTCAGCAAGTATGCTGACGGTAGCCGAATGCGGGTCATCATTGAAAGATTTGATCCCGATCAGTGAGCCCTGTGGCGGGCGCTGTGCCGGCATCAGATACGATATGGCTCCTGGTCCAAGGCCGGTAACCGGGTGATCGAGAAAAATGGCAAACCCCATCTGCCAGAGTATCAGCCGGGTTATCGCAGGCATATAGCGATAAGGCATTTTGTTCATTGATTCCCAGGGGTAGGAGGTGGTGGCGTAATATGCCATGCCATAGAAGATGGTTAAAATCAGCGCAAGAGTCAGGCCTGCGATAAAGGCGGAGCGACGCATCAGCTTGCCGGGGCGTATCTCCCAGAAACTGGTAAAATAAAGCCCGGCAGCAACGAGAAGGCTCAAAATAGCCCCGACTCTGCCCGAAAAAACTATGGCAAATCCCTGAATCGCCAGAAACACTGAGAAGATGACCCGATCAGTTGTTTTCAGGCCTGGAACATTGAGCATCCCGAGAGTTACCAGAGCTGAAACAATCAGAAAGGCTGAAAGGAAATTGGGGTTGCTGAAAGTTCCGACCATCTGATAATCGGAATTCCAGGCAAGAATATCGATGCCGGCCGCCTGCAAAAGACTGTAGATAGCCATAGACGAACCGCTCAGCGAGATCATGCCGGCGACGGCAAGGTTGTCCTGGCCGCGGCGGGCCATTCTGAGAAATGCGGTGAGCAGCAGCAGAGTGACCAGATACATTGAGCTGCGCAGACTGGAAAGAAACCCGGAATTCAGGGTAGAAACGGTTATTGCCGAAAAAAACATGAAAAAACCGCCGAGAAAAACCATCTGCCCCTGGCGTGGTTTAAAAAAAAGCAGCAGAACTGCAGAAAGGCATACGCTTATTGAACCGGCGGCAAAGATTGCCCAGGAACTGAAAAGAAAAGGGTCTTCTGAGCCCGTGGTGATCAACCATGGCTGTATCGCCAGAACCGCAGAAATAACGATCCCGGAAAGCCTTAAAAGGTTGTCTACAGATCCTGGGAGCATTTGTTTAATCTGAATAAAGCAGGGTTATCGGGATTTCGAGTTTATCGCCCTTTTTCAGGCCAAGCTTCTTGATCATTCCGGCATTGAGCTCAAGCGCATATTGAGCTGGTTCGGTTGCCTTGTAGTGGGGTAAACCTGCTTCGGGTCTGCCAAAACCAGGTTCCATGCCTTCGATCCACTCAGTAATTTCAAGATTTTCAGAAAAAAATATCAGATCGAGCGGAATCATGGTGTTTTTCATCCAGAACGACATCAGGCGCGGGGCTGAATAGATAAACAGCATGCCCCGGTTTTCTTCGAGTTTCTCATAAAACATCAGCCCGAGAGCTTTTTCATCGAATGTGCGGGCCAGCATTATGTTCAGCTCATGGCCGGCCAGGCTGGCACGGGTTTCTGGCAGTATCTGGAAATTGCCCTGCTTGACGGAAACCGGCGACCATGGTTGTGCTGCAGGAGCACTGCTGCCAGAGTCTGCCTGACAGGCATGGCAGAAAATGCTCAGCAGAAGCAGGGCCATTATGAGAGCTGGGCGTTTATTCACTGTATACCAAGCTTGTGGTTAATTTTGCCAAGCGCCTGTTCGATTTCATCGGCGGTGTCAAGGTTCAGAACCGGGGCTATCAGACGCTCAGCTTCTGCAAATGAAACGCTCCTGATAACCTGTTTAACGGCAGGAATCAGAACGGCATTCATCGAAAGTTCACGCAGACCAAGGCCAAGAAGTAATACTGTGTAACGTATATCACCAGCCATTTCGCCGCAGAGGCTGACAGAAACATTATTCTGTTGGGCAACTCTGACTACCTGACTGATAAGTTTTATAACTGCAGGATTTGCCGGCTGGTAAAGGTGAGAAACCTTCGAATTGGTGCGATCTACCGCCAGGGTATACTGAACCAGGTCGTTGCTGCCGATCGAGAAAAAATCTACCTCACGGGCAAATTTGTCGGCAAGAAGAGCGACCGAAGGTATTTCGACCATGATGCCGATCCGCATGTTTTCTGGGGCAGCATAACCGTTTTTGATAAGATCTTCATGTTGCCGGTTCAACAAGGCTTTGATTTTTCGCAATTCTTCGATATTTGAAATCATCGGGAAAAGGATGCTGACCTGGCCGGGCCGGGCCTGGGCCGCTGCCCGCAGAATTGCCCGCAGTTGCGTCGAAAAAACCTCTTCGCAGTCGAGAGACATGCGCACTGCCCGCCAGCCAAGCTCAGGATTGCGTTCAAGTGAATTGCCCATCAGGTGTGAAATTTTGTCTCCACCGATATCGATGGTTCTTATGACAATGCTGGAGTCGCCAAGTTTGCTTACGACACCTGAATAGGTTTCGAAAAGTTCGTTCTCAGTCGGAAACGTACGCCTGGTCAGATAGGCGAATTCAGTGCGATACAGGCCAACTCCGGAAGCGCGATTGGCAATTACCGAATCGATGTCGGCGGTCTGCCCGATGTTGGCCTTTAAAGAAACGGCGATGCCGTCGACCGTGACAGAAGGCTCGGCGAGAATTTCGAGAATCCGGCGCTGTCTTTCGCGGTAATGCTCAAGTTCTCTGGTGTAATGCCTTTTCTGCGGCTCATCAGGGTTGATGATGACCTGGCCGCTGCCGCTGTCGATGATGGCAAAGTTACCGTTATGCACCTTTTTCATCAGGTCTTTCACCTGAATCAGGGCGGGAATTCCGAGGGAGCGCGCCAGAATCGATGCGTGTGACGTCGGGGTCCCTTCTTCGATGACGATGCCGTTTATTCGCGAAGGGTTGAAACTGACGATTTCTGAGGGGGTAAGGTCTTCAGCTGCAATGATTATGCCTTCTGATCTCTCGTCAATGTTCTTTGCCCGGTTTTTGCGGCGCTGGCAGTTTTTCAGAATGCGCTTGCCGACATCCATGATATCGATTGCCTTGCCCTGAAACTGAGGGTCAGGCAGATTGCGGAAAAAGTTGCTGTAATCTTTGATGACGGCGCTGATAACTGACTGAACATCGCGCATTTGCTCGCGGATGCGCTTAGAAACTTCTTTCTGCAGATCGGGGTCATCGATCAGGGTCATGTGTGCCTGAAAGATGTTCGAAATTTCGAGGCTACTTTTGATCTGGGGCAGTTCAAGCAGCTGGTTTATTTCGGTTCTGGAAATTTCGAGGGCCGAGCGAAAACGCTCAATTTCGCCGTCAACTTCATTCTGGGCAATTGTACTGCCCTCAATATTCTCAAGCTGTACATGCCTGAGACAATATATCTGCCCGAGGGCAAAACCCGGGGAAATTGCCAGCCCTTTCAACATGAAAAACCCTTGAAAACAAAGTTAGAACATCTTATCATGACTTGCATGCAGCCGCAAGTTATTTAGTTATTACCCCCTGATTTGCAGCACGTTTGAACCGGTGGAGGTACCATGTATATTCTGCTCTGTAACGATGATGGCATTAACGCACCCGGAATTGTGGCTTTGGCTGACGCTCTTGGCACGCTAGGTCAGGTTACCGTAGTCGCTCCCGATATTGAACGCAGCGCCGCCAGCAATTCTTTAACTCTTTCTCAGCCATTGCGGGTCAGGGAAGTGGGTTTCCCGGCCAAGGTTGAAAAGGCTTTCGCTGTTTCCGGTACCCCTGCCGACTGCGCCAAAATAGCTCTGGCGAACCTTCTCGAAACCCGGCCGGATGTTGTGGTTTCCGGCATCAACCGCGGCCCTAACATGTGTGTCGATATTTTCTATTCGGGCACCGTCGCTGCAGCTTTTGAAGGGGCTTTCAAGGGTCTGCCCGCATTTGCGGTCTCACTTGACTCCTATCATTCAGATGCCGATTATTCGATTGCGGCAAAATGGGGTGTGGAGTGCGTCAGGCGCCTGATGGCGGCACAGGTCAAGGGCGGTCGGGTTTTTAATATCAATGTTCCTGATCTGCCGGATGAAAACATCAAAGGTATCAAAGTCACCCGTGCCGGAAAGGTCGATTACCGTGAAGCCTATGATCATCGGCGTGACCCGAATGGTAAGTCGTATTACTGGATACAGGGATGGCCCGAAGTGGTTGACAACAGCCCTGAATGCGATATTGTCGCCGTGAAAAACGGGTTCGTTTCGTTGACTCCTCTGCAACCCGAATTGACTGATTTTTCAGCCATGGAAGGGCTTGCCGGGGTTGTAAAATGAGCAATGCTTTTTTCTGAGATACAGATAGCAGATTTGCAGCTGAGGCTCAGGCAAATTCCTTTTTTTTCGCGGCATGAACTTGTTCGAGTGCATGAAACCGGTTCAACGAATGACGATCTTAAACGTGACTGGAATCTTCCTGTGCTGCCTGCCAGGCTGGAGATCGCCGAATCTCAGACAGCCGGGCGCGGACAATTCAAGCGGGCCTGGAAAAGCAGTTCAGATCAATGTCTGATGTTTTCTTTTTCGTTTCAGGCAGAAGCTCCTGCTTTTCCTGTCTCTCTAATTGCCGGGATCGCCCTTTTTTCCAGCATCAGAAAATTCTGCTCGAAAATTCCGGCCGGATTATGGCTCAAGTGGCCAAATGATGTTTTTTATGCCCGGCGCAAGCTTGCCGGAATACTGGTCGAAGCTTCAGCCTTTGCTGATTATGTGCGTTTTGTGGTCGGCATTGGTATTAATTTGCGACCCCTGAAAATGTCAGAAATCGCTTCGGCGGGGCTTGATGAAATCGTTGCTGAGATTTCGCCGGCAGAATTTCTGGAGACCTTTTGTCAGGAATGGGACGGGCTTTTCTCTCAGGCTCCTGATGATCTTGCTGTTCTCTGGTCCAGTTATGCATCAGATTTCTGGGATACCGATTTTCTTTTAATCGCCCCTGATGGTCATGAGTGCATGGTTCGGCCTTCGGGCATCGATGCTTCTGGCGCCTTACTGGTGCTCGAAAAAAACGGAACCCGGAGAAAGGTTTTCTCCGGGTCGCTTAAGCCTTTATTTGAAGGGTTATCTGACGGGAATGCCAACCTTGTAGGTGAATGAACGTTTGCTGGTTTTGCCGGAAACTTCAATATAGGCGCTCTCTGTCGGGCTCTTAAAGACGTAGGCAAATGATTCGCCCATGCGCTTGAGGTTGCCTTTTATTTCCTGGGCCCCATCTGAGAGCTTGATCTGAATGCTTTCGGGATTGACGTCGGTTCCCATGTTCAGTGAGAAGACGACTTCGCCGCCTGCTTTGATTGCTGAAGATGTCTGTGTGTTGCCGTCAATGAAGTCGAAGCTCTGGTAAACTTTCTGGGCCTCTGCACGCAGTGAAATGGCAAGCAGAAATGGGTCTTCTTCTTCGGCTCCCTGTTCTTTTCCGGTGGTTGCTGATTTGTTTCCGGCGGCGTTCTGACCAGGAGCTTTCACTTTCTGGTTGTCGCCAGAAGTGCCTGATGTGTTTTCATTGTCTGCAGCATTACCAGATGTTTCTGCTCCTGCGCCCTCGTCTGCGCCTGCAACATCCGAGCCTTCAGCGCTGTCTGATGTGTATTCAGAACCTTGAGAAGAGTCTCCATCGGCAGTGCTGTATCTGATACCGGAGTCGGCTGTCTGCTGATTGCTGTCTGAGCCGGAACCTGATGAAATCGAATTTTCTTCGGTGGCCGCTGTTTCCTGGTTGTCGCCGGTTTCAGGAGCTGAAGTTTCGCCATTTTCAGTGTTTCCGGCCATGTCGTCTGAACTGGTGCCCTGGGCAGAGCCCGCATAGCCGCTCTCGCCAGAGCCGTTACTGCCTGTTGCGCTGTCTGAATCTGAATATGATTGCCCACCTGAACTGCCGATATCGCCTGATGAGGTATCGCTACCAGAAGACGCGGCTGAATCCGGGGAGCTGCTTCCTGCTGAACTGCTTCCTGCTGAATTGTCTGAAACGCCACCGGCTGCTGTGGCGCCGGCTTTGGCTGGATCAGAGTAAAGATCAGAAAGGTCTACTGCCTGCGGCTTGCCGAAACTTGAGTGATTTACGCTTTCGTTACCGCCAGATGAAGAGGTATCGGATGATGACATATTGCCGGCACCAGTGCCACTTTTACTGCCTCGCTGGTTGTCGATGGTTCGGCTTTCGAAGTCGACTTTGCCGACCGGAATTGCAACCTGAAGAATCTTTTTCTGCTGCCCGCCCGGGGCTTTTCGATTGTTGACATAGACGCTCGCAGAATACTGGTCTTCAGACGGAACACGGAACATGTGGCGATAATTCTTAAGTTTTGCAGCGCTCACCGGGGCGGTGTCGCCCTGGTCATCGGTTACTACCATGGAAACGTCTTCAGGGTTAACATCTTCGCCGACTTCAACGGCAATTTTAATGCGCGTATCTTCTGGAATCTTGAATTTGTCGAGTCGATAGTTTGCGGTTGTTTCAGAATTGGCGTTGCTGGCAAAAACTTCTTCAGAAAAATCGGTCGGGTGCTGAATTACCATTCTGATAGATGGCGGTGGCAGTTTGACCGGTGCCGGATCTACGCCGGTAAGAGGTTTTGCTGGTTCTTCAGGAGTTGCCGGTTTTGTGGCTGTGGTTGTCGCGGGAGTTGCAGGTTTGCTGTCAGCTGTAGTTGCAGACGGGGTCTCAGGGGGGGCGACTGCGGGGGTGGTTTCTGGCGGGGTCGCTGCTGTGGCTGCCGGTTCTGTTGAAGGTTCGGCTGCGGAACCCGCATCTGAATCATTGTCTTCGCCACTGACGACGTTTTCTGGTTCGGTCGGGGCTGGTGGCGTGGCCGGAGCTTCTTCTTCCTTTTTTTTGCCGGTGTTGAATTCTGCTTCATTGTAGGAATCAGAAAGAACATACTTGCCGTTTTTGAATTTGACGCTCCACTGGTAACCGGCAGCTCCGCCGGCGAAGCCTGTGGATGTTGGCCCGGCTTTACTTACCATTTCATCTTTCAGTCGGTTGATGCTCGAGTTGACAGCATTTTCGAGGGATTTGCTGGCATCTGTGTCTGAAGACTTCTGGCCATCCTGCCGGGTGGTAATCTTGCTGATGTCTGGCGAAGAGGAATCAGCACCAAGGTCTTTCTGCTGCTTTTCCCATTGTTCGTTAACATTCTTGATGTGTTCCTGCATTTTTTTCTGGTATTCTTCAGCGCGTTTTTTTGCGGCAGCTTCAGCAGCTTCGAATGAGTCGAAGGTGATGTCTGCAGCAAGCGCTTTTTGACTGCCAGTCTGAAACAGAAAGGTCGCCAGCAGAAATGCCAACAGGACAGCTTTGTATATTCTCATAGGTTTCTCCCTCGAATTTTTCCCGGCAGATTTCAGCAGTAGTTGAAGTATATATAGTAATTATACCACAACCCTGCCCAGACTTCTTCAGGGTGTCAGGTGACCGCTCCGGAACGCTCTTTGCGGTGAAGTCTGTTCAGATTATGTCGTGTTATATATGTACACTTTGTCCATAATATATAACGAATTCTGATTGTGAAAAGTTTCATTCTTTTTTTGGGTTTTATCTGTTATGATATTCTGCGAAGAAAAAATGAAAGAGATGGTTATGGAAAATGAATCAGGATATTGATAATAAACTGATTTCGTGCCGGGTTTGCGGCATTATCATGGTTAAACTTGCGAGAGACGTTTGTCCGAAGTGTTTCCGTGAAGAAGAGGAATTGTTTCAGAAGGTTAAAAACTTTCTCAGAACCAATCCCGGCGCATCTGTTTTTCAGGTTGCAGAGCATGCCGGGTGCAGTGAAGAGCAGGTGCAGGCCTTTATAAATTCTGGAAGGCTAGAGCGGGTCGGTCTGAGAAAAGTTGCTCATCCCTGTCAGCTTTGTCAAAAGATTATTTACGAAGGGGTAATGTGCCCCGAGTGTAAAAAAGACCTTAAAGACCAGGTCAATAATCTTAAAGAACCACGGCCAGAACCTAAGGAGCCCAGACCGACGGGTCGACAGGCTCCAGATAGTGCCTCTGGTAAAGAGGTTTTTGATAAGAAAAAAGAAGGTCCGGACGGTGGACACGTCGGGAAGAGAAAAAACTGATATTGCTGTAATGGCAAGTGTTGCATTGCCTCTGACACTGTGCTAGACTTTCGTGGTTTAGAAACTCTTTGCCGAACCGCGGGGCTGAGACATGTATTCGGCACCGAAACTGGCTTTAACGAAGTATATTGTATTGTTAATCTGTATTGATTTTAGGGAGACCGTATGAATCCAGAAGCCAACGGAGAAATCAGTAACGAATTCTTCAAAAAGTTGAATCAGCAGATTGTGCAGAAAGACAATCTGATCAAGTTGCTGCAGCTCCAGATCAGAAATCTAAAGACACAGATCGA
>ENA-UOWO01001090-UOWO01001090.1-activated-sludge-metagenome-genome-assembly--contig:-NODE-1090-length-37158-cov-60.100800_pt1 | contig 37158 bp, 30 predicted proteins | sample MGYA00238148_ERZ761564 | MGnify/ENA primary metagenome ERZ761564 (study PRJEB28885, sample SAMN05720194) | activated sludge metagenome | isolation source: Anaerobic digester | place: USA... | reverse complement strand
TTATCTTCTTTTATGCCCCTGGATAAATCCTGGGCACCCAACAGACTGAAGTCCAGGATGTATAAAACTCTGCTTTTCTCTGTATCACTCTGTTTTTCTCTGTGTTTATCCTTTTCTCTGTTCCTCTGTTTTCAACCACTTTTTCTCTTTTTTCTGTTACTCTGTTTAAACTTGAAGCCCAGGTAGCGATTCCGGCCGGCGAGGTCGTCCTGAGCCAGGCAGCACTCAAAGCCGGCCGCAGCGCCCAGGGCGGTGATCGCCTCCCTTTGGGCAAAGCCGTGTTCGAAGAGGGACAGGCCATTGTCTGCCAGATGGTTATGAAGCCGGGCAAACAGGCGGCGGTAGATCTGCAGGCCGTTCTCTTCCGCCAGCAGGGCTTGCCGCGGCTCGAAATCCCGCACTTTGGTCTCAAGTTCACCATAATCAGCCGCGCTGATATAGGGCGGATTACTGATCACCAGGTCGAAAGGCCCGGCGCCGGCGGGATAGAGGTCCGCTGCCAAAAAACCGATCAGGCAACCGTGCCGGGAGGCGTTGGCCCGGGCCAGGTCCAGCGCGGCGGCGGAGATATCCGTGGCCGTGAGCGCCAGGTCCGGCCGTTCATGTTTCAGGGCGATGGCGATGGCGCCGCTGCCGGTGCCGATCTCCAGCACCCGGGCAGCAGGCTCAAGCAGTTGCAGGGCAAGTTCCACCAGGCCTTCGGTTTCCGGGCGGGGGATCAGCACGCGGTGATCCACCAGAAGTTCCAGCCCGTAAAACCAGGCCTTGCCCAAAATGTACTGCGGCGGTTCCCCCTGGGCCAGCCGGAGGAGGCCGGCGCGGATGAGGGCTTGCCTGGCCGGGTCCAGTTCCCTGTTCAGTTGCAGCGTGAGGGCGGGTACGGAGCAATCCAGCCAACCGGCCAGCAGCCAGGCCAGATCGGCGGAAGGCTCCAGTTTGGGTTCCGCGCCTGCCAGCAGAGAGGCCAGGGTCATGCCTGCGCGTTCGGCCGGGGCTGAAGCTTGCGCAGCACCTTCACCCTGCGGCCGCCGTCTTCGAAATCAAGCTGGTCGGAAAGAAAATACAGCATGGCCAGGCCGCGTCCGTGAGCTTCCAGGCTCAGATTGTCGTCCGCCTGCAGCCGTTTCAGCCAGGCCTCGAAATCAAATCCCCGACCGTCGTCCTCCACGCTGATCACGATGGCTTCGCTGGCCTTTTCCAGCCACATGGAGAAGCGCATGCGGCGCCCGGCTATGCCTGGCTGGAGCAGTTTGCGCCTGATGATCTCACCCAGGTCTTCCTGCTCGCTCAGCCGCTCCGCGTCGGTGAGTTCCAAAATTCCGTGGATAAAGGCGTTTTGCAGCATTTCGTCGGCGCAGGTGAGCAGATCGCTGAGAGTGTCGTGAGGGAGGTCCAGGTTGTTTTGCAGGATGGGGCTGAGGATCTTGGTGACTCCCGTGCCGGAGAACTTGAGGGGGTCGATCACGCAGGAAAACTCCGCCCGGTCAAAGCTGTTCAGCAGTTTGTCCTTGCTGCGCCGGTTCATGAGGCGGGCGGTGATGGCCTCGATGGACTTGAGCAGGTGCGGGGTCTCGATCGGTTTGCTGATGAAGTCCGCGGCGCCCAGGCGAATGGCGCGGACAAAGTATTCCTGCTCCAGAAAGCCCGTCATCAGGATCACTTCCTGGTCGCGGCCGTCCTGGCGGATCTTCTCCAGAAAATCGAGGCCGTTCATGCCGGGCATTTCGATATCGCAAACCACTATGTCGTAGAGATTTCTGCGCAGCTTGCGCAGGGCGTCGCTGCCGCAGGTGGCAGTATCCACCCGGTAGTCGTGGATGGCCAGCAGCGCGCCGAGGGTCGCCGCGAGCTCGGGACTGTCGTCAACGATCAGGATGCTGTGGGCTTGAGGGGTCATTCCAGATTGACGAGGAAAAGTTGGTTGAGCTTGAGCATGTTGAAAAGCTCGTAGATGGAGTCCGAACTGCGCACCACTTCGATCTCTCCGCCTTTGCCGATGAAGTCCTTGTAAAAGAGCAGCAATTTGCCGATGCCGGTGCTGCTGATGTTTTTGCACTCGAACAGGTCGATATCCAGAAAGCGCGCGTCCGATTGCAGCACTTCGTCCAGCTTTTGCTGCAGGACGGAGGCGTTGTCGCTGTTCAGAAAGCCGTCGACGACCATCAGCGCCCTGTCGCCGGTGAAGCTGAGATCAATGTTCATAACCATCCCCTTTGATGCTTCGTTTGTGTGGCCAAGTTTACGCTCCGCTCCCCGCCTGTCAAGCAGATTATCAGCCATAGCCCCGGATGCGCTTCAGCACGGCGCTTTGCACCTGGGCGGGGCTGATCTCGTATTTGCGGAATTCCAGGCTGTAAACCGCGCGGCCCTGGCTGACCGAGCGGATCCGGGTGGAATAGCCAAAGAGCTCGGAGAGCGGGACCTCGGCCACGATCTCCTGCTGAAATTCGTTGTGCCGGCGCAGCACGCTGACGTGTCCGCGCTTGGAATTGATGTCGGCGATGATGTCGCCCACAAAGTCGTCCGGAGATATAACCGAAAGCAGCATAATGGGTTCCATGATCACAGGAGCGGCCTCGCGCAGGCCTTTGCCGATGGCCATCGAAGTGGCGATGCGGAAGGCCAGTTCGTTGGAATCCACGGGGTTGAAATCACCGTCGAGCAGTTCGATCTTCACCCGCTCCAGGTTTCCGCTGATCAGGGGCCCGTCGTTGAGGGCGTTGAGCGCGGCCTCTTCGATCGGTTTGTGGAATTCGCCGGGGATCCTGTCGGTGCCAACGCTGCTGCAGAAAAGGTTTTTCTCCCCTTCCGGAAGCTCTTCCAAAGTAAGGGGCGTGAGGCGGAATTTCACCCGCGCGTAATTGCCTTTGCCGTTCATGTCGCGGATGAAGGTCTCCTCGCAGTCCACGGCCCGAGTGATGGTTTCCTTGTAAGAAACCTGCGGGTTGCCCACGTTGGCGGAAACGTTGAATTCGCGGCGCAGGCGGTCCACGATGATCTCCAGATGCAGCTCGCCCATGCCGGAGATGAGGGTTTGGCCGGTATCCTTGTCCACGCTCACGCGGAAGGTGGGATCCTCTTCCTCGAGGCGGGCCAGGGCGTCGCTCAGGTTTTCCTGATCGGCCTTGGTGCGGGGCTCGATGGCGATGGAGATCACGCTGTCCGGAAAATGCATGCGGTTGAGCACCACGTCCAGCCCGCCGTCGGTGATGGTGTCGCCGGTGGCCAGAAAGCGGCAGCCGACAAAAGCGCCGATATCGCCGGCGTGGAGCTCGTTCAGATCGTGCTTGCGGTTGCTCATCATCTGCAGGATGCGGGACACCCGCTCGCGCTTGCCGTTGCTCTGATTGTAAAAGGAAGCCCCTTTTTTCAGGGTGCCGGAATAGACCCGCACATAGACCAGTTTGCCCACATATTTATCCGTTTGCACCTTGAAAGCCATACCCACAAAGGGCGCGCGGGGATCCGGCTCGAGGCAGACGGGGGCTTGGGTTTGGGGATCGAAACCTTCGCAGGGCGGCACTTCCAGCGGCGAGGGCAAAAAATCGCGGATGCCGTCCAGCAGCAGTTGCACGCCCTTGTTCTTCAGCGAAGAGCCGCAGAGCACCGGGATGAAATTGCCGCCGATGGTGGCGGCGCGGATGGCACGGCGGATCAGCTCATCCGGGATCTCCAGACCCTCCAGGTAGGCGTGCAGCAACTCGTCATCAAATTCCGCCACGCTTTCCAGCAGGGCGTTGCGCTGCTCGGTGGCCTGGTCCAACAACTCGGCGGGAATATCCTTCAAATGCACTTCGCTGCCCTTGGTGAGGGGATCGAAGAGCCAGGCCTTCATCGTGATGAGGTCCACCACGCCTTCAAAACTGTCTTCCCGGCCGATGGGGATGTTCACGGCCCGGGCCAGCGGGGACAGGCGCTCGTGGATCATGCTGATCACCCTGTCGTAATCGGCCCCGGGGCGGTCCATCTTGTTCACGTAGGCCAGGCGCGGGACCTTGTATCTGTCGGCCTGGTGCCAAACCGTTTCGGATTGCGGCTCCACGCCGGCCACGGCGCAAAAAACGCCCACCGCGCCGTCCAGGATGCGCAGGCTGCGCTCCACCTCGGCGGTGAAGTCCACGTGGCCCGGAGTGTCGATGATGTTGATGTGGGTGTCTTTCCAGACGCAGGTGACCGTGGCCGAGGTGATGGTGATCCCGCGTTCACGCTCCTGTTCCATCCAGTCGGTGAAGGCGTTGCCATCGTGCACTTCGCCCATTCTGTGCAAAAATCCCGTGTAAAACAGGATCCGCTCCGTGGTCGTGGTTTTACCTGCATCGATGTGGGCCATGATGCCGATGTTCCTGATCTTGCGTAGCGGACTGTCGGAGTCGCTGTTCATGCTAATATCCCTAAACTCACCTTTTGTTGTTTTTTCATGGAAATTCCATAAAATGGGAGGCGGAATCTTTGTCCACCAAAAAATTCCCGCCGGGGATGTATAAGGCTCCATTCCCACAAAGTATCCTGTCCACAAATTAATCATCTTTGCACGAATCAAGGCTCATGTTCAAATCGAGTGGATGAAGGTGGCGTTCCCGCGGCGCTGGCGTCGGGCGAGGAGCGAGCATCGACGGCAGCCACATCACCCTCCACGCCCCGGTGTGTCATTCCGGGAAAGCGTACGCCAGAACGCAGGGGCCCGGAATCCAGGCCTCGCGGGAATAGCCCCCAGAGGATGCCGACACAGACGCGATCTGTATCGGCCCCGCCTTGGATGTGACGTTGTTTTGGGTTGACGGGCTGGATTCCGGGGCCCCGGGGGTTGAAACCCCCACCCCGGAATGACAATGCACGGCTGGGTGGTGGTTATTGATCCGGTGATCCATCGCAACCCACGAAATTGTTGCACTTGTCCAGAGGACCGCTCATCTGCACAGCAAAGTCAAACTTGTTGCGCTCGTCTGGAGCACCGGTTACTTGCTCAGCAGCATTTTCCGGGTGGCGCGGTATCCTCCGGCCTGGGCGCAGCAGAAATAGACGCCGCTGGCCGCGGCTTCTCCATTCCCGGTCCTGCCATCCCATACGATAACATGTTGCCCTGCGGGCAGCTCGGCCCCCCTCAGCAGGGCTCGCACCAACTGCCCTTTGAGGTTGTAGATCCGCAGATCAACGCTTTGCGGCAGCTCCAGGCTGAAGGCGATGGTGGTGGAGGGATTGAAGGGGTTGGGATGGTTTCCCTTCAGAACCAGCGGAGCGGCGGGGTTCAGGGCGGGATCGGAGGCGGCAACGGAAGCGCTGGCGATGCGCGTGGCCCAAACTCCCGTGTAGGCGATCTCGCTGTTCTCGATGCCGGCGCGGTCGTCGCTCCAGGCCATCAGGGCCCGGTTGCCCAAAACATCCAGGTGTACGTCCCTCTGTTGGTAGCGGGCCTGGCAGAGCAGGTCCGGAGCGGTTCCCAGAGCTTCGCCCGAGGAGGAGACGCGGCGGATGTAAAGATCGCGGTTTTCCAACAATTGCCCGTCGTCGTCGGAATAGACGCAGGCGAAGGATCCGTCGGCAAAATCAGCCAATGCGGCATCATAGCAGTTGTTCAGCCTGGAGGCCAGCAGCACGCCGCTGTCACCCCAGAGCAGGTCTCCGTCCGGGGAAAGCTTTTGGGCCCTCAGGGTGTTGCCGCCGTCGCCGTAGCCCCGCAGCAGGCAGACAACGCCATCGCCGAAGACCGCCTCGTACACAAAGTTGGCAATTCCCGAAACAAAGGGCCTGCCACCGTCGCCCCAGAGCCTTGCCCCGGCAGCGCTTAGTTTTTGCACCCTGAGCTCAGAGGCATAGCCGTTGTAGCGGCTAACAAAGGCAACGAGGTCGTTGCCCTGAAGTCCGCTCTGCTGAAAGGAGGAAACTTCGGAGAGGCTCCCCATCAGCAGGTTTTCCCCGCCGGGGTACCAACCCAGGGCGGGATCGCCGTTCTGATCCACCAGCAGAGCCCTGGCGCGCATTTGCTCCAGATATATGTCGGCATTTGTCCACAGGAAATACCGGCCCCGCACCGCCAGTTGGCTGGCATGGGAGTCTTGCCCCAGGGTGCTGATCACGCGGCCGTTTTCGCCCCACTGGGGTTGGCCCTCCAGATAGCGCTGGCCCTTGACCTGGAAACTGCCGGCTTCTCCGCCCTGCCAGATCAGGTAAATCTCCCCTTCAAAGCAGCCCAGGGACATGGAAGTGCCGGAGCTTTGGCCTGTCTGCACCTCGATCCCGGGGCCGGGAAAGAGGGTGTTGCCGGTGGAATCGATCCGCTGCAGGTAACAGGTGAACGGGACGCTGTCTGAGCTGGCGCAGTAAAGCAGGGCAACGCTGCTTTCATTCAATTTGGCAGCGCCGATCAGCCGCGTGGCGCGGGTCTCATCCGCCCAGAGGGGTCGTCCGCCCGGCTCCAGCAGCGCGTCCAAGGCATCGTTGCTGAGTTGGTAATAAAGCTGGGGGTTACCTTCGCGGTTGTCCTCCCAGAGGGTGAGATATTTGTTTCCGATTGCGATCGCGTCCTGCAGGAAGCCCATGCCTGCCAGCCCCTGGGCGAGGGGTTCCGCCTCCGGGGGCACAAACGAGCTGCCGCTGCTGGTGAAAATCTGCCTGCGCAAGCTTTTCACCCCTTCCAGGGAGGGGTTCCAGACAAACATCCCCCGGTCCGGCCAGGCTATGGCGCAGGTTCTGCCATGATCCTGGGACAGGACCTTTCCGGCCGTTCCCCAGAGCGGAATTCCTGCCGCGCTTACGGCCTGGGCCTTCACTTCCCGCTCCAGGAAGTTGACGTTGCCGCCATACCAGGCCAGCCAGGCAGTGGCATCGGCCCCCACAGCCAGGGAAAGGTTTCCGCCGCTGGGGCTGGGAGCACTGAATTCCACGCCCGGAGAAGGCCATTGGGGCACCAGATCAGCGGAAAACCTCTGCATTTGCCAGCTCAGCGCGCCATCCAAGCCGCTGCGCCAGGCCGCGCCCAACCCGCCGTCGGGATAGAGGGCCAAAGCCACTTCGGACACGCAGGAAGCCGCAGCAAGCTGATGCTGGACTGTTTGCGGCAGCAGCAGGTTGCCGGTGATGTCCATCTTGTTCAGCAGGATATAGGGATCAGGGGCGTGAACCACGGTGTACAGGATGAATTCGCCGTTAGGGCCGGACAGCAGTTGATAAACGTTGCCGGGAAAAGCGCCGGGAGGCAGCAGGGGATCGTTGCCCATCACTTCTCCGGCGGGCGAGATCCGCATCAGGCGGTTAAAGGGGAAAACGGAACAATTGACGATCAGGCCTCCCCCACCGTCGCCACAGGCCTGCTCGAGCAGGATGTTGTCTCCAAGAAGAAGCCCGCCGTCCGGCCACAACTGGTTGCCGGAAGCATCCAGATGCTGGCCCCGGACGCAGTCCTCGCCGATATCCTGGAAGACCACAAAGGCGCTGCCGGTGGCGTTGGCAACCGGGACCGCCAGCCTCAGCGACGCGCCCGGCATGCTGACAGCAACTCCCAGTTCGCCCCAGAGCTTCTGGCCGTTGGAACTGATCTTTTGCGCGCCCAACCCTGTGTTGGTGCCAATCTCGCATTCGCTCCACAGGACAAAGATGTTGTTGTCCGAGGTTTTCACCGCGCCCCAGAGCTTTTGGTCGCCGGAATGGTTGACCACTCCCAGCGGTGCGGGCCACAGAGCCTGGCCGGAGGGACTGATCTTCTGGGCAAAGATGTCCAGGTCGCCATTTACGGCGTCCGCCCAAAACACAATTTCGCAACCATCCGCGCTGCGGACATGCGTGCCTTCCCAGAATATCTCCGTCGCCTGGCGCAGCGGAAATTCCTGTCCGCCCAACGCGGCGGCGCAGGTTGCCATGATCAGGATCATCAGGCAAAGCTGTTTCATCAGGGCCTCCAACGGTTGGTTTTCTTTTCCGTGGCATTTTATAAAGCAAGGCTTGTTCCATCCCTCCTTTTTTATCAAAGATGCCACAAAGGTTCCCGTCCAAAATTCCAGCCAAGCTGAAATCAGGGCCGAACCCAAGTTTTTCAGTTGGAAGCCGTCACGCGATAGAATCTCCTGCTTTGGGGAAAGGTGGGGTCGCTCCAGTTGGTGTCGGTTGTCGTATCCAGCAGGCTGAAGCCACCGTCGGGCGTGGCGGACCCATAGACCTTGTAGCTGCTGGCGCGGTAAACCGGCTCCCAATCGAGGTTGCCGCCCTCGGCGATGAAGGCCACCGGGGCCTCAGGAGGCCCGAAGGGAAGGGCGAAGCCCGTCATCTGCGTACCTGAGGGAAAGTTTCCCACCTTGTAGGCCTTGCCGCTGGCAGTATCGATCCAGAAGAGCGCTGAAGTGAAGTCAGGCGTGGCGAGGAACAGACTGCCGTTGTCCTGGTCGAAAGCGCAATCCAGAGTTGAGTAGTTTAGTTCGAAGCCCAGCGGCCCCACCTGAGTGGCAGAGCCAGTGCTGGTGTTGATGGTGTACAGCATATCTGTGTTTATATTGATGCCATAGAGAGTGTTATCCGCTGAGTCCGTGGCCAGGCAGGCCATGCCGCCTCCGATGCCGAAATATCCGCCCACGGCTGTGGCATAACCGCTGATTGGATTCAGGGTATAGAGGCGGTCTTCCGTACAGGCGTAAATGGTTTGGCCCGGTCCAGCCTGGCTCAGACCCTTCATATTCCACTGCCCGGTGTTGCCGATAATGCTGGCGTTGCCTGTGACCGGGTCCACCTTCCACAGATTATGGGAATATCCTGTAAAAACCACCACTGCCCGTTAACCCAGCAGCCGCCGCTGATGTAGGAGGGGGCCACCGCCGCCCCGGGCAGGTCGTTCACCTGAGATGGCCGCTCCAGGTTGAAACCGGCCGGGCCGCTCAGTTGGCCTGCGGGATCCAGCGCCACGTTGGCCAAGGCGGGAACGTCGAGGTACACGCAGGCAAAATCCAGGAACATCACATCGTTATCCGTATCCTCGTCTCCGGTCAGAACGGTTTGGACCTCGATCTGGTTGACTTCCCCGGCTACCGGGATGAAGGGATCGAAATACACATCCACAAAGGCCCCCGGCGCCAGATCCGTTACAGTCTGCGTATCGGTGAACCGGACCCCGGAGCGCATGAACACGTCAAAGCTCTGGGCATTATTGCCATAATTGAAGATCCTGGCCCCGGTAAATACTGCTTCAGGCTCCACGACTCCATTCACCTGCAGGATCTTCCCCACTCCCACGTCGTGATCCAAAGACGGACTGAGGATCAGGTCGTCAATGGCGCAATAGATGGAGGAGCTGAAGCTCCCTGCCAGGGTGAAGCCCAGAAAAGTGTAAGGCCAGCTGAGGGGAGAGACGAAGACCGTCACGGTGCCGCTCAGCGGATCGTTCTGAGGGTCGAACTGCCACAGGGGATTCTGCCAGTTTTGCAGATCGTGGCTGTATTGCAGGCTGAAGCTGAAACCCGGCTGGGTGGTTTGAACTCTGTAGCGGAACGACACCATGAAGCCCGATCCGCTGCCGGTGCTCACCGGTTGGCTGATCAAACGTGAGATCCCCGTCTGGCCGTAGGGCGCGGAGAATTTCGTCTCATACGCGGCCCCCCGGCGTAGTTGGTGTTGCTTACTTCCCAGCAATCCTGGGTCATGCCTCCACTTTGGGCTTGGGACCAGCCCACGGGGAAATCCGGGCCGTCGAAATGCTGTTCGGCAGGAGGAACCGCGGCAGGATAGGGCAAGACGGAGAAAGACAGAGGCGGGGTGAAAACCGCGTTCCCTTCCGTGTTTATCGCCCTCACTGCCCAATGCCACTGCTGCCCATAGACAAAGCTCATCCCGCCCTGCGCCACGGGATTGAAATGATTGGCCGTGAGCCCCGGAAAGCTGTGCTGGGCAAATATCTGCCCCGGATCGTTGGCCAGATAAAGGGTATAGCTGTCGGGCAGGCCGCCCTGGGCGTCCGGTCCCCAGCTGAGATCGAGGCCGGCGTAGTCCACCTGGCTGTAACCCTCAGGAGGAAACACCGGCAGCGGCGGCGCGGGCGACCCCAGGGGTTCGGGCAGAAAAGCCAGGATAACGTCGGCAAACCTGCTGGAACTGACGGATGATCCCGGCGCGGCGGGATCGATGTCATTCGCCGAGACGGCGATCAGGCCCCTGAAATCGCTGACCGTGTTTCTGAACAAGCCGCTGGGATTGTCGTTGCCGGGGCTGTTCTCGTCCACCGCGATCACCAGGTTGTTCACATTGTCGTAGGCAAAGGGCGTGTCCAGTATGATCTCCACCCAGCCCGGTGAAGCCGGCAGGCGCACAATGCCTTCAAAAACCTGGCTAAGCTGGGCCAGGGGCAGCCAGTCGCTGGTGCTGCTGAAAACGTTGCCGGCCTTGTGCCCCATATAGACAGTCCAGTTCGTGGAGTTTGCATTGGCCGCGGCTCCGTTCCAAAAATAGGCGATCCTGGTGATGTAGAGGCCGCTGATATCGATCTCGCTCTGCAGGTACAGGCACTGCGAGTAGCTGTAGTTGTGCAGGCCGGACATGGGAAGCAAGTTATCCTCGGTTTCAACCCCACCGATCTCAAGCTGAATGTCAGCCATCTCCAGCTTCATAATCGGCCGCAGTAGCGATTGGGTATGGCTCAGCCCCGCCTGATACAGGCAGCGGTACGAGGGCGAGGTATCGGCATAATGCACACTGGCGTTGGCCGATGTGGTGTTCATGATCCGGTAGCCTACATCCACCACCAGGTTGGACGAGCCGTCCCAGATCCAGGGATCGCTGAACACATGCTCGTTCCATCCTGCCACCACCTGATAGGGGTTTGAGTAGAAAACCGTGCTCAGATCTTCGTCGGGGATATAGTCCGTCAACTGCTCGTCTGGCGTGGATCCGATCTTGATTGTGTAGCGGGGTAGCGCCGCGCAACCATTCACTTCCTGCACGTAAAACGAAATTGCTTGGATCTGGCCAAAACCTGCTCCCGCGGCTTCCATTTCCGCGGCTGTGATCAAATACTGCTCGTGGTCCACCACATCGGTGTTGGCATAGGGGCTGGGATAGCTGGTGGAGCTGTTGTAACCCGCGTAGGTGCCGATGGTGACGGTGGTGGCGCCCAGAACACATGCCAGTCCCCAAGCGATAAGCAAAGACAGAGTAAACTTCTTCATTATGAACTCCTTCCGGCCTCTTCTGGAATGGATCCCGGCTCCTACCAAGTTGTTCCGGACCGGTGAGATTCCTTATGTATGCTTCAGATATTCTGTCAAGAAGATTTTGGCTTCAAAAAAGATTTTGGCGAATGCCCCCACCCCCAAAATGAAAAAAGCGGCCTGCCGGAAATCCGGGCCGAGATTTCCTGTGCAAGCCGCTGAAGATCTGGTACATCTCCGGGGATTCGAACCCCGGACCCACTGATTAAGAGTCAGTTGCTCTACCAACTGAGCTAGAGATGCACATTCGTGCGCCAGTTTTTTCTGTCGGCTCAGGCTGTCAAGCCAAAAACCGCCGGTGGTTCCCAGGCCTATTTCCGCAAGGAAACCAGGCGCATCAATCGCGCCGGGCGGAAAGTTATTTCTTCAGCAGGTTCAATTCCTTGCCGGGATCGGTGCCGTCCTGCTGTTTGGTGCCGAAGGGGATCACCGTGGTGCGGAAACTCTGGGAAAGCATGCTGAATGCCGGTTTGGAGCTGTTGTACCAGGATTTGAACAGCGGATCGGCCAGCAAAGTGGAGATGTTGCAGCTCATTTTCAGCAGGTTTGAACCCTTCACGATCTGGGTGGAGATATCCCCGATGCGGATGAGGTCCTGGTCTTTCTTCACTTCGATGCGGTAGAGCCCGGGCTTGTATTTCGCCGCGGGAACCTTCATGTAGTTCATCACCCAAACGTATTTCCGGTCGGCGCTGTTGGCCAGCACCACCATGTAGGAATAGTACTCCAGGCCCATCTTGCCGGAGGTGGGGAAGCCGCCGCCGCGGTTTTGGATGGCGGCGTAGAGCTTGGTGTCCGAAAAGCAGAAATAGTCGGCCACGATGTCCAGATAATCGTTCTTCTGGTCGCCGGAGGCATCACCGGAGATCTTGGTCATCTGGCTTAGCGTGGGCCAGCCTGTTCCGCTGTAATACGCGGGATAAGCCTTGGCCAGAGGCGCGGCCAACAGCCCGCTCTGGATGAGGGCGAAAAGCCCCAGGAGGATGACTGTTTTGATCTTTTTCATATGCTGATTTACCTTTTGCCAGTTTAGGGAACCTGCTCGAAAGCCTTCACGCGGAAAAACCTGCGGGCGGGACTGCTGTCCAGGCTGGCGCCGCTGCCGGTGTAGGTTCCCAAGGTGCTGAAAGTGCTGAAACTGGGATCGGTTGAGTATTCCACCGTAAAGCTGTCCGGATAGACAAGTTCATCCGTTAAGCTGCGCACGGAGGCATCCCAGTTCAGTTGCCAGTTGCCGCCGCTTTGGCTGAAATACAGGTTTTGAGGCGGTTGCAGGCCCAGAATGTAGGAATGGGAGGGACTGTTGGAGTAGGCGTAACTGCTGTTGTCCACCGACGCCTTGGCCGAGGTTTGGCGATCGTCGTATTCGTCCAGATCTCCGGTCAGGTCAGCGGTTCGGTAGATCACGGCATCGCTGTGGTCCAGGCTTTGGGGATACAGGTTAAAAATTTGCCCGTTTTGCCAACTGGCTGAGATGGAGAGGGGAAAACGGCCGTAGGGGTCCTGGTAGGTGGTCTGGAACCAGATGTCGTTCGCGGCGACGTTGAAGCTGAAATTGCTCAGGGTGGGCAGGGTTTCAGGATGCAGCGGGTTGTTCAGGCGCTTGGGATAAATGTTCGCGCCGGGGCTTACATCCATCAATTCCACCACCGGAGTTAAGCCGCTGAGAGTGGTTTTCTGGGTCATGCTCACCATGCCGAAAACGGGATCTGCTGTATTGTACCAGGCAGTGAATGCAGGGTCAGCCAGCAAATCGGAGATGTTGCAACTCAATTTGAGCAGATTTGAACCGCTGACGATTTCCGTGCTGATGTCACCGATCCTGTTAAGCGCATCCTGCCCCGTGCCCTGGATGCGGTAAAGCCCTGGCGAAATGCCGCCAAACGTCACGTTCATGTAGTTCATCGCCCAGATGGTGGCTTCGTCGGGAGGGGTTCCGGTGTCCGCCAGGTTGGCGATCACCACCATGTATGAATAATAGGGTGGAAAGCCCAGCGCTCCGGTCAGAGGAAATCCCCCGCCCCGGTTCTGGATGGCAGCATGGAATTGGGTGCCGGAAAAGCTGAAAAAGTCTTGCGTTATGTCTAGATGGTTGGTTGCCTGGTCATTGGCAGTGTCTGAGGATACCTGGGTCAATTGATTTGCGCCCGGCATGCTGGTTCCGCTGTAATAAACTGGAGTAATATTCTTCGCCGTTCCGTTTGAGATCAGCCCCAGATCGGCGTTGGAGCCCACCGGGGTGTACACCGACTGCATGGTGCCGGTTTGTGAATTCAAGGAAGAGAAACTTTGCTGAACGATCGACGTTCCGTTGTAATAGAGCAGTTTGTTATCAGTTGTGGGATCCACGGTGTTTTCCAGCCTCACAAAAACCTCATTGGCGGCTGTTTTGCCGCTGCAGCGGATGTTTTGCCAGGGTCCAATGTTTGTTCCAGCCAGGCTGGAAACCAGGATCAGGCAGAGTGCCAACATCTTGGGTCGGGCCATATAGCTTCCTTCAATCAATATTATCGTCGGTCTCCAATTGCCCCATCTGTCCGCCGCTGTCAAGCTTTTTCTGCTTAAGCTAAAAAAGCCTTGACCGTATTTGGCTGTTTGGCAAAATAGGCAACAATGAACACCATTGAGGAAGAAAAATGTCTCCCACTGACGCCAAATATACCGAGATGGCCACCATTATGAAGGCCCTGGCCCATCCCACCCGGCTCTTCATCCTGGACCGGCTGAACCAGCAGGAACACTGCGTCTGCGAACTGCAGGAACTGATCTGCGCGGATATGTCCACGGTTTCCAAACACCTCTCCGTGCTTCGGAACGCCGGGATCATCAGCAGCCGCAAACACAACAACCAGGTTTTCTACAGCCTGCTTTGCCCCTGTGTGCTGAACATGTATGAATGTGTGATTGACCTGAAAAAACGGAGTTGACGGCATGAGCGAAAAACTGAAGGAACTCAAGATACTGGGGATCATGCTGGCCGTTTTCATCGCGGCCTACCTCATCCCTTTCACCGCGCCCCGCTTTTTGAACGGTTTGCACGAAGCCTTTTTCATGCTGCAGGAATATGCCAGATTGCACGTTCTGCTTTGCCTGGTCCCGGCCCTGTTCATCGCCGGAGCTGTGAGCGTGTTCATCAGCAAGGACAGCGTGATGCGCTTTCTGGGCGCCAAGGCCAAAAAATGGCTGGCTTACAGTGTGGCGGCGCTTTCCGGGGCCATCCTGGCTGTCTGTTCCTGCACCATTCTGCCCCTTTTCAGCGGGATCTACAAACGCGGCGCCGGGCTCGGACCCGCCATCGCCTTCCTCTATTCCGGGCCGGCGATCAACGTTTTGGCGATCGTGATGACCGCCCGGATCCTGGGCCTGGAAATGGGCATCGCCAGAACCGTGGGAGCCGTGGTGTTCAGCGTGGTGATCGGCTTCGTGATGCATCTGCTGTTCCGCAGGGAAGAGCAGGCCCGGCAGGATGGCCTGAACTTCGGCGAGCCGGAACAGGGCCGCCCGCTCTGGCAGACCCTGATCCATTTCGGCCTGCTGATATTGATCCTGATCGTGCTCAACTGGGCCAAGCCAAATCCCAACACCGCCTCAGCCTTCATGGACTGGATGCATGCCCACCGCTGGCTGGTGACGGCCGGGCTGGCTTTGCTGTTCGGGCTTTCCCTCTCCGCTTTTTACGGCTTCAGGCTGTGGAAAACCCTCCTCACCGCGGCTGTGGTTGCTGGCGTTGGTCTCGCGTTCCCGTCCCAACCGCTGATCGCTTTTGTGGTGGCAGTCTTCGGCTTCAGCCTCTGGCTGGTGTTTGAAAAAGGTGAGCTGAAGGACTGGCTGGATTCCACTTGGGGCTTTGCCAAACTGATCATTCCCCTGCTTTTTTTGGGCGTGATGATCGCCGGCGCGCTGCTGGGCCGGCCCGGCCAGGAAGCCTGGGTGCCCTCGCGCTGGATCGAGATCGCCGTGGGTGGAAACTCGCTGTTGGCCAATTTCTTTGCCTCCATCTCCGGCGCCTTCATGTACTTTGCCACCCTCACCGAAGTGCCCATTTTGCAGGGCTTGCTCGGATCAGGAATGGGCAAGGGGCCCGCCCTGGCCCTGCTGCTGGCCGGACCGGCGCTGTCGCTGCCCTCCATGCTGGTGATAAATACAGTTCTGGGGCCCAAGAAAACCATAGCCTTCGTTGGCCTGGTGGTGATCTTCTCCACCTTCACCGGTTATTTCTTCGGAGTGCTGGTCGGATGATGCTGCAGGTCTTCAACCAGCTTAGCCAGGCCCTGGCCTCCAATCCGGTCATAGCGCTGCTGGCTGCCTTTGTGTGGGGAATTCTGAGCGTGCTGCTCAGCCCCTGCCATCTGGCCAGCATTCCCATGATAATAGGGTATCTGGATGGGCAGCCAGACCTTTCGACGAAAAACGCCTTTAGGCTCTCAGCATTCTTCACCTTGGGGATACTGGCCATGATGGCGTTGATCGGGCTGATCACTGGACTGTTGGGCAAGATGCTGGGAGACGTGGGCAACTGGACGGAACCGTTGATGGGCGTGGTTTTCATGATCATGGCATTCTTCATCGCCGATGTCTTTACCATGCCCTCCTTCCTCCGGGGTGGAGCCGGCAAAGGATCACCTCAAGGGATCCGGGGCGCGCTCAGCCTGGGATTCCTGCTCGGTATCGCCTTGGGGCCCTGCTCCTTCGCGTTCATGGCGCCCATTTTGGGGATCGTGTTCACTTCGGCCGGATCGCGCTTCATCTTTGCCTTAACCCTATTACTGGCCTACATCATAGGCCACTGTCTGGTGATCATTATGGCTGGAACCTTCGCAGGATCAGTACAGTCTTATCTGAAGTGGAGCAGCAATTCCCTGGGCACAAAAATCGTGAAGTATGTCTGTGCCGGCCTGGTATTCCTGGCGGGCCTCTATCTCATTTCAAAAAAATTCATCCCCTGATAAGGAGTAACAAATGATCATTAAGATCCTCGGGACTGGATGTCCCAAATGCAAGAAACTGGAGGCCAACGCTCTGTTAGCCATGGAACAATCAGGTATCGAAGCCACAGTGGAAAAAGTGACCGATCTGAACGCCATCATGAACTACGGGGTGATGATGACCCCGGCCCTGGTGATCGGTGAAAAAGTGGTCTCCTCCGGCAAGGTCCTTTCCCCGGAAGAGATCAAAGCCATCATCCGCAAAGGAGTTTGAGATGTCTGAAAACGAATGCGGCTGTTCCTGCTCCTGCGGCAGTTCCGACTGCAGCGAGGGCTGCGTGTCCAACTCCGCCCCCACCAAGGTTTACGCCTGCGCCGGGGCCAGCAACGTGGGCGTGATCTCCTTTGAACTCACCAAAGCCCTGCATCTGGCCAACAAATATGAAATGGGCTGCTCCACCTGCATCGGCGCCGGCGATTGCGGCTGCGGCGGCACCGTTGCGGAGGACGGCAAAAAGGACCTGCTGATCGACGGCTGCAAGGTGGCCTGCCTAAAAAAGATGTTCGAGAACAAGGGCATCACCAACTTCAACCACGTGATCGTTACCCAGCTGGGCGTCCGCAAGGAAGGAACTTTCGGCTTTCCGCAGGAACTCATCCCCAAACTGCTGGAAAAGATCTGCAACAAAGGACTGTGACCCCATGAAAAAACTGCTCATCCTGCTTACCGCCATGATGCTGCTTTCAGCCTGCGGAGCTAAAACCGAAGGCGACGCCGCCGCGGACCAGCCCACGAACGATCCCACCGCGGAAACAGCCACCCCAGCCGCTGATTCTTTGTCTCAGACCACCAAAATCCAACCCTTGGCCACCTTCATCGAACTCGGCGCCGAATCCTGCATCCCCTGCAAGATGATGCAGCCCATTCTGACAGAGCTCCGGGACGAGTACCAGGGCTTGCTGAAAGTGGAGTTCACGGACCTGTATAAGGATCGCGCCGCCGCACAGAAATACAGTGTGCGCGTGATGCCTACCCAGGTCTTTCTGGACGCGGACGGCCGCGAGTTCTTCCGCCATGAAGGCTTCTACCCCAAGGCTGAGATCGAGAAAATGCTGTTGGAGAAAATCGGGATCAGGAAACCTGAAGACAACGTTCCTCAGACAGATACAACCCGGCCATGACCAAGGTCCTCATCCTCTGCACCGGCAATTCCTGCCGCAGCATCATGGCTGAAGCCCTGATCAACCATCTGCTGGGCGACCGTTATCTGGCTTACTCGGCCGGAGTAAGCCATTCTACTGTCAATCCCTGGGCGATCAAGGTTCTGGAAGAGATGGGGATACCGACATCAGATCTGAGATCAAAGAACGTTTCGGAGTTTCTGAACCGGGATTATCTGGACCTGGTGATCACCGTTTGCGACCACGCCAAAGAAAGCTGTCCTGTCTTCTTTAAACCCATACCCCGGGTGCATCTTGGCATAGCCGATCCCGCCCCCTTTTCCGGGCGTGCTGATGCCGTGGATTTCTTCCGCAGGACCAGGGATGAGATCCTGGCCAAGGTGATCACTTACCTCAAGGAGCTGTAACCAACCCATCACTGCTTGTGGATATAAACGACTTGCTCATCCTCACGCCCTTTACCCCTGCTTGTGCCTCTGCCACCGGGTATTGGTGGTATCAGGGTGCCCCGGGAGACCATGCAGAAAACGTCTCTGCTTTTCCTGGCGCGGCTTTCGATGGGATGGCGATCCCCCAGGGCAGCGTTATCAGCTCTTGGGGCAGGGATCATTTCCACCCAGCCCCGACACCTCTTGACAAAATCCCCCCTGCCACAAATTGGTCCGAACCCCTTTTTCGGGGCAACCACTCATATCCGGCAAAGGAAGCAACATGACAGCGGACATAGAACTCAAAATCGTGAAAGAAGCCGATCCGGCCGAGGTCTTGGCCCTCTACCGCCATCCCGGCTGGTGGCAGACGGACGAAAACCCCCAATATCTCGAAACGGTGCTCGGGATAATGGCCAACAGCTTTTGTTTCGTGACCGCGCGCCTGAATGGAAAACTGATCGGCATGGGCCGCGCCATCAGTGACGGCGTGAGCGACGCCTATATCCAGGACGTGGTGGTTTACAGCGAATTCCGCGGCCAGGGCATTGGTGCCAAAATTGTAGCAAAATTGGTCGAATTTCTCCGCTCGAATGACATCCAGTGGATCGGCCTGATCTCGGAACCCGGGCACGAGGATTTCTACGAACGCCTGGGCTTTGCCCGGATGCCGAATTACACGCCCATGCTGCTCAAGATGGACTGAAGTGGAAAACATGCTCGAACTTAAAAACCTCACCACCACGGACGTGCCCCTGCTGCGCCAGTATCTGGAACGCTGGCCCCGCCAGAACTGCGACTATTCCGTGGTCAACCTCCTCACCTGGGGCCTGATCTACGGCAACCAGTACGCCCTCTGGCGCGATCATCTGGTGCTTTTCAACCCCAAATACGCCTATGTTTTCTTCCCCGTGGGTCCGGGCCTTTCCTCAGCCGAACTGCGCGAATTGCTGGACGGCTTCCGCGCCAGCGATCCGGAGGCCGAACTCATCCTCATCCCGGAGAACTGGCCCCAAACCAATCCCGATCTGGAGGACTTTTTCACCCTCAAAGAAGAGCGCGACTGGGCGGACTACGCTTATGCCGTGGACAGGATGGTGAACCTCAGCGGCAAAAAACTCGCCAAGAAAAAGAACCTCGTCTCCCAATTCGCCAGAACCTATCCAGCCTACCACGTGCTGCCCATCACCCCGGACAAACACGAGGTGGTGCTGCGCTTCACAGAAAAGTGGAAACGCCAGCGCAGCGCAGAGGGGATCTATCTCAACACCGAATTCCAGGCCATCCAACACACCCTGGCCCTGTGGGACGAACTGCCCGTGGAGGGCATCATCATCTGCCACCAACACAAGATCTCCGCCTACTCCATCTTCTCCCCCATCAACCCGGACATGGCCACCATCCACTTCGAAAAATTCGACCCCGACATGAAGGGCAGCGCCCAGATGATCAACTGGGAAACCGCTCGCCACTTGCAGGGAAAGTACAGCTGGCTGAACCGCGAACAGGATATGGGCCTGGAAGGCCTCCGCCAGGCCAAACTAACCTACCAGCCTGACTTCCTGGTGAAATTCATCACCGGGAAATAGGCCGGTACCTTCTTTCTGCCGCGGCACTTCCCCCTTTCCCCTCTCCCATCCGCCTCTCACTTGCCTCCCCCTAAGTTCCCCCCGAACAGGCGGGAAGTCAGGGGGAAGTTCGGAAGAGGCGGATGGGATAGGATTTAGGAGGAAACAACCCCCTTTCGGGGCAAAATCTGCACCGGGGGCTTGCGCTCCCCCGCCAGGATGCGTCATTATTCGGGCTGATCCTTCTCTGAAACCACAAAATCACCCATTCGGTTTGTAAGAGAGCATCCCACTCCGCCTGAGCCCTTCGGCCCTGTAAGGGTAAGGTTCCGGGTCACGCGGAGCGGGGGCGGAGCAGCAGGCTGAGGAGGTAGAGGAAGAATTCGAGGAGAACGATGTTGGCGCCGGTGGGCAGATTGAGCCACCAGGAGAGCGCGAAACCGCCGGCCGCGGCAAGGATGGCGATGAGGGCGCAGGCGGCCACGGCGTGGTCGAGGCGTCTCACCAGATTGAAGGCGGTGGCTGCGGGCAGGATGAGCTGAGCGCTCACCAGGATGATCCCGGCGGCGCGAAGCGTGATCACGATGTTGGCGGCCAGCAGGATCATGAAGAGGCGGTCCACGGTCCGCACCGGCAGGCGGTAAAACTCGGCCAGATCGGCATTGTAGGAAAGGTAGAAGAGTTCCTTGTAAAAGAAGCCGATGAAGCCCAGATTGATGGCCAGGAGGGCGCCCAACTGCCAGAGGTCGGCGCTTGAGGCCAGCAGCACGTTGCCGAAGAGGTAGCTGGCCAGGTCGAAGCTGTAGCCGCGGCGGAGGGAGATCAGGATTATCCCCAGGGCCATGGATACGCTGAGGAAGATGGTGATGGTGTTGGCTTCCTGCAGTTGGCGCCGCCGGGCCAGCCAGGTGATGGCCAAAGCCACGGCGATCACGAAGAGCAGGGTGGTGAACTGCAGATTGAGCCCCAGCAGCAAAGCCAGGGCGATCCCGGCAAAAGCGATGTGAGAAAGCGCTTCACCCAGATAGGACACCCGGCGCAGGGTTACGAAGGGCGAAAAGAGGGCCAGACAGACCGAGGAGAGCAGCGCGGCGAGCAGGGCGTGAACCAGGAAGGAAAACATCAGTAGTCCTTTTCGATGATGCGCACGGTCTCACCGAAGGTTTTGTGGATAAGCTCAGCGTTCACCAGATCGGTCTGGGTGTGGCAGTGGAGGCGGCGGTTGAGGCAAACCAGGAAGCTGCAGTATTGGGTGAGGGTGTTGAGGTCGTGAGAGATGGTGATCACCGTTTTGCCCGCCTCGTTGAGGTCTTTCAGGAGGGAGAAGAAGCTCTGCACTCCGGGCAGGTCCACGGAGGCCTCCGGTTCGTCCAGGATGAGGTAGTCGCTCTCGGAAACTAGCGCCCGGGCCAGGTAAACACGCTGAAGTTCTCCGCCGGAAAGACTTCCGAGGGGTTTCTTCGCGAGGTCGGCGATCCGGGTTTTGGCCAGGGCCTGTCGCGCCCGGTCCTTGTGAACCGCGCTGAAACGCCGGCCAAGGCCCAATTCCCCGGCCAGGCCCAGCAGCACCAGGTCGAGGGCGGTGGCGGGGAATTTCCGGTCAAATTCCTCGTGCTGGGGCAGATAACCCAGGGGATGGGACCGCAGCCACTGCAGGTGCGGCAGGCCATCTATCTCGATGGAGCCGCTCTGCAGGGGAAGAAGCCCCAGGATCAGCTTGATCAGGGTGGATTTTCCCGCGCCGTTGGGGCCGATGATGGCCACAAATTCTCCGTCGGCCAGCTCGAGATCGATGTCCTCGAGCACGGGGTTGCCGCCGTAGTGGTGGGAAAGGCCGGAGATCTTGATCACAGATCGGTTTCAGGCTGCCAGGCCTGTTTCATCCTGTCCCAGTTCGCGCCGATGAGTTCCGGCAAGGTTCGGGCTTTGATGCTGAAGCCCAGCGGGTCCAGCTCGATCATCCGCAGATCGAATTCCCTGGCCAAAACCTCCGCCGATCTTTTGTCCATCTGGGGTTCCACACAGATCGCCTGCACGCCGTTGGCCCGGATCAGTTCTCCCAGGCGGGCCAGTTCGCGGGGGGTGGGTTCTCGGCCCGGAGAGCTTTGCACGCTGCCAAGGTCGTTGATGCCGTAGTTGGCGTTGAAATGGTGGAAACTGTCGTGAAAGCTGATCAGCGGGGTGGAGCCGAAAGCGGAGCGTTCGCGGCTGATCCTCTCATCCAGCGCGGCCAGGCGGGCCACGAGATCCAAGGCACGGTTGGCGATCTCCTCGCTGCGCTCGGGAAACATCTTTTGCAGGCGCTCGCTGAGGCGCAGGGCGAGCTTTTCCATCAGCACCGGCGAAAGCCAGACATGGGGGTTTTCAGTATTCGGAAGAGCGTCCCGCAGCAGTTCCTCAGCCCGGAGATGGGTTTCGCCCAAAGCGGTGAAAGCCCTCTCCAGATCGGTTTCCAGGCCCAGGCCGTTGGAAAGCGCCAACCCGGCTTCGCGCAGGGCTTTGATGTCCTTGGGGCCTGGACTGTAGGTGTGGGGCGAGGCGTTGGCCGGGATAAGAGTGCGAACCTCGAAACCTGGCCCCAACAGTTCCCTGAGCAAGAGCTCATAGGGATGGATGGTGGCCATCACCAGCGGACGCTGTTCCTGATCGGCTGGTTTACAGCTGAAGAGAGCCAGCAGCAGAACCATCAGCAGGGCTGTTCGCTTCATTCCATCTCGCGCAGAAGCTGGGTAAGCAGGCGCACGCCGATGCCGGTGGCGCCGTATGCGTTGATCCCGCTTTCCCTGTCTTTCAGGGCTGTTCCGGCTATGTCGATGTGCAGCCAGGGTTTGTCATCCACAAATTCGCGGATGAAGAGCCCTGCGGTGATGGCTCCGGCGAGGGGGCCGCCGCTGTTCTTGAGGTCCGCGATCTCGCTTTTGATGAGGTCCAGATAGGGATCGTGGGCAGGCAGTTGCCAGATCTTTTCGCCGGTGAAATCGGAAGCGAGCTGCAGCTTTTCCAGCAGCTGCTCGTTGTTGGTGAGCACGGCGGTGATCTGGTTGCCGAGGGCGCCAACTGCCGCGCCGGTGAGGGTGGCGATGTCGATCACCTTGCTCACGTGTTCGCGGCTGATGGCGTAGTGGATGGCGTCTGCCAAGGTGAGCCGTCCCTCCGCGTCCGTGTTGATGACCTCGATGGTCTTGCCGCTCATGCTGCGGATGATGTCGCCGGTGTGGTAGGCGGCGCCGGAGATCATGTTTTCACAGGCGGCGATCACGCCCAGCACGTTCACCTTGAGCTTGAGGGTGGCGATGGCGGCAAAGGTGCCGATCACGGCGGCAGCGCCGGCCATGTCGTTCTTCATGTTCACCATGCCCTGCGGGGTTTTGATGCAGTAGCCGCCGCTGTCGTAGGTGAGGCCTTTGCCCACAAGGCCGATGGTTTTGGCCTTGGGTTCGGGATTGCCGTGATAGGACATCAGGATCAGCCGGGGTTCCTGCTTCGAACCTTTGCCCACGGCCAGAAAGGCGTCCATTTTCAGGCGTTTCAGCTTGTCCAGCCCGAAAACCTCGATGGAGAAACCGTACTGGAGGGCGGCTTTCTTGGCGGCGTCGGCCAAGGATTCGGGATGGATCACGTTGGCGGGCTCGTTCACCAGATCGCGGGCGATGTTCGTGGATTCCGCAAAGATGCGTCCTTCGAGGATGCCGCGGTTGATGTGGCGGGTGGTTTTGGGATTCACCGCCAGATGCACGGCTTCCAAGCTGTGGCTTTTACTGTCGCTGAGGTATTTGTCGAATTTATAGGCGGTGAGCAGCGCCGCTTCTGCCACGATGTGGCCGAAATTGACCTCGCCCACGGGATTGCTGAAGCCGGGGTAGAGATACACTTCGCGGGCACCGAGCTTGAGGGCGGCCCGGAAACAGAGGGCGAAGAGCTCGCGCAGCCTGGAGCAGTCCAGGTCGTGCGTGTTGCCCACGCCGCAGAGAATTATGTTGCTGCGATGGCGGGCATGCACCAGGGGAAAGCTCTTCAGGCTTTTATAGCCGAAAGTGTATTCATCCTGTTTAATGATCACGCTCACGGCGTTCTTGATATGGTCGGGCAGATATTCGATGCTGTGGAAGTCACCTTTCTCACCGTGCATGATGATCACGGTGTCCATGTGTTCCGCGGGTTTGCGCAGCAGGTCGATCTTCATTGGTATTCTCCTGTTTATGTCTGTTGGCTAAAAATCTTCACTAAGGCTGATGTAGTAGGTGGGCTTGGAGTGGTTTTCCAGGTCCGTGAGCCAGGTGATGTCCAGGGCCAGGATCACATAGCCCAGGTCCAGGCGGGGGCCGAAGCCGTAGCCCAGCTTGAGGTCCCTCAGCTTGCTGCCGTCGAAGGGCTGGAAGCTGTCAGGATCGTCAAAAACGGTGCCCAGTTCGGCGAACACGCTGCCCCGCACGTTGGGTATGGCCAGGGGCAGGGGAAAGGCCATGTTGATGTATTCGAAGAAGGGGAAGCGGAGTTCGGCGGTCAGCACGGCTTTTTTGGAGCCGCTGAGGTTGTCGCCGTAGGCCCGGATGCCGTAATATCCGCCCAGGGGAAAGCGCTGGGGATTTGGCCCGGTGCTGATCCCGGCGATGCCCCTGAGAGCGATGGCATAGCGTTTGCTGAAGAGGGTGTAGCTGCGCCAGTCCAGATAGTTGGTCACATAGTCGATCCTGCCGTCGTTGAGGGTGGTGTTCAGGTCGTAATAGAAGCGCCAGCCCAGCAGGGGCCCTGTGGAGCCGTAGAGCGCGTTGTCGTGCACCAGCCTGAGGCCGGGGGAGTAAACAAGATCAAGGTCGTTGGCCAGTTCCACTTCCAGGCTGTCGCCCAGCTGGTAGAGGTAGCTGCCGCGCTGGTAGAGCATCTGGTCGAATTCCAGCCTCAGAAAGCGGCTGAAGGGATAGCGGAGCAGAAAATAAGCCCCGGTCTGGCGTTCCCGGTAACGATACCAGATATCGTTGTTGGGGCCCGGCACGGTCTCGCTGAAATAGTATTCGTCGTTGAGGTTGAACAGGCCGATGCCGTAGTCCATCCTCTGTTTCAGATAGAGGTAGGTGAGGGCGAGGTTCGATTCCTCCAGCTTTCCGGCCACTCCGGCGTTGATGCCGATGCCGTGGTCTCCCATCATGTCGCTCATGCTCAGTTCCACATAGCCGATGGTCCCCACCGCGGGCGAGTAGGCCAGGCCGCCCCAGAGGCTGTCCAGCGAAAACCTTGCCCGGTAAGGCTGCACGGTGGGCGGGTTGTCTTTCGCCTGCGGGCGGTCGTCATAGCTGAAATCACGCTGCAGCAGCAGGGAATCCTCGGCGGTGTATTCAAAGGTGGGAAACTCGGTCAGGAAAGGATCGCGGGTGGCGAAACCGGCGGCGGGGTTCACCCGATGGGGTCTAACGGCTGCGCGTTTGCCAAAGCGGTCCAGCTCGCCCAGGTCGATCCCGGCCAGCAGGCTGTCGTCCTTCGCCGCAGACTGGGCCGGGGGATAAGCCACGAAGTCAAGCGTGTCCAGGCTTCTGTCCTTGAAAAAGATGTCCCAGGCGCCGTCGAAATAGTTGGCCAGCAGCAGATGGCGGCCGTCGGGGGAAAGGTCCGCGGAATAGACTCCGGAGAGGACGTTGGTCACCCTTGCCTTGCCGCCCCCTTTCAGGTCCAGCGCGAAGATATTGCTCACCCCGCCGTCAGAATTAATGTAGTATAGATTGTCGCCTTTGGCGTCCACGAGGGGAAAGCTGCAGTCGCGCTGTTCAAAGGTGTGTTGGGTGAGGTTGCCGCCGGCCAGGTCCAGGCTGAAGATGTCCCGCGAGAGGTTGGCGAAAAGACCCCGGCGCTTGCTTTCGGGATCGCGGCTGCGTTCCGAGGCGAAGACCACCCTCTGGCCGTCCGGCGTGAAGCGGGGCTGGAGGTCGTTGTAGAGGTCGTCGGTGAGGCGGGTCAGGTTCTCGCTGGCCAGATCCAGCACAAAGAGGTCACAGCGAATGCCCTGCTGTCCCGCGAAAACCAGGCTTCGCCCGTCCGGCGCGACGTCAACCTCGTAGATGGCGCTCATGCCGGCGGGGGCGATGGAGCGCACGATCTTGCGCTTGTCCACGTCCAGGATGTGGATGCGGTCGCCATTGGCGGTTTTGGCGGCAAAGGCCACGCGGCGGCTGTCTGGGAACCAACTGAGGTTGGAGCGGAAATAGTAAAACTCCTCGATCTTGCCTGTGGCCTCGCCTTTCAGGATCCGGCGGGGCTCGCTGAGGCCATGCAGGGTGCCCATCCAAACGCTGTAGCGCGAATCGGCGCTGCTGAACCAAACGTAGCGGCTGCCGTCGGGCGAAAAGCGGGGCATCAGGTTGAAATAGGCTCCCTTTTTCTCGCTGTCGCTGCGCTTTTCCATGCTCTCCACGGGGATGGACTGAGCTTGCACCAGGGGAAAGAAATCTCGCTTCAGCTGGTAGCGCCAGCGGGACTGCAGGTCCTTGAACTCCAGTCCAAACACCTTTTTGGTGGCGCTGTCCAGGCCGTTCACGGAACGCAGGGTGTAGTAGAATTCCGTGACCTTGTCCTTGCCGTAGCTCTTGGCTAGATAGGCCAGAAAGCTTTCCCCCAGCCGGTAGGCGTAGTATCCGCCCAGGTTTTCCAGCGGAGGCAGGTTGTCGTTCACCACCATGTCCAGGATGAACATGTTGTTGTAGTCGCTCTCACCGCCGATGGAGAGGTATTCTGGCAAACCTTCCGAAAACCAGAAGGGAAAAGAGGTGGGCCGCATGGAGCTGAGGGCGTTCGTGACCCCGTCTTCCAAGGCATTGGTGTAGGCGTGGGTGAGCTCGTGGGCCAGCAGTTTCTCCAGGTCCGCGTAGCTGCCGTCGAAGGGTATGGCCACGCGGTTGCGCAGGCTTTCGGTGAAGCCGCCCACCCCTTCCGTGAGCAGGGGATAGATGATGTTCGTGCTCTGGAAGGAGGTCTTGCTGCTGTAGAACATCACCGGGATGCGCGAGCCGATGGGAAAGGTGAGCTGGTCTTTCAGCGTGTAGTAGGTTTCCTCCGCCATCAGCGCCACCACCCGGCCGAATTCGTCTTCGCCCCGGGGGTAGTAGATGTCGAAGTGCAGGGTTTGCAGGGTGGACCATTCCTCGGGGACCAGGTTGACCTTGTTTTGGCCGAAGTAATAGGCGGGACAGGCCCCGGCCGCCAGCAGCAGCAGGAGCAGAAGGATGTGTATTGGCTTCATCGGTATCCTTAGAAAATGCTGAATTTCAGGTATTTTTTGGGGTTGGCGCGCACGTCCGCGACCAGCGAATCCAGGCTGGCCACGGAGCCCTGCAGCTGGCGGTAGAGCTCGTCATCGCGCAGCAGCTTCCCGGCCGTGCCCTGGCCACTGTTCAAAGCGCGCATGGTGGCGTCCAGCTTTGCGGAAAGGACCTTCAGGCTGTCCAGGGCGGCGCTTGCCCGGGCCATGGCCTCCGGGGCCTGGCCGAGCGTGCTTTCCAGATCGGCGGAACTGGCCTGGACCACGGACCTCACTTCGCCGGTGAGCCTTTCGATCTGGTCCAGGGTTGCTTCCAGGTCGTTCCGGGCGCCCAGGGCCAGTTGGTCCACCGCTGCGGTGGCCGCCTGGGCGTTATCCAAAACGGCGGTGGATTTGCCGATCAGGCCGTCTTCCCCGCGCAGGCTGGCGAAAACAGTTTTGATCTCATCGAGCGCCAGAGTGGCCTGGCCGATCACGCTCATGATCCCCAAAGGTGAATCCCCGGCGAGGACCTGTTTGGTGTTCAAAAGTCCCGGGCCTTCGCCGGGAGAGATGTTCAGCAGGGTGCCACCCATCAGGCCGCTGTCCGCGATGATGAAGCGGGAGCCCTCTTTCAGGCTGATGTCGCTGTTGATCCGCGCCGTCACCAGGATGTCCCGGTCCCGGGCCTCGATCTTTTTCACCCGGCCCACTTCCATGCCCCGGAAGGTCACCTGGTCGCCCACCTCCAGGCCCATCACCTCGCCGAAGCTGAGGCGCAGGTCGGTCTGGGCGCGGGTGGAGATGCGGCTGCTCAGCCACAGGTAGCTGATCACCAGCGCGGCCAGGATCACCACGGTGAAGAGGCCAACCTTGAGCTGGGTTTTGCGGATGTTCGGATAGAATCTTTTCACTGCCCTTCCTCAGGTTTTCAATTCCTTCTTCTCGGCGGCCGGAAAGAGGATGTTGTTCAGGATCAGCCGGTATCCGGGCGAGTTCTTATGGAGGTCCAGGATGGTTTCGGGATCGCCCACTTTGTGCTGGTAATCCTCGGGATCGTGTCCGCCGTAGAAGGTGAAAGTGCCTTTGCCGATGTTGCCGTGGATGTATTTCACCTCATTCTGGCCCGGCACCTCGGCCAGGATGATCACGCTCTTTTTCACCTTGTCCTTGAAAAACGAGGTGGTCTGCCCCAGAAAGCCGTCGATCACGTTCACGTGGCACTGGGTGAGCATGGTGGGCACGGGATCGTATTTGGCGGAAAAATCGAAGAGCTGGAAATAGTCCGCCTCGGGCCCGCGCAGCCGGGAGTAGTCGCTGGCGTCGATATCGGAAAATTCATATTCGAAGGGATTGGTCTTCAGGCTGAAATCCTCAAAGGCGAAGCAGCGGCTGAAATCCAGCTTGCTCTTGTATTGGGGGTCGATCCCATCGCCGTCGATGAGGCCGTCCACAATGTCCGTTCCATGCGCGGCCATCGCGATGTCGTAGGTGTCTGTGGCGGCGCACATGGCAAAGAGGAAACCGCCGTTCTCCACGAATTCCCGGATCTTCTGCGCCACCGCGTGCTTTAGCTGCCAAACCTTGGCGTAGCCGTGACGGGCGGCCATTGCGCCGTTCACCTGAACGTCGTTTTGATACCAGGGCGTGTGGCGGTAGGAACCGTAAAACTTGCCAAATTGCCCCGTGAAATCCTCGTGATGCAGATGCAGCCAGTCGTAATCCACCAGCTTGCCCTCCAGCACCTCGTCGTCCCAAAAGCGGTCATACTCGATCTCAGCGTATTCCAGGGCCAGGGTCACGGCGTCGTCCCAAGGCAGGGCGTTGGGCGGAATGTAGATGGCTATCTTCGGCTCTTTTTCCAGCACCACCGCCTCCATGTTCGCCTCCTGGATCTCGGCCATGATGGCGGCCACATTCGCGGAGGAAACCAGCTCAAACCGCACCCCGCGGATGTTGCAGAGCGCGGCCAGGCCTTCGGATTCCGGCAGCAAAAAACTGCCTCCCCGGTAGTTGAGCAACCACTTCACCACATACTGCTCCTTCAGCGCTTCGAAGGCGACTCCGTAGGCTTTCAGGTGGTCGCTCTGGGACCGGTCCATCGGCACCAGGATCTCCGCCCCCAACAGGGAGCACAGCGCCACCACCAGCAGCAGCATGTATCTTTTCAAGCGGTTCCTCTTTCGGGCCTGGATCCCTCTCACACAGGGATTTTCGCCCATTTCTCCAGTTTGAATATCAAAACCCTCCCATGGCCTCAAATCTGTCAAGCTAATTCTGCCGGAGGGATTTCGCCCGTCAGGACTCTGTAACTATACCCTCCAAAAGGGAAATGACTGCGCGGGAATGGAGGCAGGCACACCCCCTCTGCACGGATATGGGCCATTCTCTGTGAGCAAAAAAGTCCCGCGCCGAATCACGCGGGACCAATATCAACGTTAGCTTGGACTTTATTTCATCAGGATGGCTTTGGCGAAAAACTCTTCGCTGCCGGCCTGCATTCTCACGAAATAGATCCCGGAAGAGCAGTGCCGCCCGTCCGCGTCGGTGCCGTTCCAGTTCAGCCGGTACACCCCGGTTTCCTTGTTCTCGTTCACCAGGGTCCGAATGATCTGTCCGCGGACGTTCACTATGTCGATCCGCACCGGCAACTTGCTGTTCACAGTGTAGCTGATGGTCAATTCCGGATTGAAGGGATTGGGATAGAGCGAACTGATACCCGTCACCAGAGGGATCACAGGAGTGAATGCGCCCTGGCCCGGGGTGGTGATGGCAATGGGGCCGTAGAATATGTTGGTACCGTCCAGATCCAGGGCTTCCAGCCAGTAGTAATAGGTTTGCTCCGGTTCTATCTCCGCGTCACTGAAGATGTAGGTTACTGTCTGCGAGGTGTCGGTGGCGGCGATCAGGGTGTTTTGGTCCTCCGCCTGGGCCAGGGCGTCGCTGTTGCCGCGCATGATCCTGTAGCCGATCATGTTTTCCTCGCTCTGGGTGATCCAGGTTAGGTTAACCGCGCTGTTTGTGTTGCTCATCAGGGCAGTAAAGGAGGAGAGTTCCACAGGGAGGGGGTTTTCTTCCATAAGACCGCTGAGGATGAATTCCCCGGGAAGATCAGTGGCATCATGAAGATAGAAAGTGATGACATTTGCAACAGGGTCGTAAGAGCTTTCAACTTCATAGAAATAACTTGTGCCATGGATATCGCGTCGATAGATGCCCACTGTCTCAGCATCCATCACATAACCTTCAGGTAAAACATCATTCAAGTCTATACTGAACACGATGGGGTATGTTTCTCCTGCAGAAAATGTCCCATCCCAATCAATGTACCAACCATAGTCTGTGAAATCTGCCACGGGAACAGTGCCATCATTGATCGGATCTGTTGGATCATAGTATGTGTCAGTTGAGTTTTCGTCGAATGCGTGGATCGTCATTGTCCCGCCACCACCGGCTATTATTGCACCCTCTTCCAAAGTAATACCCGTTCCATCAAAAACTACATCATAAACATATCCGCCAAAAGGCCCGGCTGGAGGCGTCAGGGTTTCGGTATCAGAGGCAACTGGCGGCCAATACTCTGCCGTTACTACATATGTAGTTCCGCCCCCTTCAAAGAGATAACCGGAATATGGATCTTCGGGCCAGGATGGCGGTTCATTGAACTGCACTGACATCTCGGGGTACGAATACTCAACCCCCGCGGAAGCGTCCCAAAACTTGAGGATGACCATGTCACCTATCTGGGCGCTGCCTGGTACCTCTCCTCCCTCAGTGGAACAAATCACTCCAATCGGTTCGTCGATGGACAAGGGCAAATCATCGGCCGTAATCGTAACAGCGCCTACCAGCAGACTTGTGTCAAAATCTCCCATGGTGCAGTCAAAGATTCCGATCTCATCTCCTGCCTCAAGATCAACTCCATTGATCTTGGCCCCGGAGATAAGAACATTGTGGGCGGTATAGGGATTTTGACCGTCGGGAGGGGGATCGATCCACCATTGGGGAATAAAGTGCTGTGCAAACAAGCCGCCAAAGCCCATAATTGCCAGAACAAGGATCAAAACTAAGTTTTTCATATCAACCTCTTTATATAATAAATATTTATATTTATTATAATGTTATTGGTGCAATTGTTGCTCATAAATGACGCTCATCAGGGTGCGATAGTAACGTCATATATGATCTGGGTGTCGGCAGATACTCTGATGTAATAGCTTTCACCTTCCTTAAAATTACCGATATCATCTATCCATACTCCAGAGAGGTTTTTTACGATCGCGTTTCCTGCTTCATCCTGGGCCTTGACCAGCAAATTGGCATCGATGAGAGGCTGCAAAACACTCATGGCGGTTTGGGGATCATGGTATGGGAAGGGCACCATATTCCAGCCAGCACGCAGTTCAACAGTCATGGGCAAAATGATGCAACTTCCTTGGATGATGAGATTGCAGTCATTGTTCACCCGCACATAATAACCCTCGTCCATCTGATAATCCCCGATCGTGTTCTGCCAGATGCCGCTGAGGGTTTTAAGCAAATAATTACCGTCTTCATCCTGCACTTTGATCAAGTAGCCATCAGTGATCAGCTGGCTAAAAACCGCTTCCAAAGACAAATCCTGGGGTATCACCCAAGAAGATATCCTATTCCAGCCGGTCCCCAGCGGGATCACCAAGGTGGGTTTGATGTAAACATCCGCGCCTTTAACGGAATCGGTATAGATGGACTGGTTGACCTCGTCGCGCAGTGTGATGTCGGTCAAAGTAACCGGGATGGCTGTATAGCAGCTGGGTTGTTGCCGGGCGGTGAGTGTCACACTGAACAGGATGCCATCCCCGGAAGCGCCAAAGGGTTGGTCCCAGGTTCCGGGCGGCACGCTGAGGATGGCGCAGGAAACGATCCAGGCCCCATCCACGCCTCGCACGTAGAACTGTGTTCCCTGCGAGACCGCGTAGGAACTGAGGAAAGTGCCTTCCACAAAGTCCAGCGCGTCGGCGGTCAGATACTCAGGATCGTAGTTGACCTGCATCTCGAAGCCGCGCATGGGGTCGCTGGCCAGAATGCCGGAGATGTTCACATCCAGGGTCACTGATTCTCCATAATCAAGATAGCTTACATTTTCATCAATGAAAAGCTGGATGCTAAGAGGCAGTCCAGGTTGATATTCTGGACCGCCGATTTCAGTTCCGGTGTACCCGTTTCCAGAGGAGTCACTGGAGTCGCCGTCGAACTTCCAATAGGCCAGGAGGCCAGGTTGCGGAGCAACAATGGTATTCATGTTTTCCGCGATGCTCTCCAAACTTCGGGGTTCGCGCCACAACCTCAGGTCATCCATCCAGCTGTGCCCGAACATGGTATTGTTCAGCGAAGCGCTGGCCCCAATGAATTGAGCGCCACCAGCTCCCGGAGTGAATGTGTTGCTGGCCCACAGGGCATTGTCCAAAGAGCCCACCAGTTCACCGTCCACGTAAACTCTGACCGTTTTGTTGGTGAAATCAAGCACGCCAGCCACGTGTTGCCAGACATTTGTGGTGATAACGGGTGCGCTTGTGATCAATCCCTGGAAATTGTCCGCAGAGATACTTCTGCCCCCCAGGCGGATCTTGCCGCTTTCCAGCAAGTACATATTGACCATTGAATTCGTGCCCGCGATGCAAAAATCGACGATAGTGTTGCGTCTCAGACCAGTGGCCAGGCTGGCTGGGTTGATCCAGGCTTCCACCGTAAGGCCTGTGGCGCCGGACATCCCGGTCCACAACGTCCCTCCGGTGATCGAAACGTAATCATCGACCCCATCGAAGTACATGCAACCGTTTTGGGCATATAGTCCCGCAAAGGCTCCCAACATCACAAGCAAGGCCAAGCTCAGTATCCTGTTTCTCATTTATGCCTCCTAACCAGGCGGAGGAACATGGGCATGGTGGTGCTGCCCACAACATCTTTTCGTAACGTAATTGAATCAAACCATGAATAGCGTGTTGACAAAACTTACCTCCCTTGAAAAAGTGAACATGTGACCAGTTATTAATTGACCCCTGCCGCATGTCAGCAACAGTCCGTGACTGGTATAACAGCTTGCAACCACAATCTTGGTGCCAGTTTTGATGGGCGGCACAGGCACTACCCTGCCGAAAGATGTGTTATTGGCCGAGAGAGAGCCTTCCATGCCCGGCGCGTAAAACCAGGATCTGTGTTGCGGCGTGGCATCGCCGCTCAGGAAGGTCCCCTCGGCCACTTCATTTCTCTTTATGCCTTGATATCCGGAGCCATCGACCTCATTAGCCATTTCACCGAGCAGGGGGTTATCTATTTCCTTGCCCATACCCGTACCTGCGCAATTCTGCTTGCAGTTGGTACCGCTTCGTGCCCGCTGCGGGATGGCATCAGTGGCCATCACTACTTTGGCGGTTGTCTTGCTGCCGGACAGCAATTCCGGTGAAAGCAAAACATCATTCATTGCCGGCAATTCATCCTCCCGGTTAGAACCCCGTCCGGGTTTTTGTGCTTACCACTTTATAAAATTTCCTGTCCTGCGGGCAAGCATCCACCCATGCCTCGGACTGCAACTGGACAGCCTCCCTGGTCCATTCTCCCCCGTGAGGGTCCTGAGTGGTATAAACACTGTACTCGCATCCGGGAACCGGATCCCAGGTCAACAGCGCGATGCCGTCGGCCACGTTCAAACACGGGTTTTGCGGAGGTGAAGGCAGATGATCCTGTTCCAATTCCTCAAAATCCACAAGGGAAAACAAGATGGCATTGTCCGCCTTGTATTGCTGACCCTGCATCAATTCCTGGCAAAAGTGCAGCCCGGCAGGCCCGCACAGTTGCTGGACCCTGAATCCCAATTCCAGGATACAGGCTGGTTCTGAACTTAACAGGGGGCCGTCATCAGGTGAGCCAATATATTCGAACGTAATGGCCACAACCTTGGGACCGCGGTCATTGACCCAAATTTGGAACATGGATCCGTATTCACCCAACAGCTCTCCGGGGGCTACGCTCAGGCCAGCTGATGACACCAGGAATTCCCCAAAAACAGCTGGGTTGTATTCCATCAGCATCATTCCCGTTCCCAGCCGGTTGCCGGGTATGACGGCTGAGGCCAGAATATCCAGATGGAGGATAACGCCATCTCCCAATTCCTGCAATTCCGGATTGCTTTGGCTGAAGCGGATGGGACCACGCTCATTCCTGAAGCCCGTCACCGGAACTTGGTTGGGCCGCCAAAAGGCATTGAGATCATTGGGAAACGCGTTCCCGTCCAGATCAAAATCTCCGGACAGGTATCCGTTTCTCCCGGCTTGGGGGCGCCAGCCCTGATCACGGTCCAAACTGTTTATCGATCCATCCCGATTGGCATCTCCGGCGGCCAAAGCGCAATATCCATTGCCCAAATCGACTGCCGCACTGGAATCCATTACGTTGGCCGGCAGCCTCAAATCGCAGAGGGGCGGATCTCCTGATGAGGCAAGCGGGATAGCGGCCAAACTCGTTGCCGCCAGGTGGTTGCGATGTCTTACGCGGAGATGGAAAGGACCGGATGAAACATTCCCAAAGGCCACCAAAGATACACCCGGGGCGCGCAGTTCCCCATTTTGATCCAACCACAGCGACCGGGAAAGGTAAGCTGGGCCTCCAGGATCGGAAAGCAATTCCAGCAAGACCCAGTCCACCACGTCAGGCGGGATGGAATCAACCGTGGCAGGAGCTTCGGGATAGGGGGAATCGCCGGGTAACAAAGTGTTCAGACTGCTTTGCATGCCACCCTCCGCATAGGGTCCCTGCAGCCAGCAACGAATTCGGGCATAGGCAGGCTGGCTGCCGATGATGATGTCCTTGGGGCTGGTGTCTATGCCGGTGAAATAACCTCCGGAAAGGTCGTAAAATTTGATCGAACTCACTTGGAGCTGGGTGAGGTCCTCAGCTCCGGCGGTAAAATTCAAGTTCAGCAGGGAGCCAGGACCAGTCACTGTTGCCTGGCCGGCAAGGATGCAGACCACATTCACCACGTTCAGGGTGTCTGTGTTCACCTGCCACCAAAACACGCTTTGGCCAATGAACAAGCTGCCCCGTTGGGCCGAGACGAAGCTGATCTTGGCGGATTCGTAACGAATGGAGAGGTTGTAACCATGGATCTGGGTTGCGGTATCCAATCCCAGCGTGGAGGTAAAAACCTGCCCGGGCAGCGCGGTCTGGGGGAAGGGTCCGAATCCAACCGACACTGCCGTTCCGCTTGCTGCCAAACACAGAAGCAAGATGGTCAGGACTGGAGACAAAAACAGGCGCATAATCAAATCGGGGAGTCCGCCCCCGCCAGGGGGCGGACTCCACTCATGTATGGTTATTTGTTCATCAGGCCTTTGGCGGTTTTCACACCTTCGCTGGTTTCCAGGCGGAAGAAATACACTCCCGCGCAGACCTGCTGGCCACTGGCGTCGCGGCCGTTCCAGTTCACCTGGAAGGTGCCGGCGCTCTTGCTTTCGTTCACGAGGGTGCGGATCAGCTGGCCGCGCGTGTTGTACACGCTCAGCTTCACGCTGCCCGCTTCCTTGAGTCCATACTGCAGGGTGGTGGTCCCATTGAAGGGATTCGGGTAGTTCCCGCCCAGGAAGTTGGCTTCGGGGACCACGTTGATCAGGTCGTCGTTGTCCACGTTGCCGGCGGGGTTGTTCACCACCTCGATCTCGCTGTTGTCATGGCCGCGGGCGGTCATGTGCTCCAGCGCGAAACCGGTGTTGGCCCCGGTGATGGCGAAGCTAAGCGTGGCGATCACGCCGTTGCCTTCCACGATCGGGTCCGCGCCCAGGGTGGCGCCGGAAAGGGTGACCACGCCGTCGCGGTTGGTATGCAGTAGCAGGCTGCCTTCAGGCCACACTTCGCCGGTCTCGAAGCCCAGGAAGTGCAGGCCGTTGCCGTAGGCGATCGGGATGTCCAGGCCTTTCACGAAACCGGTGTTGCCGCCCAGCTCCAGTCTCAGGGTCAGGCGGTCGCCGCTCGTCTGCGCGTGCAGGGCGATGGTGACGGGCTCGGCCTCTGGGAAAGTCCTGGGATAGTACACGTATTCGGTGTTCTCGTAGTTCATGGCGAACATCATCAGGTCTTCGATGTCGATCACGTTGTCCGGCATGGGCCGGGAACGGCGCGCGTAGTCCGTGGAAGGGCCTACGTCGCAGAGGTTGTTCCATCCAGTGCCACCATCAACGCTGCCCCAAGCCAGGGACAGCACGTTGATGTCGTCGCCGGTAACCTCGCCATCTACAAACCCAGGCACGTCGCCAGGCCAGTAGGAGATCGATTCACGGTAGAAGGGATCTTCCGGAGGAGCGCTCATCTGGCCGTTGGCGGCTTCGGCGAAGATGGTGAAGTAGTAGTAGCCGCGGGCCATGGCAGCCCATTCTGCAGTATCCAGCGATACGCCATAAATGGTCGACTCAACTCCGGATGTGTTAACCGTTATCTGTGAAGCCACAGGGATTTGGGCAACATTCACCCAGCCCAAAGCACTGGCTTCGGTATAGGGATCGATGTCATTGGTGATGGTGCCGGGCACGATCAGGTCGGTGGGATTGTATTCCGGATAGGGATTGGTGGTTGCACCCAAGAGTGTGTCATAGTCCAGCGCCCACACGTTGATGAAGGCGGGGGCGTTGTCAACGTCATAGGTCCAGCCCAGGTCAACCGAGGTGTCGGCGTTCGGGGTGGTGCGGCACAGCACCCAATCGAGGGCGGTGGGGGCAACGGTGTCGATGGTGAAGGTCCACGGCAGGATGTAGTAATTGCCGGCCTCGTCGGTCACCAGCAGGTAGAGGACGTAAGTGCCGTCCGCGTAGCCGCCCACGGGTTCAGGCAGCTCCCAGTCGGCGATGGTTGTTGTCTCGCCATTAAATGCGTCAACGGCATCAGTGAAGTCTGTCGGATCATCAGGAACAGTGCCGCCCTCAGGATAGATCACGTACATGGCGGCGGCCAGATCGTAATCATCCGTGTAGAGCAGATCCAGCAGGGGCAGGACGTATCCGTCTCCGTCCACTTCCAGAGTCATTTCGTCCGGATATTCGCTGATGTTGCTTATCACAACTTCGGGGTCCTCGCTGTCGATCAGCACCCAGCCGTCCACAGTTCCCGCGCAGGCGATGGGGGCGTTCAGTTCGTCCTTAAGGCGCACCGTGTCGTAGTCGATGACTACGTAGCATCCATCCGCCACATTCGTGTAGGGGTCAGCCACGCTGGTCAGCGTTACTGTGAGAAGCTCCTTATCAACGCCGGTGATGCCGTCGGCCGCGTCGCCATAGGCTCCCGTAATGGTATAGAGGTAGTTATCGGGGTCACTGGTGCCGTCAAAGAGGATCGGCATCAGGGTGGTCAATGCGTATCCGTCATAGGCTTCACCCAGAGCGAAATCGATCGGAACCACCTCATGATTGGGCTGCACGAAATCGGCCTTCGGTATCTTCAACATTATGGTGAAGCCGCGCAGGTCTTCAATGTACGAAGCCTTCACTGAATAAGTCTGTCCGAAGTCGTTGGGGATCACTTCATCGGGTGTTGAGTCCCAAATGTTGGTGTAAATTCCAACTCATTGTTTCTCCGGTTGTTTGAGGGCATCTGATATCCCTCGTTACTCACAATCTATGTAAGGCCAAG
>ENA-UOWO01001084-UOWO01001084.1-activated-sludge-metagenome-genome-assembly--contig:-NODE-1084-length-37294-cov-9.226859_pt1 | contig 37294 bp, 34 predicted proteins | sample MGYA00238148_ERZ761564 | MGnify/ENA primary metagenome ERZ761564 (study PRJEB28885, sample SAMN05720194) | activated sludge metagenome | isolation source: Anaerobic digester | place: USA... | reverse complement strand
TCAAAAATTTGTTTAATTTGATTTATAATTCTTTGTTTTTTACGTAACTCATTTGGTAATGTATCTCTCATACCAGATGGTGGTTGTGAATTTATCATATTATGAATTTAATAAATAAATTTATATAAATATTATAGCATAAAATTTGTTATAAAGCAAAACCACTCGCATATGATATCGCGAGTGGTATTTCTGTTTGTTCATTCTGTTGTGGGAGTGTCATCCACTCCACAATTAAGAGGTTCTTCGTCTGGAACATTGCGGAGCAATTCTTCAATGATTGATATTAACCTCCAGTTCCCGTCTCCGCTTTGCATATCGGACTTGATTTTCTGTATTCCTTCGTAGATTTCTTCTTTTCTTTGCCTTGTCACTTTTTCGCCTCCCCTCATAAATAGCTGTTTTGATTTTAACATAAAATTTTATGAATGTCAAAACCACCCAATATATAAATACATCGGGTGATTTAATTTAATTATTTATGTTTTTCTTCAATCACTGCTTGAGCAGCTGCAAGCTTAGCAACTGGCACACGATAAGGCGAACAAGAAACATAGGTTAAATTAATGCGGTGACAGAATTTGACACTTTCTGGATCGCCACCATGTTCTCCGCAAATACCAATTTTTAAATCTTTCCTAGTTTCTCTTCCGAGCAATACGCCCATAGCAACTAATTTGCCTATACCATTTTGATCGAGAGTTTGAAATGGATCGTTATCTAAAATCTTTTTATTTAAATACACTTTAATAAATCTACCGGCATCATCTCTTGAAAAACCCATGCCCATTTGAGTCAAATCATTGGTACCAAACGAAAAAAATTCAGCTTCTTTGGCAATTTCATCAGCAGTTAAAGCAGCGCGAGGCACTTCAATCATAGTACCAATTTTATAATCAAGTTTTATTTTGTATTCTTTTAAAACTTCTTCAATAACTTTAATAGCTAAAGTTTTTTGATCAACTAATTCTTTTATATTACCAACTAATGGTATCATAATTTCAGGAATAACTTTAATTTTTTCTTTTTTATATAATTTACAAGCGGCTGATATTATAGCTCTAACTTGCATTTCAGTTATTTCTGGATAGGTAATGCCTAGACGACAACCACGATGACCTAACATCGGATTTTGCTCATGAAGCTCTTGAGATTTTTTCATAATCTTTTCAAAAGGAACATCAATAATGCCAGATAATTCTTTAGCGGCTTCATTAGTCTTAGGTAAAAATTCATGTAATGGTGGATCTAAGGTTCTAATAGTAACTGGAAATCCTTCCATTTCTTTAAACAAACCATAAAAATCTTCCTCTTGAAATGGTAACAATTTATTTAAAGCAATGCGACGATCTTGTTCAGTATCGGCTAAAATCATTTCTTGCATATATGGTAACCTTTGAGGATCAAAAAACATGTGTTCAGTACGACAAAGACCAACACCTTCGGCACCAAAATTACGAGCAACTTTTGCATCACGAGGAACATCAGCATTAGCCCTAACAGTTAATCTAGCTATATCATCAGCTCATTTCATAAAAACTTTAAACTCACCTTCAATTTCAGGCATAATAGTATCAGCCTTACCTAAAATTACATTACCAGAATTACCATCAACTGTGATGTAATCACCTTCTTTGACATTAATATTATCAGCAGAAAAACATTTTTTTACCATATCAATTTTAATATCCTCGCAACCGACAACAGCACATTTGCCCATACCACGAGCGACAACAGCAGCATGAGAAGTCATACCACCTCTAGCCGTTAAAATACCTTGGGCAACATTCATACCGTTGATATCATCAGGTGAAGTTTCGTCACGTACTAAAATAACCTTCTCACCTGATTCAGCTAAATTAACAGCTTCATCAGGATCAAAAACAACTTTACCAGTTCCAGCACCAGGAGAGGCGGGCAAACCTTTAGCAATAATTTCTAATTTTGCTTTAGGATCAATGATAGGATGAAGCAATTGATTAATTTGATTAGGATCAATACGCATTAAAGCCTCGTTAATAATAATTAATTTTTCTTTTACCATATCAACAGCAATTTTAATACCTGCCTTAATACTTCTTTTACCACTACGAGTTTGAAGCATATATAAAATATCATTTTCAATTGTAAATTCAAAATCTTGCATATCTTTGTAATGCTTTTCTAAATTTGAAGTAACTTCAACTAGTTGTTTAAACACTTTAGGCATGTCTTGCTTCAAATTGATAATTGGTTTAGGTGTACGTACGCCGGCAACAACATCTTCGCCTTGAGCATTAATTAAATATTCACCATAAAATTCTTTTTTACCAGTAGAAGGATTGCGAGTAAAACCAACGCCAGTAGCACAATTATCGCCCATATTACCAAAAACCATAGCTTGAATATTAACAGCTGTACCTAAATTATCGGGAATTTTATTAATTTGACGATACGTTATAGCGCGAGGATTATTCCAGCTTTTAAAAACAGCATCTCTGGCCATTTCCAATTGGGTTAGAACATTTTGAGGAAAATCTTTACCAATTTTAGCTTTAACAATCTTTTTGTATTTATCAATTAAATCTTTTAAATCAATATATGATACTTCAAAATCATATTTAATATGTTTCTGTTCTTTTAATTTAAAAAGATGTTCTTCAAATTCAGATTTATCAATACCCAAAACAACATCAGAAAACATCATAATAAAACGACGATAAGAATCATATGCAAAACGAGGATTGTTAGTCTTTTTAGATAAAGCTTCAACGGTAATATCATTTAAGCCAAGATTTAAAATAGTATCCATCATACCCGGCATTGAAAACTTAGCACCAGAACGAACTGATACTAATAAAGGATTTTTATCATCGCCAAATTTTTTATTACTAGCTTTTTCTAATTTAGTAACCGCTTGTTTAAATTGATCTTCAAAACCAACTGGTAATTTTTTATTATGAGAATAATAATAATTACAAACTTGAGTAATAATAGTAAAACCAGGAGGAACAGGTACACCAATTTTTGTCATTTCGGCCAAACCAGCGCCTTTACCGCCTAATATATCTTTCATACTACCATTACCTTCCGCTTTACCATTTTGAAAGGCATAGATATATTTATCTTTCTTGACAATTGTTTTCTTTTTTGTTGTCATGAATTTTTTTTAATTTTTTATTAATTTTTAGCAAGTGTTTTTATTGTAACAAAATTTTAAAAGAAATACAAGAATAAAAAACCAGCCAATATATTGGCTGGTAATCATATTAAAGTTTTAATTTTTCATAAAGTCTCTAGAATTTTCTAATTCTAATGATAATATTTGTGAAAACTTTTCTTTACCAATTGTTACACCATAAATTACATTAGCACTAGACATGGTCAATCAGTTATGAGTAATAACAATATATTGAGTTTTATTACTAAGATCTTTAAGGATACTAGAAAACTTTCTAGTATTTTCTTCATCTAATGCAGCATCAACTTCATCTAAAACTAGTAATGGTGGTTTACTTTGAGATACAATGGCAAAAAGTAAAGCAATAGATACTAAACTTTTTTCGCCGCCAGACAAAGCTTCTACACCATCAAGTTTAGTTTTCGGTAATTTAACTTTAATTTCAAGACCAATCTTTTTTTCATTTTCTTTTTCTTCAATTAATGTTGCTTGTTCGCCTTCTTTTTCTTCAGTTTTAGTAACCCTATCTTTAATTTCAATAATTTCTAAATTACCTTTACCACCACCGAAAATTATTTCAAGATATTTATTGAAATCAGTATTAATTTCTTTAATGGCTCCAGCAAAAGTATTATTAATCTGTAAAGTTAATTCTTTAATAATAATTTTTAAATCAGATACAGCTTTTTCTAAATCAGATTTTTGATTTTCTAAAAATTCAATTCTCTTTTGGGTGTCATTGTATTCATCAACAATATTTTGATCAACAAAACCAAGTTCATTTAAAATAGCACGTAATTTTTCAATTTTATCGTAATAAGTTTTTAAATCAATTTCATTTAAAACAAAATCTGTTTCTAAATTATTAATTAAAAACTCAAAATCAAGATTCATGGATGATACTTGATTTTTTAAATTTTCAATATTAATATTATTTTTTTCAAATTCAATATGAAAATTTTGTTTTTTACTTTGTAAATTCATTAATTCTCTTTGCTTTTGTTCAATAATGCTAAACATTTCCCTTTGTTTTTTTGATTCTAATTCAATTTGATCTTCAATTTGATTAGCTTCTGTATCTTTAGTATTAATGTTATTATCAAATTCTTGAATTTTCTCTTTAAAAGTATTAATACTTAATTGTAATGATGAAATAGTAGTATTAAGTTCATCAATTTTGCTAGTATTATCAACTATTTCAGGTTTGATAACTTCAATTTCTTTAACATCTAAAATATCATTTAAACCTTGGTCAATCGAAACAATATTACTTTTAATCTCATAAATATCAGTGCTATTTAATATATTTTTAATTAATTGTTTTAAATTATTGAATTTTAGTTCTAAATTATCAAAACTAATAAAACGTGGTTTTTGTTGAACACTAGTATTAGTTTTTGTTGGAGTACTATTCATTAAACTTTTAATAGCAAAAGTCTTTTCTTCTATTTGACCTTCTAATTTTGCCATTTCATAAACCAAAGCTTGTTTTTGATGATTTAAATCACGAACGATAGTTTCGATTTCTTTTTGTTTTTGATTTAAAACACCAATAACATTTTTATCAACATTATCTGTTAATCCTAATTTTGATTTTTCAATATTAATTTCATTCTCAAGATTTTGAATTTGATTTTCATAATGATTAATTTCTTGTAAAATACCTTCGTTATTTTTTTGAAAAACACGAAAACGATAGCCGTAATATTTTTTGCATAGATCAATTAATTCGTCTTGATATTCTTGTTGTTTGTCAAAACGAGATACATATCTTTTTAACGATCGATAATGGGGAAGAATTTCATTAATTAAGGCATTGACTTTGTCAAGATTTAAAGTTGTTAATTCTAATTTTCTTTCAGATGTTTCTTTTTTAATTTCTAATTGGCGTAAACCCAGTATTTCTTCAAACATGACTTTACGATCAATAGGAGATACTTTTAAAATATTTTCAATACTTCCCTGACTAATAATTGAAAGACCTTTAGTGCCAAGTTGTAAAGCAGCTAAAAGCTCAACTAAATCTTTCTGGCGAGCATCTTTTTTATTTAAAAAATATTCCGTTTTACCATCACGGTGTATAATTTTTTCAATTTCTAAAGTATCCGCTTCAACAATATCTTCTCGATTTACATCATCGAAAACTAATCTTACTTTAGCGCTTTGGCCAGCAGGTTTAAATTCATTACCGCTAAAAATTAAATTTACACTACTATCAGTACGTAAACTTTTTGAACTTTGCTCGCCTAGAACTCAACGTAAAGCATCCACAATATTTGATTTTCCAGATCCATTTGGCCCAACAATAGCGCTTATCCCTCTAGGAAATTGTAAAATAGTTTTATCGGCAAATGATTTAAATCCTTTAATTTCAATCTCGCGTAAATACATGGTATATTTCTCATTTTCCAAAAGTTAAAAAAAGATTTTAAGCTAATGAAAATATAATTAATTAAAATAAACAAAGATATAATAACAAAAATAAAAAATAAAAGCAATATTTGAAAAGGGGCATCATGCCCCTTTTTATCAATACGTTGTTTAATAAAAATTAATCAATAATCAATATCTTCTATCGGCTCAAATTCTTGATTTGTTTCTTCTTCACTTTCTACTTCTTTATCCATTCTTTATTTCTTTCATCTTTCTTCTTGCAAAGCATTTTCAGCTGCCTTTTCTTCGGCATCTTTTTTAGATCACCCGTCACCAATACCGAGATCAAGATTGTTAATATTTACCGATACGGTATAAAACACTTGATGGGCAGGGCCAGTTGATTTTATTACTTTATAAGTTGGTGCTTTTTTATATATTTCTTGCATTTTTTCTTGAAGTAAACTCTTATGATCTTTTTGATTATTTTTTTCAATAACCTCATTAACAAAATCTTTTAAAATACTAACAATGACATTTTTAGCAACTTGAAAGCCTTGATCAAGATAAATAGCACCAAACAAAGCTTCAACTGCATCGGCTAAAACATAGCATTTCAATTTTGATTCATCAATTTTTTTATCTTTTAATTGAGTTAAAAATTGTTCTACACTCATTTTTTCACCTTTTGATATAAAAATATATTTATCTAAAGATAAAGATAAAGCGATTTTTGAAAGCATTAATGAATTAACTAAATTAGCACGAAGAGGCGTTAAAATTCCTTCAGTAAAAGTTGGGTATTCAAAATAAATAAAATCAGAACTAGATAACTGTAATACGGCATCACCTAAAAATTCTAATCTTTCGTTATTATTATATGGCCATTTCTTGTTTTCATTTAAAAAAGAGCTATGAGTTAAAGCCTCATAATAAAAATCTTTATTTCTGATTTTGATTTTAAATCTTTCTTCGAAATAATTAACAGCATCTTCTTTTTTATGTTCTCAATTAGTCATATTTATTCAGTTTTAGTATCTTCAGGATTAATTTCCTGAATGGTTTTATATACAGTACCTAAAACACCATTAACAAAACTAAAAGAATGCTCACTGCCAAAATTTTTAGCAAGTTCAACGGCTTCGTTGATAGCTACTTTAGGCGGTACGTCACCAGATTTATCAAATAATAATTCATACAAACCAATGCGCAAAACATTACGGTCAACGGAATTAATCTGCGATATTGGACGTTCAACGGCTGATTTTTGTATAATATCATCTAGTTTTTCTTTATTAGCTAAAATACTAGATGCTAATGTTTTAGGATATTCTTTGTCACTTAAATCATTGCCATAATTTTGAATATTACGGTCAATAATTTCATCAATAGTTTTTTCTTGATTTCAAATTTCTCATTCGTATAATGATTGAAGCACGATCATACGACTGAAATGACGAGATGCCATAAATATATTTTTACTTCGTAAAATTTAGAAATTCGAATAAAAATATTCCAAACTCTAAATTATACAAAATTTTTATTAAAAATATTTTAATGGCGAAAAAAGTAAATTGCTTTTTCCGCCATTAAATATTATTTCTCTTTAGTGGTTGTTTTTAATTCTTTTTGTTTTGCTTTCTTTTCTTTCTTATCAAGTCCTTTTAATACATCTATCACTACTTTCCCTTTATAGGTTCCGCAATTAGGACAAACGCGATTAGCTAAAATTTTTTCTTTGCATTTTGAACAAGAAACAAGATTAATTTTAGTGAGTGCATGATGAGAACGACGTTTATTAGTTCTTGATTTCGAATGATGTCTTGCTGGTAATGCCATGTTCAGTTTTTAATATTAATTAAAATTAAATTTCTAGATCAAATTTAACGTTGATATTATAGCATAAATATTGATGCTTTGCAAGAGCTATAGTATTTAACTAGTCTTCTTTTTTAGGAAAACGAATAATCAAAATGCCTTTATCATCAAAATTAGCGGTAGCATTATCGGTGTCAATATTAGGAGGAAGCACGCATGTTTTTGAGAAATTACCTCAATAACATTCGTGTTTAATATAGTCATCACTACCGACTATTTCTGGCTCTTTCCTTTCGCCACGAATAGTTACCATATCATTATTAATAGAAATATCTATTTCATTTTGGTCAACCCCGGCGATAACAGTTCTTAAAACTATCTCGTTATCGGTTTCATACAGATCGACCGGTAAACGCCCTTCTTCAGGACATTCAGGAAGTTTTTTATCATTCATAATATATATTTTATTTTTTTATTTTTAAATTTAATTTTTCAATTACATCAAACAATCATAATAATATAGATGCGCCAGTAAATACACTGACAAACATAAGCAAAACTGCGAAAATACCATAAGTGAAAATTAGAGTGTTAAAGAGAGCATGGAATAATACTGCTAAAATAATGCCCGTAAATAGCAATCAGTGTTTTTTAGTGGCAATTTGTATGCTTCAAAAGAAGCCGATAGTACCAGAACAAATAATATGCAATAAATTAGCACCTAAGAAACGAGCAGTTAATGTTTGTAAAGGAATTACAATTGTATTCAATTGTTGAAATACAGAAAAATAATTTTCAATAGTAGAAAAACCAATAGCGCACATTATCATATAAATCATAGGATCAATCGGTTCATCTAAATATTTACTGCGACTTAAAGTAAAATAAATTATTAAAAATTTGATAATTTCTTCTACCAAAGCAACGAAAATAAATGCCTTAAAATTATCATGTTGTCTAATAATATCATATAAGCCCGGCCAATATATTTGAGAAAAATGTTGAATAATATGTTCTAAACCTAAGACTACAACCGTTGATAATACCCCCATTAAAAATGCTAATATTAATACTTTCTTAGGTTCGGGTTTTTTCCAGTCACGTAGTAAAAAGAAAACAGTTCAAATCACTAGTGGTGTAGCTCCTAAAATCAATGGTAAAAAATAGATTTTCAAAAACTCTAAAAATGATAGCAACATTAAACAAAATTTAAATTATACTTTTATTATATATAAAAAAAATAAAATAGTCAATATAAAAAATATCTTTTAAAACTAAAAGATATTCTTTAATAAAATATTATAATTTTTCAATGATTAAAAGATTTTTTCTGTTAGGAAGTAAACTCCATATATATTCGGTAATAAAAGGAGTAAAAGGATGAAGCATTCTAAGGTTATTTTCAAGAATTTTAAGTAATACATACTGGGCTTGATCCTTGTTTTTATTATCTTTTATATCTTGTTTTAAATCTTCAATAATTTTATCAGCAAAAGTAAATCAGAAATACTTATATAGTAGAGTGCTAGAGGTGGTAATGTCTAGTTTATCAAAATATTTCTTGTATTTTTTAACAATTTCCATATTTTCATCTAAATATTTTTGATATTTACCACTAATTTTAATTTCTTCAAAACTAAAATCGTTTAAATTCATTAAAACGAATTTAGAAGCATTTCAAATTTTATTAACAAAATTTCTAGCACCAATAATTTTATCTTCAGAAAAAGCAATGTCATCACCAATCTTAGTGCCATAAAGCATAGATCAACGTAAAACATCGGCGCCATGTTGATTACAAATAGTTAAGGGGTCAATAGAATTCCCTTTTGACTTTGACATTTTTTGATGTTGTTTGTCACGAATAATACCATGAAGCAATACTTGTTTAAAAGGTACTTGATTAGTTTTATATAAGCTCATAATAATCATACGGGCTACTCAGAAAAATAAAATATCATAACCGGTTTCCATAATGCTAGTTGGGAAATAGGTTTTAAAATCATTTTCTTGATTAGCTAATAAAGTAGCAAATGGTCATTGACTAGACGAAAATCAAGTGTCGAATACATCAGTGTCTTTGGTTCAGCCTTCACCAGGAGAATCTTTTTGAATTTTAATTTCATTATCTTTAAATCAGGCGGGAATAGGAATGCCTCAATAAATTTGCCTTGAAATATTTCAATCTTTCAATTCTTTCATTCAATGAAAAAATATTTTTTCAAAGCGTTTAGGTATAATCTTTACTTCTCCTTTTTTAACAACATCAACCGCTAAATCTCTTAATGATTTTTTAGTATTTTTGATTGGCGAAGTCATAGCTACAAATCATTGAGGTATAACTAAAGGTTCTATAGGCGTATTACATTTATAGCAAACTGAAATATTATGCTTATATGGTTCTTGCTTTATAAAAGTATTATTTTCAGTCATAATTTTAATTGCTTCTTCTCTGGCTATTTTAGGCTTTAAACCAGCAAGAGGGCCAGCATTTTCATTTAATTTTCCATCTAAATCAATAATCGGTAAAAATCCTAAATTATGTTTTTTACCAATTTCAAAATCAGTAGCATCATGATTGGGAGTTACTTTTAAAGCACCTGTTCCAAATTCAATATCAACACTATCGTCACCAATAACAGGAACTAAACGTTTAGTTATTGGTTCAATAACTTTTTTATTAATTCAAGCTGAATATCTTTTATCTTTAGTATTTACGGCTACAGCTAAATCTCCGGGGATAGTTTCAGGACGAGTGGTAGCAACAATTAAAAATTCTTCGCTTTCAGAATCTTGATATTTAATATAGTAAAGAAAACTATCTTCTTCTATATATTTAGTTTCTAAATCAGATAAAGCAGTACGATGTTTAGGACAATAATTAACAATACGATTGCCTCGATAAATTAACCCGTCATCATACATCTTTTTAAAAGTATCATAAACAGTATCAATAATTTTAGAATCTAAAGTAAAAGTTTCGCGACTTCAATCACATGATCCACCCAAACGTTTGATTTGTTCATTCATGTGTTTTTTATTTTCTTGAGTGAAATTTCAAACTTCATTGTAAAATTCATCACGCTCCATTTGAAAACGTGATCTACCTTCTTTTTCTAACTTCTTTTCGTATACAACTTGGGTTTCAAAACCAGCATGATCTGATCCAGGAAGTCATAAAGTTTTTTTGCCTTGCATGCGTTGATAGCGAATTAAAGCATCTTCAATACTCATAACCAATCCATGACCTAAATGCAAACTACCGTTAGCATTAGTGGGAGGCATAATAATACAAAATGGTTCTTGATTTTCTTTGGGCAAATTGTCAGGATTAAAAAATCCTGACTTTTCCCAAGTTTGATAAATATTTTCTTCTACATTTTTATGATCGTAAGCTTTAGGCAAATCGTTCATTGTATTTGTTTACTTATATATAGTAATATATCAAAAAAAGATATAAAAGTAAATAAAATTTAAAAAACCGCTGATGCGGTTTTTCATGGTAGCCCTAAGGAGAATCGAACTCCTATTACCAGATTGAAAATCTGATGTCCTAACCATTAGACGATAGGGCCAATATAAAATAAAAATTGGAGCAAAATAACCATCCTCTTTCCTTTTAAAAAAGAAAAAGTTAAAAATAACTATAGTTAAAAGTACAAGGACATTACATTGCTTTTGACCATTAATAGCTTATCATATTTTTTTAAAAAATCAACAATAAAAAACACAAAGTTGTATTTTCAATGTTTTTACGATATAATAAAAACAATAAATAAAGTTTGATTATGAAAATTTTAGCGATTGAAACATCTTGTGATGATACGGCTATGGCAATTGTAGAATGTAATAATGATATTAACAATTTAAAGACAAATTTAATAGCTAATGTCATCTCTAGCCAAACAAAATTGCATGCTAAATCCGGTGGTATTATCCCAAATTTAGCAGCTAGAGAACATGAAAAAAATCTCATACCTGTTTTTGAAGAAGTTTTAAAATTAGCAAAAATTAAAAATAGTTTTGTTAAAGAAATTGATTTAATTGTAGTAACTAAAGGCCCAGGATTACAACCATCACTTTTAATGGGTTTAAATTTTGCTAAAACTTTAGCTTATGTATATAAAAAACCAATTATTGGCACAAATCATTTATTGGGACATTTGTTATCTAATTTTGTAAAAAACGAAAATGGGTTTGAAAATAAAATTAAGTTACCTGCAGTTTGTTTGTTAGTATCAGGTGGACATACCCAGCTATATAAAATAAAAAAATGAAATGATATTATGCTTATGGGAGAAACATTAGACGATGCCAGTGGCGAATGTTTTGATAAAATTGCAAAAATTATGAAATTAGGTTATCCAGGAGGAGTTTATATTTCAAAAATTGCTGAAAATTTTAGAAACAAAAATAAGAATTATAAATTAGAATTTAATCTACCTAAACCATTAATAAACTCTAAAGATTACAATTTTAGTTTTTCAGGATTAAAAACAGCGGTATTATATTTAACCCAAAAACTAAAAAAAGAAAGAAAATTAAATAAAAAAACTATTGAAAAAATATGTTTTGAAACCGAAGAAGTAATTACTGACGTTTTAGTTAAAAAAACTTTAAAATTAGCAGAAGATACAGAAGCAAAAACTATTATGATTTCTGGTGGTGTTTCAGCTAATCAAAGATTGAGATCAAAATTTATTGAAAAAACTAAAGACAAATTTGATTTTATTTCGCCAGATAAATTAATGTCTACTGATAATGCTGCCATGATTGCTATAGCTGGATATTATAACTATTTAAAAGGTCAAAAAGACAATTGCTTAACTCTGGAAGTTAATTCTAATGAACAAATATAAAAAAATAAATTAAAAATATGGAATATATAAATATAAATGATTTTGCAAAAATTGAAATCAAAATAGGTAAAATTATTGAGGCTGAAAAATTAGAAGAAAGCAACAAGCTTCTAAAATTAAAAGTAGATTTTGGTAATGACGATATTCGCCAAGTATTATCTGGTATTGCTAAATACTATGCAGCAGAAGAAATAATTAATAAGAAATTTACTTTTGTGACTAATTTAGAACCAAGAAAAATACTTGAATATGAAAGCCAAGCAATGATATTGGCATGCCACGATCAGTCCGCAGATACAGTTAGTATATTAATGCCTGATAAAGATGTTGAAGTGGGATCAAATGTAAACTAAAAAAATATCGCCATTAGGCGATATTTTTAATTAAATCTTTTTTCAATTTCCCGAACAATTTGTTGATGAATTTCTTCAATAGTTTGCAACGCATCTACACTCAATGTTTTATTTTTAAATTTATTAACTAAATATTGATAACCATCATAAGCTCTTTGGTAAAAATCAATTTCTTTTCTATCGAAATGATTTGCTTTCTCATCGGACCGGCTTAAAAGACGTTCTTCTAAAACCTTGGCGTATTTATCCATTTTGATATCAAGAAAAATAAATAAATTTGGCATAATATCACGTATTGCTAAAAAACAAGCGTCTTCAATTCTTTTTAAATTTTGTTTAAAAGCAAAACATTGATAAACAATAGTAGTAGTTCAAGAGTGATCTTGAATAATAAAAATATCTTTATTAAGGTTAGGCAAAATATACTTTTCATAAATATCTGATCTACAAGCATTAAACATAAAAGATTGAGTTATAGGATCAATAGGTTCATCATTAAATAATAAAATTTCTCTTAATTTCTGACCTAATTTTGTTTGACCAGGTTCTTTTATAAGTATAAATTCTTTGTTATTTTTTTTAAAATATTCTTGTAATAATTTTATTTGAGTACTTTTACCACAGCATTCCATACCATCAAGAACAATGAGTTTAGCCATACGTTATTTTTATTTTTATATATAATAACAACATAATAAAATAAAATCAATCTAAAAAAACAGAATAAATTTATTCTGTTTTTTTAATAATTTTAATGGCATATCCATTAATTAAAGATACAGTAATTTTCTTGTAAGCAGAATATAAAATTCTTTGATAAGTTGCCCGTGATATTTTCATTTGTTTGGCTGATTTTTCTTGATCAAAATCTTGAATATGTTTTAATCTCAAAGCCTCAAGTTCTTCTATAGACAAAACTATTTCTTTTAACATCCTCATCGGTATACCTTGAGGTTTAAAAAAATAGTCATTATGTCTATAGCCAATATAGCGGCGAAGACGTGGTCTAGGCATAATACATATTTTATTCTTTACTAATATTTTTCTTTTCTTCTTCTAAAGATTGTAAATATTCTTTAGTGTCTTGTATTTCTTGCTCAAGAGTAGCTTTGTCGTTAATTGGCTGTTGATTTGTATTTCAAAATGGACATCAACGTCTTAAACCAGCTCCTCTTCGCAAACCTCTTCTAATTCCTCCTAAAAATCCCCCTTGACGTGTACCTTGGCAATTACCAAGCCCTCTACCAGTTAATTGGCCATTACCATTAGGGCCTGTTTGATCAAAATTTGGCATAATAATTTGTTTAAATAATAATTAAATTGTCGACTTTTATTATGAGCATATGCTCATAATAATATTATAGCAAATATATTTAAAAAGTCAAGTCCCATTTCCTGATCTAATTGGAATCATCTAAACTCGCCGCATCAAGAACTTCATATGGAATCTCTATAGAAAAATTGCCAGCGGCATAAGGAGCTATTTGATATTCATTAAAATAGATAACAATGGTATCTTTGGTTAAATTAAATACTTGATAATTTTCTTTTTTAGGCTCGAACCCCTCTTCAAATAAATTATACTCTAATTTTTGGTCTTTAAAATATTTTAAAGAATAATCAGCAATAGTTTTAAGCATAAGATCATTAGTAATAACATGGTCAAAAGGAATTTCAGCTTGATCAGAAACTATAAAATTCTTAGTTCAAATTAAATGGCTAGGATGAGCTCCCCCAGTATAAGCTTCAGTTTCAAATTTAATACTTAAAACATCTTCTTGATTAAAAACAGTTTTGTAATTAATCATTAAAGTAGTTTTGGCACCATTAGGCGATGGGATAGAAACAGCTTCTTTAAATTCTTTAATTTGTTTTTCGATGTGATCGTAAATATTATCATCAATAATTTGAATTTGTGTTTGAGGATAATGAATATCTATTATATAGTTATCAATATCTTCGGAAATAGTTTTATCAATAATATTGATATCTCCCTGGCTTAATGTTGTTGGTGTAGTTGGGATACTGGTAGTAGTTGATTTTAGCAAATAAGTTTTTAATTGATTCTGAGTAGTCATAATAAAAAAAGCTAATACTAAAATAAACGATAAAAATATTAATAAAATAAATTTTTTCATAATAAAAATTTTAATATGTTAAACGTATAAAGCGTAACAAATTTTAAAATTTTTTACAACTAAAAACAACCGGTATACCGGTTGTTTTAATGTTGGGTGGCTGATGGGATTCGAACCCACGACTTCCTGTGCCACAGACAGGCGCTCTACCGCTGAACTACAGCCACCATCTTTTAAATAATACCAAAATTTTAATCAAAAAGCAATAAACACAGACCCGGCGACAAATATAATTTGTCGCCGGTAGCTAGTTCTTTAATTTTAGAAAATGATATTTAGTTTTTTAAATTATCAATTCTTTTTTGAATTTGTCTGTCTTCTAATTTCTTCAATAATTTTTTACCATTTTCATTTTTAGTAACATAAGCTCAGGCAGAACCAGTAATTAATACACTTAAACCAGTGATAATCATTCCTGTTTCCATAGGTCCAGTAGCAATAGTTGAAGCACCTAAAACAGAAGTATAGATGATTGAAGCACTATCACTTACAGTAGTAACATTGTCAGCTTCAGCTTCAGCAATATTGGTAATAGTATAATAAGTACCTGTTTGGTTAGCAATAGCTTGGAAAGTAATAGCTTTCTTTTCGCCTGGTTTTAAAGTACCAATATTAAGACCAGAAGTAGCAATGCCATCAACATTTGATACGCCGTCAATCTTAGTAGTATTAATATAGTAGCTTAATGGAGCTGGTAATCTATCAATAACAGCTGTATTGTTAGCGTATTTAGAAGCATGAATATTGGAAACTAATAAATAGAATTCAATAACATCTCCTTTTTTAGCTTTAACAACTTTACTGAAGGTTTGATCACCGTTAGATAAGTTTCTAGCTAATTTAGTAATAGTTAAAACTTGATCGGTTGATTGTTCGATAACATTTACAACAACTGTATCGGAAACAGTACTACCATTAGTACCATAACAATTAATAGTATAAGTAGTAGTAGATGTTGGTGATGTAGTTTCGCTACCACTAGTAGATTTAGTACCGCTTCAACCATTTGAAGCATAACATGAAGTTACGTTAGATGAAGTTCAAGCAAGTACAGCACTTTGACCTCTATATATAGTAGAAGGATAAACTGATAAATCAACTGATGGAGTTGTTTCACGAACAGTAATAGTAACAGTATCTGAAGCGGATAATGAGCCGTTATAACAAGTAATAGTATAAGTAGTAGTAGATGTTGGTGATGTAGTTTCGCTACCACTAATAGACTTGGTACCGCTTCAACCATTTGAAGCTACACAATAAGTAGCATTTTGAGAAGTTCATGAAAGAATTGAACTTTGACCACGATCAATAATATTTGGATTAGCAGTTAAATCAACAGTAATAGTTTGAGGGGCACAAGCATTTCTACAAACTGTTAAATCAGTATATTGTCCATTAGAATCAATATTACATTGACCAGTTGATTGATTACATGAATATTTAGTAACTGGTTGTTGACATTGATAAAAACATTCAGTATAAGAATTAAATGTTCCTGATGTAGAAATTTCACATTGTCAATTTGATTGGTTACATGCATATTTTGGCGTTGGAGTTACAGCAATACAATCAGCAGCACAAGCATTATATGAATTATATTCTCCCATAGTTGATACACTACAAGCATAGGTTGATCTATTACAAGTGTAACGATTCTGAGGAGTTGGTTGTTGACATTCAGCTTGGCAAGCACCCATTGAAGTATAGTTACCTGTAGTTGATGAATAACATTGATAGGTTGATCAATTACATGAATAACGATTTTGAGGAACTGATTGTTGACATTCAGCTTGGCAAGCACCCATTGAAGTATAGTTACCTGTAGTTGATGAATAACATTGATAGGTTGATCAATTACATGAATAACGATTTTGAGGAGTTGGTTGTTGACATTCAGCTTGGCAAGCACTCATTGATGTATATTCACCTGTAGTTGATGCATAACATTGATAAGTTGATCAATTGCAAGTATAACGCATTGGTTGAGGAATTTCTTGACAATCAGCTTGACATGTAGTTAAAGAAGTATATTCTCCGGTAGTTGAAATATAACAATTAAAAGTTGATCAATTGCAAGTATATCTTTTAGGTTGTGGCGCAGAAACACAATCGTTCAAACATTCATTTTTAGTAGCATATTCACCAATACTTGAAACTACACAATTCATAGCTGGTCTTACACAGGTATATCTATTAGTTGGTTCTGGTACATCTTCTTCAGTAATTTGAATTGAACAAGTAGCAGATTTACTTTGGTTCTTTTCATCAGTAACAGTAACTTTAAAACTTTTAGTACCTTCTGATGTAAATGTTTTATAAAGAATACGAGATGAACCACTAACATCACCACTTCATGAATATGAATAAGGAGATGTTCCGCCAGAAACTTCAGCATAAATTTTTATTTCTTGACCAGTTTCTCCACTGGTTGGTGTAGTATAACAAGCAACGCTAATAGGAGAAGCTTCTTCTTCAATAGTAAAAGCGCGAGTATTACTTACACCTAAAGTTGGGTTATTGGTAGTATTACCATTTTTTTCTTCAGCATAAACTCAAACTTTACAATATTTATAATCAGCAACTCAACTAGGGATACTTCAAGAGATACTAGTACCAGTAGTTCAGCCAATGGTATTATGATCATTAGCAAAGTCAATACTGTTACCACAACCAAATCTTACTAAGTAAGCGCCTGGAGTAGAACCAGTTTTAGTTCAACTAACGGTAACTGTTTTATTAGGAACAACATAACCACCTTTAACAGCAGTAGTTCTAGCAGTATAACTAGTATCGCTATCGGTATAACCATTAACGGTTATAGAATTAATAAAGATAACGCAAGACTTAGTGTTGTTTGGTGAAATATCAGGACAAGCACTAGGATTACCATTTTTATCAGCAATGGTTAAAGCGTTAGCTTGACTAATAAAAACAATGCCACTAATGACTACGACCAAAAGAATAAACAATTTTTTATAGATATTAAATTTTTTCATAGTATTTGTTTTAACTCTAAATACAAATTTAGAGTTTTAAATTAATTAATTTATTTATTAAGATTATATCACTTTTATATCTGTTTGTCAATTGATACTAAATAATGGGAAAAGTTGTTTTCGACCAAAAACAACTTAATATTCAATATCAATTTATTAGTTTTATATAAATATATTATAACATTTTTATCTTATTTTGTCAATAGTGTCTGTGGAAAAGTCCTTAATTATTTCGGGTGTTAAAAAAAGGGAAAAATCTATTGAATTATTTTATAAATTCAATGATTCTTCCCTTCGGCTAAAGCTCAATTTCTTCTGCCTCAATCGGAATTATATTATTGTCGGTACGATAATATCCTTTTGCCATTAAACGATATTTGACAAGATATATTTTCCGATTAAAGAGATATACTTTCCAGACAAGCTCAGAAAATGCGCCGTTTCGTTCCCATAAAAGTTTATGACCTCTCGTTTCTAACTCCTTACCATGGTTCATAATTAATTGCGCTGTCTCTTTTTTACTATATTTCATTATAGCCTCCTCTCTTCCAAATTTAATTTATAAAGAACAAATAAAGTTTACTGTTTTTATATTATAATATATTTTTACTTTTTTGTCAAGATTAATTAAAAAATTCCTGAAATCAATAAAAAATAAATTAAGTATTGTGTATTAAAAAAGAAAATAGTGTGGCCTTGATTTAGGTTTTCGGCCTCATAATCAAGGTAATATTGTGTGCTTGTTCGTCTTGCTCAAGCCGCAAATATTATCTATCCACACTAGACGAATACGACTAAAAGGTACAAATGCCGTTAGTTTTTTCTAGCGGCAGCAAAAACTTCATTTTTATGTTGTTTTTGCTACCGTTAGAATGTAAAAAAGCTCCTTTTCTTATCCAGCCACTCTGTGGTTAGTAAAGAAAAGGAACTTTTAATTGTATGATTGTTGCACCAAAATGACTGAATTTTTGTATTCGTATTTTGTTTTAGTACCTCTCTATAATAGCATATTTATATTGTTTTGTCAATAGTATAGATATTTAAACAATTATATTAATTTTAAATTATAAAATAGTTATTATGGCATCACCACCTGCTGTAACATATGGATCTTTTTCTATTTTTATATTTAAATTGTTTTTTACAATTTCCTTATTTAATGCCCTAATAAAATCAAGATTGCGCAAGTCATATCATATAGTACTAATCTTTTCTTGGCCTTGGTCATCTTTTCATTCTTTGTGATAAACAGCAACTTCTAATTCTACCTGAATCTCATCTTCCGTTGCTGATTTAATCGCGGATTTAATAATTTCCAAATTGTCTTTAATCAATTGTTCTAAAATTATTTCTTTTAAGTCTGGATTATTAAATGTACTATAAGAAAAATGATATTTAGAAACATCATTATGTTTTAAAGCCAACAATAAAATATCCTTGTTAATTATTTCGGCTGGTATATAACAAAAATCAACCAATGGTGTTTCAAATTTCTCTGGAATATTTAAATAATATTCTTTAATAAAATCAATATCATATATTAATTTTGATTGCACGTTTGAACAAAATTGTAATATTCCAACTGGATCTATTTTTGCAACTTCAAGCATAAATTTTTTATTATTTCATAATTCTTTTGGAAAGCATCGAAGTTTCTCCATCATATCAACTGGATTCTTTTGAAGATAATTTAAATAATCATCAAATAATAGTTTACTCTTATCTTTTTTACCATTAAGATTCGCTAATATTTGTCTCGCTTCATGAAAATAATTAATATCTCTGAATATTGGTTTTTCAATAAAAGTTTCTCCTATCTTTAACCTTTCATTTGCTGTCATGCCACATGGTTCGTTAATAATATCTTGCGGCAAAATTTCAACTCCAATATCTATTGTTTTATTATCGCATGATACAAATTCAAAAAATCTATTATCTGGCGTTAAAACAAAACAACGAATGCCTCTTTTTTTTGCAATGTCCATTTGAGATTGTACTTCTTTAGCCAAATCATTCTTAAAAAGTTTTAATTCTTTGTTTTCGTCATAACAAACTTTCTTATAAAAACCAAATATTTTTGCATTGTCTATCACTATTTCGTCATATCGAGAATTTTGTTTGCTCAACTCTATAGTTTTATCTATGTTCTCAAAACTATCTAATCCTGTGTTATCATAATGTTGTTTGCGCTGTTTAATTTTTGTTGGAATTGAACACATGTCATTAATAAAACCAAAATTTATATTACCATCACCTATAATAACACCTATGCTTCCTTGGTTATCTCAATCGCCATTAAATAATTTTTTTTCTTTTTTGCTGTGATATCCAATAGAAGATGTTGATATCGATGGCTCCAAAATTAAAATAGTATCTAAATCATCTTCCAATGATATATGACGAGAAGTACGTATATGCATAAGCCTATATGCAGAAGAATGGCATATAGAATGGACAAAAAAAACATCATTGCGAATCATAGTATTTTTTACTTCTTTTTGCTGAAGATTAAATCAAATTTTAGACATTTTTTCTGCTTTTTCATAATGACGGCTGATCATTGTTTTAATTTTTTCTCTAGTGGTATCAAATTTTATAATATTTTTTAAACTTTCTATTTCGTCATGTAAATTTTTTAATTTTAGTTTAATGATATCCATTTCTGAATGATTTTTTTTAATATCTGCATTAAACCTTTTATCATCTGAAAAACTAATGTTCAATATTTGAGCTATTGGTTTTTTTATTTTTTGAATAAATTTATTAACCTCAATGTTTCTGGTAGTACATAAATCATCATATTTTTTTTCTTGAACACGTAAATTATCCGTCGAGATAGACAGCTCTTTTTCTAAATTAATTATTTTATTTTTAATGTCAGCAATTTTATCGTAATGTTTTTTGCGTTCTTCTATAATTGTCCTTGCAAGAGAAGAACGTTCTTTTTGAAGAACTTTTTTTGAAAACTCTTTATCAGTTAATTTTCTTGGTAATATAAATTTTTCTTGCATATTAAAATATTTTATTATTTATAAAATTATATCAAAATTATATAATTTTGTGGAGATACGGAGAATTGAACTCCGAACTGATCATTGCGAACGATCTATTATACCGTTTAACTATATCCCCTATATACTATAAATATCTTACCAAAAAATTAAAAAAATAAAAGAACCCCTACAATATTCTTTTTCGTGAAATCGTAGGGGTAAAAGAATGGGTTCATTTTACTCCTTCTTTTTTGTTTTTAATTTTTTGATAAAGCTATCTATGAATAAAATAGCTTTATCAATTGAAGAACTGCTTTCTTCTACAACATGTAAACTATCTAAAGAATAACCTACTATATGATAGATAGAAGTATTATATCTAATAAAATATCTTTTTGTTATAAACTTCCATCTATCGTACTCAATGCTAGCTATATGGTGTAACATTAATTCTTCTTTAAATGCTTTAAAATCTAGTTTCATTGGCTCACCTCCTTATCTATATAATGTTAAAATTTTTATATTGGTTCTAACTAATATTATATTAATTTTAAAAATAAAAAACAAGTAAATTTATAAATATTTTAAAATTTACCGGCAATAATCATAAATGATTATTGCCTTCTAGAATTAAAATTGTAAAACAATTTTAATTCTAGGTTATAAATACATATATTCTTCTGTGTCGCAAAATATTCAGAAACAAAAGTGCGTGACACTTTTAATATCGTGTCGCAAAATAATGCGTGACAAGTGAAAATGTCACGCGCGTGACACTTTATCTACGTTTTTGACTATTAATAAAAAAAATACTTAAATTGTCACGCGCGTGACATTTTGAATAGATCAATTTATATTAATATCATATATGTGACATTCTAAAAAAATAATTAATAAATAAAATTTTATAAAAAATTATTAAAAGCTATAAATGTCACGCGCGTGACACTTCTTATTCTCTGATTATTATAAAAATATTGTTTAAATTATCCAAAGTGTCACGCGCGTGACATTTCTGGATAGATCAATTACATAAAGTGTCACGCGCGTGACATTTAAAACGCCGTGTCGCAAAATATTCAGAAACAAAAGTGCGTGACACTTCTGTTAATAAAAAGCCCGGCATAATTGCCGGGATACTACTTTCAATTTTTTCATTTAAAAAAATAATAAAAAAAATTAAAAGTAAAATAAAGACAAAAAGAAAAAGTATTTGTTTTTCTTTTTCGTTCATATTAATAACCTCCTAATGTACTAATATTAATATAACATAATATTTTAAAAAATAAAGACTACTATATATAATATATCGCTCTTTATTGATTTTTTAAAATATGCTATAATAAAATTACAGAAATAAACAATAAATATGAAAAATAAAATTCCTAAAGTAATAGTTATTGGCGGAGGCACAGGTGTGTTTAATACTTTAATGTCATTAAAAAAATATCCTATTGATTTAACGGCAATTGTTTCGATCGCCGACGATGGTGGATCGTCTGGAGTTTTAATTGAAGATTTTGGTATTTTACCCCCGGGTGATATTAGAAGAGCCTTAGTAGCACTTGCGCCTGATTCAGCAAAATTATTAACTAAACTTTTTAATTATCGTTTTGAAAATGGTTCTGGGCTTCGTGGTCATAGTTTTGGAAATTTATTTATAACTGCTTTAACTAATATTACAAAAAATTTTAATAAAGCAGTTGATGATGCAGGAAAAATTTTAAATATCAAGGGTAGAGTAGTACCGGTTTCCGTTGATCAATGTAAATTAATAGCAAAACTTAAATCTGGTATTTTTATTTTTGGCGAAACTAATATTGATGTTCCAAAAAATAAAGAAAAAAATATTTTTATTGAAAAAATATTTTTAAATACAAAAGTAATCGCAAATAAGGAAGCTATTTCTGAAATTAAAAAAGCGGATTACATTATTGTTGGCCCTGGAGATTTATATACTAGCATAGTTCCAAATTTTTTAATTACTGGCGTTAAAGAAGCATTTCAAAAATCAAAAGCTAAAAAAATATATATTTGTAATATTATGACCAAATTTTCTGAAACGCATAATTTTAAAGCAATTAATTTTTTAAAAACTTTAGAAAAATATATTTGTAAAAATTGTTTTGATTATATAATTTTAAATGATTATAAAAAAATATCTAAACGTTTAGTAAATTTATATAAAAAAGAAAAAAAGCAACCAGTAAAATTTAATATTAAAAATTTTAAAAAAAATAAAAAATTAAAATTTATTATCAACGATTTCGCTAGAAAAAATACTTTATTGAGACACGATCATAAAAGACTAGGGGAGTCTATTTGGAATATTATAAATAGCGAAAATTAACTCCTTGACAAAATATATAATTGGGTGTATAATACTAATATATAAATAAAGAAAAAATATGCTAAATATTCTAAAACAATATTTTACATTTAATCGTAAGAATCATTACCAACCTTTACAAGCCAAAACCTTTGTCATTGGTATTTTTGTTCTATTATTATTTTTTAACAGTAGTATACAATTATTAAATTCATATTTGCTTAAACAAAATAATTTAACTGCGAATTTAAATACTTTAAATATTATTACTGAAATTAATAAAATTAGAGCTAATTATGGTTTGCCGCCATTAAATGAAAATCCTAAATTAAATGTAGCTGCTTTGCTTAAAGCGCAAGATATGATAGAAAAAGATTATTTTAACCATTACAGCCCCGAAGGTAAAAGCCCTTGATATTGAATTACTATGGCTAAATATAATTATAAATATGCCGGAGAAAACTTGGCTTTAAACTTTTTTAATGATCAGGAGGCAGTTCAAGCCTGACTTGATTCACCAACCCATAAAGAAAATATTTTAAATCCTAATTATAAAGAAACTGGAGTTGCAGTATTAAGTGGTACAACTTCAACGACTAAAGAATCACGCACGATCGTAGTGCAAATGTTTGGTACAGAAAAAATTGCTAGTAATACACCTGTAATTAAAAAATCGGTCACATCAACTAAGCCAGCGACTACTACTATAAAACAAACTACTACATCAGCTAGTACTACTAGTACTACACTTGTAGAATTAGTTGAAGAAAAAAGGGCAATTGTAAATGCTATAGAATATAACGAAGAAAAGAAAATCATTATAAAAGAAAACGAATATACATTATTAAAAAATATCGCGCCGCTAATAAATCAACAATCTCAAGAAAATAATCAAATTGCTTTAGTAGGTTTTGAAATCGTTAACAGCGTCATAAACCCAAAACTTATAAAAGTAATAAATAATGGATTTGGGGCAGGTCTATTGTTTTTGGGAATATTTGGTATAATAAATATAAGTACTGAAACATCTATAAATAATATGTTTCGTAGAAAATTATTAATTAAAAATATGTTGGTATTATTAATAGGATTTAGTTTTGTATTAAATAACATTATTGTCTGAGTATATAAAATTAGAATACCTACTATATAATATATCTGATTATGAAAAATTTTTTAACTACTCTTAAAAGGGTCACTATTATTTTTTGTGTATGTTTTACATTATTGTTTATGTTATTTACAATTAATGCTATTTTTTCAATAGTTAAATATAAAATAACTCATTTTAAAGAAACTATTATGGGATCTTTAAGACGCCCTATAAGTTTTAAAAGTGATATATCGTCAAATAATGTTATTCAAAATACAATTAACAATGTACAGAATATTGTTAACAACAACCAACCTTTTGTTTTTAGAGAACCATTACCTGAATTGCCAGCAGAGGCATGAAATCAAGATTTATTAGTATTACCAAAGTTTGATATTAAAGCACCTATTTGAACAGTGGCTTCTGAAAATAAAAAAGAAATTTATGCAAATTTAAAAAATGGAGTTGTTATTTATCCAACAACTAGCTTGCCTGGGGGTGAATATTCTATTATATTGGGACATAGTTCACGTTATCCATGAGAGCCGGGAAAATATAAAGCTGTGTTTTCCTTGCTTAATGAATTAGTTCCCGGAGATCGTATACATGTTTTCTGACAACAAAAAGCTTTGGTATATGAAGTGTTAGATAAAAAAATATTTTTACCTTATCCAAAAGGAGAAGACTATACTGAAAATATTTTCCCGCCAAATAGTAATGAAAAAACTTTAATATTACAAAGTTGCTGACCAGTAGGAGTTGACTATAAACGCATTGCTATTAAAACTAAATTAATCAACTGATAACAAAAGCTTATGATTGATAAAAATTGTATATTTTGTAAAATAGGTCAAGGAATTATTGATTCAAAAAAATATTTTGAAAATGATAATTTTTTAGCTTTTTTTGATATTAACCCTATTAGCAAAAATCATTTAGTAGTTATATCGAAAAATCATTATGCTGATATTGGTGAAATGTCTGATGAAGAATGATGCCAATTTATGAATACATCTAGGATATTGGCTGAAAAATTAATAAAAGAAATAAATGCCGATGGATATAATTTATTAATTAATCAGGGGCAAGCCGCAGAATCTGCCATTGAGCACAGACCACATTTACATGTTATTCCAAGATTCTTTAACGATAATATCAAGCTAGACCCAAGAAATTAAAACAACCGCGTAAAGCGGTTGTTTTTTTGTGGACGTGGGAGGGATCGAACCTCCGACCTCTGTCTTATCAGGACAGCGTTCTACCACTGAACTACACGTCCAAATGAACAAAAAAATATTATCATATTTTTTTATAGATGTCTATATTTACTGAATAGGAAGCTGTTTTTTTAAATTTTCAAATTGCTCAATATTAAATACTTTTTGATTTTGAGGTGTAATTCTGCTTTCACCTAACACTTTATTGACATTTTTTGCCATAAAAAGAATTCGATTTGTTATTAAAAAAATTAATATCCCTAATAACAATAAGGAAATTATCAAAAATGGATTAATTTTTATTGATTTATTGATTGGATTCATTGATTTCATTTTTTACAGTTTCTTTAAGATAAATTTTCCCAATAACGCTGATTTCAAATATGTCATTGGCTTTTGTAGTAGTGGTGCGACGAATAGTAGTTTTCGTAGTTGTAGAGCTATTATTATTTATGGTACTACTAGTGAAAGATCGCTCTGTTTGTTTTGGCGTATTTTTTTTTAAATTAATGTGATCAAAAGTAATTAAAATAGGGAGGGCATTAATATCTTTAAATGTTTTAATAATTTTATCAAAAGCGCCAGACATAGATAAATCAAAACCATAACTCATTTGTTCTTTTTCTTTGGATGGATTTAAAGTTAAGATATTAAAAAATGGATCAACTTTGTTTTTAATGCCAATATCTACAATTTGTTTTTTAATCGCAGATAAATCATCTAGTTCTATTAATAAATCTTGATATTTATTAAAATCACTTTCAACTAACTTGTTGTTAGTTTCTAGTTTAGCAATATATTCCATTAAAACATTAACACTGGTTTGTTTTTCTTTAAACGCTAATATCATATTGCTTGAATTGATAATTTTTTTACTTATACTTTGAATAAATACAATGCTAGCAATAATAATTATTAAATTAATGACGATATAAAACGAGAGTCTTTTCTGAAAAGAATTTAAAGGTTTAATACCAAAAGGAAGTTTGTTTTTTTTATTGGTTGGAATATTACTATCCATGAAATTTTTTATAAAAAATGATATAATTGATTAAATGAATTATAACAAACTTTTTAAAAAAATACAATGAGCGATTTAAAGTTTTTTAATGCATTAAAAATTGGATTAAAAGACCATTTTCATAAATTATGAGACGTCATTGATGAATATAAAAGTTTTGAAAATATCTATAACAACTTAGATGCGGTCAAAAATAAAATTAAGTTAAAATCTGATTTTAATTTCACAAAATGCGATATTGATACTGAATTTGATATTCTAATTAAAAATAATGTGGAAATTATCACTTTTTGAGATGATCATTATCCTAAATTTTTAAAACAAATATATATGCCTCCTCTAGGCTTATATATAGTAGGGAACATAGCCAATTTTAATAAAGATAACAATTTGGCTATAATTGGTTCAAGAAAACCAACGAACTATGGTAAAATAGTAACTGAAAAACTCATTAAAGAGCTGGCTGAATATGATGTTAATGTTATTGCTGGATTAGCAAGAGGTATTGATACTATGGCTCATATTAATGCCGTGAAAAATAATTTAAAAACTATGGCAATCATTGGATCAGGATATAATAAATTATATCCATCAGAAAATAAAAACTTAGCAAATACCATAATCCAAAAAGGAGGAGCAATAGTAAGCGAATATCCAATAAATTTTTGGCCTGAAAAATATTATTTCGTTGCTCGCAATAGAATTATCAGTGGTGTATCAAAGGCAATATTAATAGTTGAGTCTAAAAAACGAGGTGGCACCTTAATTACGGCTAAATTTGCTGAAGAACAAAACAGAGATATCTTCGCAATTCCAAATAATATATTTGAGCTTAACGGCCAAGGGACAAATCAATTAATAAAAGAGGGAGCTAAGCTAATTGAAAGCGCAGAAGATATTATTTGAGAAATGGGATTAAATAAGAAAGAAAAAAATGGTCAATTGACTATTTTATAATTAAGCGGTATAATAAAGCCAATTTAAAATATAAATATACCTTATGAAAAATTTAGTTATTGTCGAAAGTCCAGCAAAAGCGAAAACTATTGGATCTTTTTTAGATACTAAAAAATATAAAGTTATTGCTTCAATGGGCCATATACGCAATCTACCAAAATCAACTTTAGGTATTGATGTTGAGAATAATTTCGAACCAAAATATATTGTGCCTAAAGATAAAATAAAATTTGTTAATGGATTAAAAAAAGAAATAAAAGATTTTGATAAAATAATTCTTGCATCAGATGAGGATAGAGAAGGAGAAGCTATTGCCTGGCATTTAAAAGAAGCATTAAAAATTGACGACAATTATGACCGTATTGTTTTTCACGAAATTACACCAGACGCAATTAATGAAGCGATAAAAAATCCAAGAAAAATAAATATGGATATGGTTTTAAGTCAACAAGCTCGTAGAATCTTGGATCGATTAGTTGGATACAAGTTATCACCATTTCTTTGAAAAAAGATCTTTAAGGGGTTATCAGCTGGTAGAGTACAAACGCCAGCCTTAAGATTGATTATTGAGCGAGAACGTGAAATTGAAAAGTTTATGTCTGAAGAATATTGAAGTCTTGATACACAATTTATAAAAAATAAAGATACATATATTGGTAGTTTATTTAAAATTGACAATGAGATTTTAGATAAATTTTACTTTAAAACAGAAGATAGTATCAAGGATATTAAAAAAATATTAGATGGCAAAGAAGCTGCAGTAGAAGAAATAACAAAAAGCAATTCCGTTAGAAAACCTTATCCTCCATTTACTACTAGTACATTACAACAATCGGCTTATCAAGTTTATCGTTTTTCTGCTAAAAAAACTATGATGGTAGCACAAAAACTATATGAAGGTATTAATATTAATGGTAAACATATCGGTTTGATAACCTACATGAGAACTGATTCTTTAAACTTATCATCAAGCGCTATTATGAATGCACGTGAATTTATTGAAAATAATTTGGGCAAACAATATGTACCTAGTAAATTTAATATTTATAAATCAAAATCAAAATTAGCCCAAGAAGCTCATGAAGCTATAAGAGTTACTGATGCAAACCGTATGCCAGAAAAAATAAAAGAATTTCTTACAAACGATGAATACAAACTTTATGATTTAATATGAAAAAGATTTGTTGCTTGTCAAATGAAAGAAGCAACAATCGAGAAAGAAACTATTATTACTAAGTACACTGAAAATAAAAACTATTATTTTAAAACTGATTTACAAATTATTAAATTTGATGGTTTTTTAAAAATTACACCTGTAATTGAAGCAGATAGGGAAATAAAAATTAATCAAAATGATAATGTTAAAATAAATGATGTTATCCTCAAACAACATTTTACAGAGCCGCCTGCAAGATACAATGACGCTTCTTTAATCAAAACTTTGGAAAAATATGGAATCGGACGTCCTTCAACTTATGCTTCAATAGTTTCGATATTATTAGAACGTGGCTATGTGAATTATAATGATAACCATGCATTCATACCAACTGATATTGGTATTAAAACTAATGATATGTTGGTTGATAATTTTTCAGAAATTGCTGATTTCGATTTAACTAGTAAAATTGAAAATAAGTTAGATGACATCGTTGATAAAAAAACTGACTGGACAAAAATCTTAAAGGATTTTTATACTCCTTTTGAAAAAAACCTGCAAGAAAAATATGAACAAATTTCTAAATTAGATCTTACTGAGAATGAAACAACTGATGAAAAATGCGCTGAATGTGGTGCTACATTAGTAATCAAAATGAGTCGGTTTGGAAAATTTATGGCTTGTCCTAATTTCCCTAAATGTCGTTTTACAAAATCAATCAATGAATTGAATATTAAATGCCCCAAGTGTAAAGTTGGCAATATCGTAAGAAAAAGAACTAAAAGAGGTAAAAGTGTTTATGGATGCGATCAATATCCAAAATGTGATTTTATCATAAACCAAAAGCCATCAAAAGACAATTGTCCAAAATGCGGCTATCCATTAATTAGCAAAAATAAAAAGATAAAAAAATGCTCTAATAAAAACTGTGATTATGATACCAGCGCTATATCCGATAAATAACAATTTAAAAGGAATTGTAGATAATAATGGCTTACAAGCCATTGAACGAGCCTTTTTGTTTGCCGAACAAAAACATGTTGGCCAAAAAAGAAAGAGCGGGGAAGATTATGTTTTGCATCCACTAAGAGTAGCGATTGAAGTATCAAAGTTAAAATTAGATGCTAGTTCTGTTATGGCGGCACTTCTACATGATGTTTTAGAAGATACTGATACTAAACCAGAAGAAATTGAAAAAATCTTTGGTAAAGATGTACTATTTTTAGTTCAAGGGTTAACTCATTTAACTCAATTAAAGCGAAAAGCAAATTATAGAAATAAAACATTAAACCGATTGGAAAATTTAAGAAATTTAATACTTTCATCTGCTCAAGACGTAAGAGTTATTTTAATTAAAATTATTGATAGGTTAGATAATATGAAATCAATATGGGCCTTATCATCAGAAAAACAAATTGAAAATGCGGAAGAAACATTAGAAATATTTGCACCCATTGCTAAAAGATTGGGTTTCAATTTTTTAGGACAGCAATTAGAAGAAATGTCTTTCCCATATGTATATCCAAAAGAATTTGCTGAAATAAAAAATAGGGTTATCAATTATTATTATGAAATTGAAAAATATTTAGCTGATGCAAGAGAAGAGCTAGCTAATTATTTAAAAAATAATAAACTAAAATTTTTAGAAATACAATTTCGCAAAAAATCATTTTTTAGTATTTATAAAAAATATAAAAAAGAAGGTGATTTTAATAAAATATATGATATGATTGCACTTCGGGTTATTGTTGAAACTTCACCAGAATGTTATACAGCCTTAGGCTTGGTACATCAGTTATGATTACCTTTGCAAAATAGATTAAAAGATTATATCTCACTTCCAAAAGTAAATGGCTACCAAGCAATACATACAACTGTACTTACAAATAATAATCAAATTGTTGAAGTACAAATTGTTACTAAAGACATGTACCAAAATAATGAATATGGCATGGCGTCACATTGAGTATATAATTTAAGTAAAGATACTAAAACGTATACTAAAAGACAAAATGTTAGTGGCGGTAATATATTATATAAAAATTTAAAAAATATAGATTTAGAAAAAGTGAGTTCAGGAGAATTATTTAATGTTTTGGTAAAGGACTTATTAACGGAACAAATCTTTGTAGTAACACCTAAGGGGGATGTGATAGATCTTAAAAAAGATTCTACCCCGATTGATTTTGCATATAAAATTCATAGCCGTATTGGAGATACTTGCAAAATGGCAAAAGTAAATCATCAACTAGTACCGTTAAATTATAAATTACAATTGGGTGATGTAATTGAAATTATTACTGATAAAAAACAAAAGCCTAGCAAAAAATGATTAGAATTTGCTAAAATGACCGAAACAAAAGAAAAAATTAGAAAATCAATGCAACAAAAATAGTTGACAATTATATATAGTATGATATAATAAAAATATAATAATGTTGATTAAACAGGTCGTCCTACGGGCGATCTGTTTCAAAAAATTTAAGAAAAATATTAAATTAAATATATGTTAGATTTACGTGATGTAAAGGCTGCGGTGAGACAATTAACCATGGAGAAAGGTTTTCCAGAAGAAAAAATATGGGAAATCATTGAATTGGCTATTGCTAGAGCCTATAAAAAAGAACATCTTAAAAAAGGTGAAATTATTAGAGCTAAAATTGACCAAGAAACTGGCGGAGTAAAATTTTATAAAGTTATGATCGTAGTTGATAAAGATATGTTAAGAGAAGAAAGCGGAACCGAAGAAGAACCATACTTCGACGACGAAGAAAACATATCAAATACTGATAAAAAAATACGTTTTAATCCCGATAAACATATTTTAATAGAAGAAGCTAAAAAAGAAAAGAAAAATGCTCAAGTATTAGACGAGATTGTAATGCCGCTAGAAACTGATGATAATTTTACTCGTATCGCAGCTCAATCGGCAAAACAAACAATTATACAAGAGATACGTGAATTAGAAAAGACTTTAGCTTTAGATGAATTTAAAGATAAAGAAAATGAATTAGTTTCTGGTACTATTCAAAGAATTGAAAACAATAATATTTATATAAACCTAGGGAAAGCTTCTGGTTTATTATTATCTAAAGAAGCTATACCAAATGAAAGTTTTCGTATTGGCGACAGAAAAAAATTCTTAGCTTTGGGCATGAGAGAGTCTGCCGGAACATTAATGATTCTTTTATCAAGAACTCATCCTACTTTTGTCGAAAAATTATTAGAAATGGAAGTTCCGGAAATACAAGAAAAAGTGGTAGAAATTATGGCTATTGCAAGAGAACCTGGATTTAGAACAAAAATTGCAGTTAAAACAAATAATAATGAAGTTGATCCAGTAGGAGCATGTATTGGACCAAAAGGAGTTAGAATTAATGCTTTAAACGATGAAATACCGGCTGAAAAAATCGATGTTGTTGAATACTCAGAAGAACCAGCTCGTTTTGTTGGTAATGCTTTATCACCAGTTTCTATAGAAGAAACTGAAATTATACCCGAATCACGCGAAATAAAAGTATATGTTGAACCAAATTTGTTATCAGCTGCTATTGGTAAAAATGGTCAAAATGTAAGATTGGCTTCAAAATTAACTGGGTGAAATATTAAAATTTATTCTTCTTTAACGGCAACTGAAATTAAAACCGAAGAAGAACGCGAATAATTTAAAGAATATTAAATAAAGAAATATGAAAACAACAAAAAAACAATTAAACGATAGCAAAATAGAAATTACCTTTGAATTTGACAAAACTGATATAGAGCCTCAAATAAAAAAAGCGACTGAAAATTTATCGACAAATATTAAATTGGACGGTTTTAGAGAAGGTAAAGTTCCTGAAAATATTGCAAAACAAACAATTGGTGATATTCAAATCTTTGATGAAGCCTTACGCTTAACAATTCAGAATGAATATCCTAAATATATTGAAAATAATAATATCGATATTGTATCACAACCAGATGTGGTTATAACTAAGTTAAACCCTAGCGATATTTCTGAATGTAAAATTACAGTTGAAATAATACCAATTTTAAATCTAAAAAATTATAAAGAAAAAGCCAAGGAAATTGTAAAAACTAAGAAAGAAGTAAAAATTGAAGAAAAAGAAATCGAAGATACAATTAAATGGGTTTTGGATTCCAGAAGTAATTTTGTTGAATTAGAAAGAGAAGCAAAAGACGGCGATATTGTTGATGTCAATTACGATGTTATTGTAGATGAACAACCGCAAGAAGAATTAAAAAGTGTTGATTATAAGTTTATTATTTCAAAAGAACAGACTTTTATTGAATTAAATACTGGTGTTATAGGCATGAAAAAAGGCGAAAGTAAAGATATTGCTATTACTTTTAAACCGGATTTCTATATTGAAGCTTTGAGAAATAAGTCAGGTATTCTTAAAGTCACTTTAAATAAGATACTTGAAAGAAAATTGCCAGAATTAAATGATGAATTTGTAAAGAAATTAGGAAAATTTGAAAGTGTAGATGCTTTTAAAAAAAGTATTAGTGACGGTATTTTACAAGAAAAGCAAATGCAGGAAGATGAAAGAATTAAAATTGGTATTTTAGAAGAAATTCAGAAAGATATAAAGATTGAAGTACCACAAGCGCTAATTGAAAAAGAGATTGATAGAACATTGGAAGAAATCAAATATCGTATTCAAGAAATGGGCATGAAATTTGAAGATTATCTATGCCAAGTTAAAAAAACCGAAGAAGAAATTAGAAAGGATATTAGAGAAGATGCTAAAAAGAAAGTATTAAATGTTTTAATTTTAAGAGAAATTATTAATTTGGAAAAAATAGAGGCAACTGAAGAAGAAATACATAACAAAACACAACAAATTATTAATGACTTAAGCTATCAAAATCAAGATATTAAAGACATTGATACTCAAGCAATTCATAATTATAGTGAAGAAATAATTAAAAATGAAAAAGTGTTTAAATTTTTAATGTCCTAGTAAATTTAATAAAAATATTAAATTTAAAAATATGGATAAAAAAATAATGGCTCAATTAATCCCTATGGTAGTTGAAAAAACGCCTTCTGGTTACGAAAGAGCATATGATATATATTCAAGATTATTACAAAATCGTATTGTATTTTTAACAGGACCAATTGATGACGATGCAGCTAATACTATAATTGCTCAATTACTATTCTTGGCATATGAAGATCAAAACAAAGATATACAATTATACATCAATTCGCCAGGAGGATCAGTAAGTGCCGCTTTAGCAATTTATGATACCATGCAATATATCAAACCAGATGTATCCACTATATGTGTTGGTATGGCTGCTTCAGCCGCAGCGTTGATTTTAGCTTGTGGTCAAAAAGGTAAACGTATTAGTTTACCAAATTCAGAAATCTTACTTCATCAAGTGATGGGAGGGGCTGAAGGTCAAGCAAAAGATATTGAAATTTCAGCAAAACATATTTTAAAAGTTAAGGAAAAAGTTAATACTATTTTGGCTAAACACACTAACAAGCCTATAATTCAAATAGAAAAAGACACTGATAGAGACTTTTGAATGTCTAGTAAAGAAGCTTTGGACTATGGGGTAATTGACAGTATTATTGGGATAAAAGAATTAAATATAAATAAAAAAGGCAAAAAAACATCGGCTTAAAACCGATGTTTTTTATTATTAAAATGTAAATTTATCTAAATAATTATCGAGGTATTTAAGACAAAGAAAGGCAATGGAAGAAAGGCATCCAAAAACAATAAGAAAATATTTCTTTTTTATATATCCTCAAGCTAATAAAATTAAGACAAATAATACAAAAATGCTATTAAAAAGAATGTTAATGGTTTGATCGTAGACAACGGTATAATAATAGGGAGGATGAGTAACAAAATAATTATCAATTAATAGATAGGAAACAATTGGAACAAATACAAAAACAAAAGCAGTAAAAGTTTCAAAATGAAATTGTTTATTAATAATAGTATGGTGTGCAAAATTATATATTAATATACCTAAGGTTGTAAATAAGAATAATAATATAAACAAACCATGGGCATATAATGAATTGTAAACATAAATACTAATATCAAAATAATTATAATTATCAAAAATATTTATTGTTAGGATTAAAAGGGTGGTTGAAAATAATGTTAAACTTAGTGCTTTTCAAATATTGCCGACAGTAATTAACTTTTTATTTAATGATACTATTTCGGCTAAACCAAATAATAAACCACAAAGACAAACAACTAATAATAATTTTAAAATGGTGCCAGCAAATAAGCTTATATCAAATACACTAATATCCATATTAAATATCATGATGGCTCACGAGAATAATAGTAAAAAACTAATAACTGATATAATTTTAGAAGCAAAATTAAATGCTAAAGGTATTATAGCTGCTAATCCGATCAACACAAACCAATGATTATCAAATTTAATTCTATATTTTCAAAAAAGATAAAATAATATAGAATTAATAATTATTGGTATTACAAAAACAATAAATTCAGAAAAAATACCAGTTTTTCTTTTAAGAAAATTTATAATTTTATTATAAAAAAACATAAAAATAATTCCAAATAAAATCATAGATCATCTTAAACTAAAAAAAAGATTCTTCCAATTAAAAATAGTAACAGATATTATACTAGCACCTAGCATAAATGGCGATAATGATAATTTTTTATTGAAAAATAATTTTTTAATATTTTTGATCATTATTTTATCTTTTACGGATTAATACGAATGGAGTCATTTCGTCATCTTGGCCCATTGGATTATCAATTAATATTTTTCTTAATGTTCCATTATCTAAAATAATACCATTACTTTTTGCAATAATTTCAGTATTAATATTATTACCGTCTATAATAATAGTTTTAATTTTAAAATTTTCTTCAATATTATTACAGGTTGCTTTTGGATTTTTAGGTGGTAATATGGCATATTCAGTATATGGATACATAGAATCAGGATTAAAACCATCTATCTCTGATACGCGATTACCGGCAATTTTTCAAAAATATCCTGGTTTACCTAAAAATTTTAATATGCCACCAATAATTACAGCTAAAATCATGCGTGGATATCCAGAAATATCAATGGCGGTTTGCATTTTGGCTGGAAGAGAAAAGCCAATGTCATTTGGATATTTTTTTACAAATTTAGTTATAATCCTAGCTAATAAACTAACTTTTACATCAGAAATATGTCTCATGTTGTTTTGAGTTACGGAAACTACTTTTTCTGATATGGCTAAAATATCATTTTCTTTATAATGAGGCGACACATATTTGCTAATAACACTTTGAAGGTTTTCGCCAAAATTAATTAAATGAGTTTTAATTAAAATTCTTTCGAAATCTTGATTGTTTACTTGTTTTATTGTTGATAACATATTTGAAGTTTAAATTTTACGACTATCATAAGCTCAATGTAATAATGCCTGTCTTTGACGAGGTAAACATTGAATTTTGTTTTTAGGACAACGTTTTTTTAATTGCACTATATGTCTTTTAAATGCTCTTCATCTTTTAATTTGTCTTTGATCTTCAAAAGTAATGCGCCTTCCCATATAATAACGACAATACCATTGAAATCAACCTCTTGGATCTTCATGATATATCCAACCCTTTTTTCTTCAGATTGATAATGGTTGAGAAGCATTAACTTTAAAATAATTTAATTCTGGATTATGAAATTCATGGCAAAGCTTAGCTTTTTTGAATCAACTTTTAGGAAATTCTTTTTGACAATCCGTCATATATTTACCGCCAAAGATTCCAAGCTCTAACATTTCTTTTGGAGTTAATTCAGGATTAAATTCTTTATCGAAAGACTTGCCAATTGGTTTTACTAAATAATATATATAATTTTTTTGCATTAAATCATTGACAACTACTTTTTTCATTATTAATTAGTTTATCTTTTAAATATTTTACTTGTCTATTTGTATTGGAAAACCATCAGAATTATATACATTCATTCCTTTAGGAATAATTTGAAGTAAAATATCTTTTAAAGTTGGATTCGATATATTAAATTTTTTCGAATAAGCTTTACTTAAATAAACTTGCATAAATTTGTCCATTTGCTCAAAAATTTTTTCTGTTTTAGCATCTAACTCTAAATAATCAAGATTAGATTCTTCTAACTCTGCCTTTTTTGCCATTAATTTCTCCAATATAGAAGTGTCAGCTTTAAAATTATATTCTTCTTCAAGGTTTTTAATTATTTTTCTACATCTATTATCAATGTATCCGTGTCCCATTTTTGATAACCCTATAGGAATTTTAGATAATGGTATATCAAGCATTTTTTCAGGGATCATTATGCCTTTAATATTCTTTTTGGGAATAGAATGATAAACAAAAGCCTCGTCAATAAACCCAGAGTCTCTTTCCTCTCCCTTCATAGCTTTAAATGTGGAAACTCCCTCTATTACAAAACTAATACCGTTAGCAATAAAATTTTTAAAAACACCAAAAGTATAAGTATTATTAATTGCTGGAGATTCTCCAGCTGAGATACTGTCGCTTAAATTATATCCTCCGTAATTTTTTATAATCTCTACTCTTTTATCTGAAGCTGCTTGCTCAGATAAAATCCCATTATCTAAAATTTTTTGTAATCTGATTAAATCAAAGCCTATTCCATGAAAAATTGTTGATTTATCTTTCAAAATTTCACCATATTGTTTTTTCTCTAGGTTTTTTGTAAAACCTTTCTCAAATGAATTAATCATAATTAAAGATAAATTTTAAATAATATCTAATACTTATTATAATAATAACAAAAATATATTAAAAAAACAATCAAAAATTGATTGTTTAAAATGGCGG
>ENA-UOWO01001083-UOWO01001083.1-activated-sludge-metagenome-genome-assembly--contig:-NODE-1083-length-37300-cov-19.333817_pt1 | contig 37300 bp, 26 predicted proteins | sample MGYA00238148_ERZ761564 | MGnify/ENA primary metagenome ERZ761564 (study PRJEB28885, sample SAMN05720194) | activated sludge metagenome | isolation source: Anaerobic digester | place: USA... | reverse complement strand
GGGATCGCGCGGGACCAGGATGGCGCATCAGGAGACAACGACTTCGGCGATCGTCGCGCCGCGAGCATGGGCAAAGTCGAACGTTCCCGCCCGGGCCGCAGGTTCGACACGATCCTGACGGCTGCTGCCAGAACCTGGTTCGTCGTTGCGGTGCTCGGGCAATGGCTGTTCGTGATCTACGTCGTCGGCTTCTACGCGCGCGCTGCCTGGCAAGGCCACATCGAGCGCTGGAACCAGGTGCTTCCACACGGCCATGTGCCGGGCGATACGCCGGGCAACCTGGTCGTCGCCGTGCATCTGGCATTTGCGGTGCTGATCATCGTGGGTGGCTCTGTGCAGGTGCTGACCGGCGTGCGTCGACGGTTCCCGCGGTTCCATCGCATGAACGGTCGGATCTATTTCGTGTCGGCCTTCGTCATGAGCCTTGGCGGCCTGATCATGGTCTGGACCCGCGGCACCGTCGGTGGCCCGCCGCAGGCAGTTGCGATCACGATCAATGCGTTGTTGATCATGGGCTGCGCGATCATGACCCTGCGCAACGCGCTGGCGCGTCGCATCGATGCGCACCGGCGATGGGCGCTGCGCCTGTTCCTGGTCGTCAGCGGCGTCTGGTTTTTCCGCATCGGCCTGATGTTCTGGATCGCGCTGAACCAGGGGCCGGTCGGCTTCGATCCGGAAACGTTCCGCGGTCCCGCACTCGTTGCGCTCGCATTCGGCCAGACTCTCGTCCCCCTCGCCATCCTCGAGTTGTATTTCCGCGCGCAGCGGAGTCCCTCGACAATCCTGCGTGCCGGGATGGCAGCGGTTCTCGGCGTGCTGTCACTGGCGACAGCAGCCGGCATCACCGCCGCATTTTTCCTCATGTGGCTGCCGCGACTCTGATGGGCGTCATTGAGTCGCGATTCGCTGATAACCTCGGGAGATGAGCCCGGCAGCAGCGTCTCCGATTCCACCCGTGCAGCAGATCCCGCGCCTGTTCGGTTGGCAGCGCCTGCGCGTCATCCTGATTGTCTGCGCTGTGCTCAGCGCGATGATGGCGCCGACCTGGCAGGCGTCCTACCTCGCGCTGGTCGGCCGCTGGCTGTTCATCGGCAGCGCCTGTCTGCTGATGTTCGGCCTGTTCGAACGTTGGCCGTCGCGTCTGCCGGGCTGGATCGCACGCTGGACGCTGCAGGTGGCCGGCGTGGTCGTTGTCATCCCGTTCGCCGCCTGGTTCGCCTATGTGTTGACGACGCAGGGCGACCCCGTACCGTTCTGGCGGAACAACGACCGCCTTGCAGGTTTCGGCATGTTCACGGTGACGAGCCTGCTGATTGCGCCGTGGATGGCCGTCGCTGCCCTGATCGGGCAGATCAACGGCAAGGCACAACGCCAGGCACTGGCCTTCGAGCTCGAGCGCAGCGAGTTCGAACGCAAGGCCGTCGATGCGCGCCTGCGCCTGCTGCAGGCACAGGTCGAGCCGCATTTCCTTTTCAATACCCTGGCCAACATCCGCGAACTGGTCGATTCCGGCTCGCCACGGGCGTCGGCGGTATTGGGCAGCCTGATCGCCTATCTGCGCGCCGCGGTTCCGCGCCTGCAGGAACCCGCCACGACATTGCGGCAGGAACTCGACCTCGTGCAGGCCTATCTCGATGTCATGCACATGCGCATGCCCGATCGGCTGCAGTTCGAGCTGCATGTCGACACGATAGCCACGTCGATCCCGTTCCCGCCCATGGCCCTGCTGACCCTGGTCGAGAACGCCGTGCGCCACGGCATCGACCCGAGCGAGAGCGGGGGTCGCATCGAGATTCGCATTGTCGAGGACGAAGGCCGCTGCCGCGTCCAGGTCATCGACAGTGGCGTCGGGTTGGCTCGTGGCAGCGGGAGTCCCGGTACCGGGCTGTCGACGCTGCGCGAGCGGCTGCAGATCGTCTACGGAGGGGACGCGCATGTCTGGCTGATTCCGTTGACTCCAAATGGCGCCTGCGCCGAACTCGAGTTTCCGCTGCAACGGAGATCCTCATGAATCGAAGATCGCCAACCGCCCTGATCGCCGATGACGAGCCGCTGTTGCGCGATTCGCTCGCACGAATGCTGCGGCAGGCCTGGCCGGAGCTCGAGGTCGTGGCAATGGCGCGCAACGGACGCGAGGCCGTCGAGCAGTTCGAGGCGCTTGCCCCCGCGGTGTGCTTTCTCGACGTGCACATGCCTGGCATGTCCGGCGTGGAGGCGGCGCGATGTATCGGGCGACGTGCCGAGCTCGTTTTCGTCACCGCATTTGACAACTACGCATTGCAGGCATTCGAGCAGGGCGTGCTCGACTACCTGGTCAAGCCGGTCGAATCGGCACGGCTCGACGCGACCGTGGCGCGTATCCGCGAACGCCTGCTCGCCTCGAACACGACATCCGACAATGTCGCCCTGATCGAACAACTCGCGGCCCGACTGCGGACAGGGCAATCGAACCCGCTGCGCTGGATCCGTGCTTCGGTCGGGACGACCGTGCGATTGATTGCCGTCGACGAAATCGACTATCTGCGATCCGACGGAAAATACACGCGCGTCGCATGGCGCAATCCCGTCGACAAGTGCAACGATGCGCTGATCCGCATGCCGCTCAGGGAAATCCTCGATCAGCTCGATCCCGCGCAGTTCATCCAGATCCATCGTGCGGTCGTCGTCAACCTGCGCGCGGTCAGTCATGTCGTCCGCGCCGACAACGAGACGGCAAGCCTCCACCTGCGCGGCCGTGACGAAGTGCTGCCGGTCAGTCGCAGCTACCTGCACCTGTTCAAGCAGATGTGAGCAGGATTGCCCGCAGCCCCGGGCAAGTCGTTGCACTCATCGCGGATGCCGCGGCATCAAACCGCAAGCCTTGCGACGACCAGGTCGATGAACGCACGCAGGCGCGCGAGCTTGCGCAGGTCGCGGTGCCAGGCGATCCACGTGTCGCGGCCTGGCGGATCGCTGCCGAGATCGAGGCGCTCGATTCCGTCCAGGCCATCGCCCAGGGGCTGCGGCAGCACGGCGATGCCCGCGCCGAGCTGGCACATGCGCGCCTGTACGTCGCGATTGTTGCTGCGAAAGCTGATTCGCGCGTTCGGCAACGCGTGCTTCAACCAACTGTCATCGGGTGTGCCGGAGAATCCGGATTCCAGGCCGATCAGCGAATGGCCGGCTCCGTCACCGGCCGTCGGTCGCGGTGAGCCGACGCGCACGTAGACGCGATAGGGCATGTGCAGGAGCTTGCGCGAGACCACATCGGGCTCGACGAACGGCCGGATCCGGAATGCCAGATCCGCCTCTCGCCGTGCAAGGCTGAGAAACCGGGATTCCGTCAGCAGTTCGACGTCGACGCGAGGATGCGAGCTTGCGAATTCCGCGAGTACCGGGCTCAGGACATGTGCGCCGAACCAATCCGAGCACGTGACCCGGAGCGAGCCTTCGACATGCTGCGCGCCGCTCGCGAGGCGACGCTCGATCGCGAGGACTTCCTCCTCGATCCGTTCCGCGTGTTCGAGCATGGCGCTGCCCTCGTCGGTCAGGATGAATCCGGCGGCGGTGCGCTGGAAAAGAGGCTGGCCGACCGAAGCTTCGAGTGCGCGCAGGCGCCTGCCCATGGTCGGCTGGGATTGCGCCAGCTTGCGCGCCGCAGCGCCCAGCGAACCTTCGCGGGCCACACCGAGGAACACACGAAGATCGCTCCATTCCATGGATGGGCCTGTCGAGAACGGGCATTCAATTATGCATGGAGTTTATTCAGGAATGTTCGTTCCCATTCACGAATGTAGTCGGTAACGTCCTGGCCCGGCGAACGGAATCCTGTTCGACCGGACCAAACGACCATCGGCCCAGGGGCACACTTCGTGTTCAAACGCAGCATGATCAGACAATCCCTGCTCCGCCTGCTGCTGGCAGCGGCGAGCATCTTCCTGGCAGTCCAGTTGTTCAGGTTGGTCCTCATCCCAGGCATCGAGGCCGTCTTTCATCCGTCAGGGTTCATGACGATCGCGATCCGGCGCTCGGGCATCCTCGCCTTTGCCTTGCTCGGCTACTGGCTTCATGTTCGCCATGTCGAGAAGCGGCCTGCCATCGAGCTGAAGCTCAGGCCGGCCGGCATCGGACTTGCCGCAGTGGCCGGCATGACGATGATTTCCGTCACCCTGATCGCGCTGTTCGCAGCGGGAGTCTACGAGGTCGTCTTGTTCCGCGGTCCGCGAATCGAACTGCTGGGCGTCGCCTCGGTCATCCTGGTTGCAGCGATGCTCGAGGAGCTGGTGTTCCGCGGTGTCCTGTTCCGCATCCTCGAGGATGCCCTCGGCACGACCTGGGCGCTCTGGCTGCAGGCGGGAATTTTTGCCGCATTGCATCTTGCGAATGCCGAATCCAGCCCATCGGAGCTGGCAACGACCCTGGTTTCGGGAACCCTGATCGGTGCATTGTGGACACTGCTGTTCGTTGCGACACGCAACCTGTGGATCGTGGCCGCGCATCACGCGGCCTGGAATTTCACGATCCTGCTCGCGGGCGTTCCATTGTCCGGATTGTTGAACTGGCGAAGCATGGCGCCGATCGAGAGTCGCTACGACGGACCGCAATGGCTGACCGGTGGCGTGTTTGGCCCCGAGGATTCGCTGATCACGATGGTCGTCGTCAGTCTGGTCGTGGTCGCGCTGGTGGTCTGGACGAGAAGGACCGGTCGCTACCTGCCTCCGCCTTCGCTGCGCGCAGCGTGACCGGCATCGTCGTGTCCAAGGTCGTGTCACCGGGGAAGATCGCGGCGTCGCTGTCCGAGTACTGGTCACCGCGCATCATCGCCCGGGTCGATGACGCCTGCGTCAAGGTGGCGAAGGTCAACGGCGTGCTCGGCTGGCACCGCCATCTCGACGAGGACGAGATGTTCTTCGTCCTCGACGGAAGCTTGCACATCGATCTCGAGGACGGATCAAGCGTGGATCTCGCCGCGGGCGATCTGCATGTCGTGCCGAAGGGCGTGCGGCACAATCCGCGGGCGGACAATGACTGCCTGCTGGTCCTCGTCGAGCGCGAGTCGACGCTGCACACGGGAGACGTCGTCAACGAATTCACTCGCTCGCTCGACGAGCAGCGCCGACCCATCGAGGACGCCTGACCGGGTCAGGCGCGCCGGGCCTTGAGGCGCGCCACCATGGCGTGGAGTACGCCCTGGGCTTCTGCACAGAACCAGCGTTCGGCGAAAACCTCATTGCCGATCGTGGCGACCGCATCGAACTGGGCATGCAGGTCGGCGCGGGCGATGCGGCGGGTTTCGCTCATCGCCTGCGGCGGCAGCTTGAGCAGATCCTGCAACCAGCCGAGCGCGCGGCCGACCACGAGTTCGGTGTCGACCAGCTCGTCGACGAGCCCGACGCGCAAGGCTTCCTCGGCCTCGATCATCGAGCCGGCGACCATCAGGCGTTCGGCACGATGCGCGCCGAGCAGCCGTCGCATCGCGGCCTGGATGATCTCGGGGACGACCAGGCCGACCTGGACTTCGTTGAGGCCGATGCGAAAGGCGCCGCGTGCCATTACCCGGTAGTCGCAATACAAGGTCAGCACGGCGCCGCCAGCCGGGCTGTGACCGGTGATCGCCGCGACGACAGGAATCGGCGAACGCGCGAGCGCTTCGCAGAGGCCGACGAATTCGCTCCAGAACACGCCCATTGCCGCACGATCCAGCTGCAGCAGGCTGGGCACATCGAGACCCGCCGAAAACATGCCTGGATGACCCGAAACCACGATGCCGCGCGCGCCGTGGGCGGGTGCCGACAAGACGGCGCCGCGCAGTGCATTCACGAGTTCGGGATTGAACGCATTGACCGGAGGTCGCGCCAGGTGCAGTTCGTGGATGTCATCGTGGCGAATGGTTTCCAGCACGGTCATCGAGTGGCCTCGGATTGGGAGTTCGAAGGTGCATGGACCTGCACCAGGCAGGAGCGCGTGGGGCAGCCCGGCGCTCCGTCGCATCGCCGCGAGTTTAAGGCAAGGCGGATCAGGTGGTGCAATCGTCTCATTGCCTGGTCGGCGTCGCCTTGGGACAGCATCGACTCGGCCGCCGGCGGCGTTGCGGTCACATTGCGGCAATTCGCGTCAGGCCTGCGCGCGCAGCGCGGGCTATGATGACGGATCCCCGTGGAGTAGCCGATGAAAGCCCTGTGCCGCGTGTTTTCAGTTCTGCTCGTGTTCCTGCTTGCTGCGGACGCCTTGGCGGCGGCGCGGATCGAGGTTTCCAATGCGTGGATTCCGCAGGCCCCGCCGGGCGCCCCGATGCTTGCCGGCTATCTGACCCTGGCCAATTCCGGCGACACCGCGGTCAGCCTGCTCGCCGCGGAGAGCGAACGGTTCCGCACCGTCTCGGTACACAGGACCGTGATCGAAAATGGCGTGTCACGCATGCGCGAGCTCAACCGGCTCGAGATCGCGCCAGGCCAGGAGATCAAGTTCGCTCCAGGCGGCATGCATCTGATGCTGATGCAACCGCGCAGCGAAGTCGTCGCGGGCGATCGCATCCAGATAACCTTCCTGCTGTCGGATGGCCAGCGCGTTCCTGCGATCTTCGAGGTTCCGGCCGCCGAAGCCGCGACCGGGGATGCGCACGAACAGCATCATTGAGCGGAAGCCCGCGAAACCCGCCGGTCCAGCCCGGGCGTCTGTTCGACGAATCGCTGCACGGCCGTCCCGCGAGCCGCGCCGAGGGCTTCGTCACGGGGTTTTTGCGCAGCGGCTCGTTGTTCGTCGATTGCCTTTTGTTGCGATGCATCGAAGAATGACGGACTCGCCTCCCGAGCCTGCCCAGTACCCGGAATCGTGAACCTGTCCAACGCACGCCTGCCCGCCGACGCCCCGTGGGTCGTCATCAAGTTTGGGGGTACCAGTGTCTCGACGCGTCCGCGCTGGGACACTATCGCGCGCATCGCGGCCGACCATCGGGCGAATGGAAAGCGCGTCCTGATCGTGGTCTCGGCGCTGTCGGGAGTCACCGATCTGCTCAAGGGGATTGGCGAGGCGTTTGCCGATGGACCGCGCTGCGCCGAACTGCGCGAAACCATCGTCGCGCGCCATCACGCACTGTTCGGCGAAATGGATTTGCCCAAGCGCAACGCGATCGATGCCTGGATCGCGAAGCTCGACCAGTTGCTCGCGGATCCGCGTCGTGCGGCCGGCACGCTCGACTGGCAGGCCGAGGTGCTTGCACTCGGCGAGCTCTCGTCGAGCACGCTCGGTGCGCTGTACCTGAATGCCTGTGGACTGACCACGCACTGGCTCGATTCGCGCGAGTACCTGCGCGCCGAAGCCTTGCCGAACCAGGGTGCCTGGGGGCAATGGCTGTCGGCCTCGGTGCGCGTTCGCCACGAGCCGGCGATCGCCCTTGCGCTGGCATCGCGCGGCGAGGTTTTCATCGCGCAGGGGTTCATCGCGCGCAGTGGCGAGACGGCGACTGCCGTGCTCGGTCGCGGTGGATCGGATACCTCGGCTGCGTATTACGGTGCCCTGCTCAAGGCCGAAGCGGTAGAGATCTGGACCGACGTGCCGGGCATGTTCAGCGCGAACCCGCGCCAGGTTGCCGACGCGCGCCTGCTGGCGAGGCTCGACTACGCCGAAGCGCAGGAGATCGCGACGACCGGGGCGAAAGTGCTGCACCCGCGCTGCATCCATCCGGTGCGCGACGAGCGCGTGCCGATCCGCATCAAGGACACCAACCGACCCGAGCTGCCAGGTACCGAAATCGTCTGGGATGCGCAGCTGACGGCGCCAAGCGTCAAGGCGATCAGTTCACGCAAGGGCATCACCCTCGTGTCGATGGAGTCGATCAGCATGTGGCAGCAGGTGGGTTTCCTCGCCGACGTGTTCGAGGTGTTCAAGCGCCACGGCCTGTCGGTCGACCTGATCGGTTCAGCCGAGACCAATGTCACGGCGTCGCTCGATCCCTCGGACAACCTGCTCAACTCCGATGTGCTTGCGCGCCTGTGCACGGATCTCGAGGCGTTCTGCCGGGTCAAGGTGATCGCGCCGTGCGCGGCGATCACCCTGGTCGGCCGCGGCATGCGCGCGATGCTGCACAGGCTTTCCGCGGTGCTTGCCGAGTTCGGTGCGCTGAACGTCCACCTGATCTCGCAGTCGTCGAACAATCTCAACCTGACCTTCGTCATCGACGAGGACGTCGTCGATGCACTGATCCCGAGACTGCATGCCTTGCTGATCCGCGCCGAAGTCATGCGCGTCGGCGACGCCGCGGTATTCGGACCGAGCTGGCGCGAACTGGCCGGCGGCGACGCTTCGGTTCGCCGCTCGACGTGGTGGCGCACCCAGCGCGAACGGCTGCTCGAACTCGCGACGCAATCGACGCCGCGCTATGTCTACAGCCTCGATCAGGTGCGTGAAAAGGCGCGTTGCCTGAGCGCACTCGGCATGGTCGATCGCTGGCACTATGCGCTGAAGGCCAATCCCCATCCCGACATCCTGCGTACCCTGCATGCCGAGGGGTTCGCCTTCGAGTGCGTGTCATGGAACGAGGTCGAGGCCGTGCGCGCGACCCTGCCTGACCTGCCGGTCGAACGCATCCTGTTCACGCCGAACTTCGCGCCACGCGAGGAATATCGCGCAGCACTGGCCACGGGTGTCCGCGTGACGCTCGATGCATTGCATCCGATCACCGAATGGGGCGCCGATTTCGCGGGCGCCGAGATCTTCCTGCGTGTCGATCTCGGGGTCGGTCGCGGCCATCACGACAAGGTCAGAACCGGTGGCGCACAGTCGAAGTTCGGCGTGTCTTTCGACGAGATCGAAGCGTTCCGCGCACATGCGCGCGAGCACGGTGCGCGCATCGTCGGCCTGCATGCGCATCTCGGCTCGGGCATTCTCGATGTCCAGCATTGGCGCAGCGTCCATGTGCAGCTGGCGAGTCTGGCCGAGCAATTCAATCGGATCGAGGTGCTCGACCTCGGTGGCGGTCTCGGTGTGCCGTCGCGGCCGGAGGACGTTCCGCTGGATCTGGCTGCACTGGGCGCGGCCTTGTCCGAAGTCAAGCAGGCCTATCCGCAATTCAGGCTGTGGATGGAGCCCGGTCGCTATCTGGTCGCCGAGGCGGGCGTGCTGCTCGGCCGGGTGACCCAGACCAAGCGCAAGGGCGACGTGCACTATGTCGGCATCGATGCCGGCATGAATTCGTTGATCCGCCCCGCACTCTACGAAGCCTGGCACGAGATCGTGAACCTCTCGCGGCTCGATGACGAAACCAGTGAACTCGTGCAGGTGGTCGGCCCGATCTGCGAGACGGGTGACGTGCTCGGCAGCAACCGCCGCCTGCCGGCCAGTCATGAGAGCGACATCATCCTGATTGCCGAGGCGGGCGCGTACGGTGCAGTGATGGGCTCGCGTTACAACCTGCGCGAACCGGCGGATGAGGTGTGCATCTGATGTCCGCCCGCGTATTCCCGCACGCCTTGCCCGCGACGACACGGCCGACCCCTGCAATCGGTTGCCAGCGCCAGAAGGAGTCGACTCTTGGAACCCGTTGACCCGCGTTCTGCGAAATGTTTTCGTTTTGTCCGCCGCGAGTATTCCGACGGTGAGGCGCGCCTCGTCTACGCGTTCGATGACGGCCCCGAACTGATCGAGCGGATCGGCTTTCCGCAAGCGCCCGGGCTGCTGCCCGAAAGGATGGCCGCGTTCGACGCGGCTCTCGACCTGCTGCATCTGATCGCCGGCGTCAGCTACTACAAGGCCGGCGTGCCTGCCGAGATCCGCATCGAGAGCGCAGCGCTGGATCCGCCGACGGCGGGTTTTCTCGATTCGCTGTACCTGCATGGACTGGGCGAGTTCGCTTACCACAACAAGCTCGACCTGCGCGGCAGGATCCGTTTTCCGGCGACCGCTGTCGCGACGGATCCCGGCCTCAAGGCGCGCGTGCTCGGCTTGCCGCGCAACACCCTGGTTCCGATCGGCGGCGGCAAGGATTCGCTGGTCAGCGTCGAGATCCTGAAGGGCGCCGGTGAAGCCGCCACGGCGGTCTGGATCGGCAATTCGGGACTGATCGAGTCCTGTGCGCAGCGCACGGGCCTGCCGATGCTGAATGTCACGCGCTCGATCTCGCCGTTGTTGTTCGACTACAACCGCGCCGGTGCGTTGAACGGGCATATCCCGGTGACCGCGATCAACTCCGCGATCCTCGTGGTTGCGGCGATCCTCTACGGGCACGACGCGATCGCCTTTTCCAACGAACGCTCGGCGTCGAGTGCGACGCTCGAGTACGACGGCGTTGCGATCAATCACCAATGGAGCAAGGGCTGGGAGTTCGAGCGCGGTTTCCGCGAACGGATCCATGCGCGCATTGCCGCGGATCTCGACTACTACTCCCTGCTGCGACCGCTGTCCGAACTCGCCGTCGCATCGCGTTTCGCGCGCAGCAATCGCTACGATGACGTGTTCTCGAGTTGCAATCGCAATTTCCGCATCCTCGGCCCGAAGCCCTCCGACCGGTGGTGCGGTCAATGTCCAAAATGCCATTTCGTGTTTCTCGCGCTCGCGCCGTTCATGCCGAAGCCGCGCCTGCTCGGCATCTTCGGGCGCAACCTGCTCGACGATGCCGCGCAGACGGGCGGCTTCGATGCGCTGGTCGAGTACCAGGATCACAAGCCGTTCGAATGCGTGGGTGAGGGCAGGGAGTCGCGCGCGGCCCTGGCCGATCTGGCCCGCCGCGCCGAATGGCGCGAGGATGCCATCGTCGATCGCTTCGCGCGCGAGATCCTGCCGCAACTCGAACCGGGCGAGCTTTCGATCGACGCACTGCTGGTCGCCCAGGGCGAACACGCGCTGCCGCGACATCTGCTCGGTCCCGTGCTGGGTACAGCCTGATGCGCATCGCCGAGCTTGCCAGCCTGCGCGTGGCGATCTGGGGCCTCGGTCGCGAGGGACACGCCACGCACGTGGCATTGCGCCAGCGCTTGCCCGGACTCGCGCTGACCCTGTTCTGCAGCGACGCCGAGGCGCACTTCATGACCACCAGCGATCCGGCCGATCGCTTCGTGACCACGGCGCCCACGGCAGCCGACCTGTCGGCCTTCGATATCGTCATCAAGTCGCCGGGCATCAGCGGCTATTGCCCGGAATTGATCGAGGCGCAACGCAACGGAACGCGCTTCACTTCGGCGACTGCGTTGTGGTTTGCCGAGCATGCCGGATCGCGGGTCATCGGCGTGACCGGGACCAAGGGCAAGAGCACGACCAGCGCGCTGATCGCGTACCTGCTGCGCGGTCTGGGTCGACGCACCGCGCTGGCCGGCAACATCGGCATGCCGGTCCTCGAATTGCTCGATCCGCCGGTCGAGCCGGATTGGTGGGTGATCGAGCTGTCGAGTTTCCAGACGCGCCAGGCCGGCCACCTCGACCTCGGCGTGATCACGAATGTCGAGGAGGAACACCTCGACTGGCACGGCAGCCGCGAAAACTATGTCAGCGACAAGCTCGCACTCGCCGATGTGGCGCGCACGCTGCTCGTCCATGGCGGCCACGCCGAACTGCTCCAGCGCACCGCCCGGCATCCGCGTCGCATCCTTTTCGGAGTGGCCAGCGGCTGGCATGTCGATGAGACGTCGATCCGGCGCGGCGGCGAGATCGCCATCGAGCGATCGCGCCTGCCGCTGCCCGGCGCCCACAATGCCCTGAACGCATGCGCCGCGCTCGCGGCGGTAGAGGCGATCGGCGAGGACGCGATGGCGGCCGTCGACCGGATCGACGGTTTCCGGCCGTTGCCGCATCGTCTGCAAAGGCTTGGTGTGCGCGAGTCGGTGACCTGGATCGACGACAGCATCGCGACCACGCCGCAAGCGGTCACCGAGGCCTTGCGCAGCCTTGCCGGGCGCAGCGTGACCGTGATCGTCGGAGGTCATGATCGCGGCCTCGATTGGCGACCGTTCGCCGAGCATGTCCGCGCCTTTCCACCGCATGCGGTGATCGCCAATGGCGCGAGTGGACGGCGCATCGGCGTGCTGCTGCACGAGGTGGCGGGGTCGTACCAGTTGCACACGGTGGCGACCCTGGCCGACGCGGTGGCGCTGGCACGCGATGTGACGCCGCCTGATGGCACGATCCTGCTTTCGCCCGGTGCGCCAAGTTTCGACCAGTTCCACGACTACGCCGAGCGTGGCCGGCATTTCGCCGAGCTCGGCGGCTTCGATGCCGATGCGATCGGGCAGATCGAAGGACTCGGGATATCCTGAGCATTCCGGCGCAAGCCGGATCTCGGTTGCCATCGGGTTTATGATCGGCACGAATGTCGACGGGAGTCTGCCATGAGCCGCTTGCTGATTTCGTTCCTGATCCTCTTCTTCGCCGGCGATCTCGCTGCCGCGATGGTGGCCAAACCGATCCACTACACGGTCGGCAAGACCCGCTTCTCGGGTCACCTGGTCTACGACGATGCATCGGCAAGGCTGCGCCCTGGACTGGTCATGGTGCCGAACTGGATGGGCGAGAATGCCTCGGCGATAGACAAGGCGAAGGCGATCGCGTCGACCGAGTATGTGGTCCTCGTTGCCGACATGTATGGCGAAGGTGTGCGGCCGACCACCACCGACGAGGCACGCGCCGAAGTCGGCAAGCTGTATGCCGATATTCCGCAGTTGCGTGCCCGCATCAGCGAAGCGGTGGCGACGCTCAAGGCGCAGGTCGGCAAGGCGCCCCTGCAGCCGGGCAAGGTCGGTGCGGTCGGGTTCTGCTTCGGCGGATCGACCGTGCTTGAGCTTGCCCGCAGCGGCGCCGATCTGGCTGGCGTCGTGAGCCTGCACGGCGGACTCTCGACCTCGATGCGGGCAGCGGAGAAATCGGTGAAATCGCCGATCCTCGTGCTCAATGGAGCGGACGACAAGAGCACCTCGATCGATGACATCAAGGCGTTCGATGACGAGATGAATGCGGCCGGTGCGGACTGGCAGTTCGTGAACTTCAGCGGGGCGGTGCATTGCTTCGCGGAAGCCGATGCAAATCGACCGCCCGGCTGTGTCTACAACGAGCGCGCGGCAAAACGCGCGTATCGCATGATGGACAATTTCCTTGCCGAGGTATTCGCCGCGCACTGACGCGCGGGCGATCGCTCTTGGGTAGGCCGCAACGCATTCGACGTGTCACATTGGGGTGCGATGCAGCGCGCCGCGCACGACGAAAGGCGTCGGCGCCGCGGGCGCCTGCTGCGCAACCGGGCAGACCGGCCAGCACGTCCGTCCCGGGAAATTGATTTTGGAAACAGGTGCTTGGCATCGATTCTCGGCGGATGCGAGCGTCTCCCGGCGCGGCCAACTACAATGTGCGGCCCGAACCGAGGCATTGAGGAAATCCGGTGACATCACGACGCGGCATCATTCTCGCCGGCGGCTCCGGTACGCGCCTGTATCCGCTGACCCAATCGGTCAGCAAGCAGTTGCTGCCGGTCTACGACAAGCCGATGATCTACTACCCGCTCAGCACCTTGATGCTGGCCGGAATCCGCGATGTGCTCGTGATCAACACGCCGCATGAGCAAGCCTTGTTCCAGCGGCTGCTCGGTGACGGATCGCAATGGGGGCTGTCGATCCGCTATGCCGTGCAGGAGTCGCCGGACGGCCTGGCCCAGGCCTATCGGATTGGCCGTGATTTTGTCGCCAGTGAACCGAGCTGCCTGATCCTCGGCGACAACATTTTCTACGGTCATGGACTGACCGGCCTGTTGCAGACAGCCGATTCGCGCGCAGCGGGTGCCACCGTGTTCGGTTACTGGGTGCGCGATCCAGAACGTTACGGTGTCGCTGAATTCGACGCCGGCGGACGTGTCGTCGGTCTCGAGGAAAAGCCGGCCAGGCCGAAATCGAGCTGGGCCGTGACCGGACTCTACTTCTACGATGGCCGTGCCGCCGATTTCGCGCGTGACCTGAAGCCTTCAGCGCGTGGCGAGCTCGAGATCACCGATCTCAACCGCTGTTACCTGGCGGACGATTCGCTGATGCTCGAACGCATGGGGCGCGGTTTCGCCTGGCTGGACACCGGTACGCACGAGTCACTCGTCGAGGCGTCGAGCTATGTGCAGACGATCGAGAACCGCCAGGGCCTCAAGATCTGCTGTCCCGAGGAGATCGCCTTCGTCAACGGCTGGATCGACGCCGAGCAGGTGCTGAAGCTCGCCGCGCCGCTGGCGAAGAACGCCTATGGCCAGTATCTGCAGGAACTCGTCCGCGAGGGACGTCCGGCATGAGGCTGATCAAGACCGCGCTCGATGAATGCGTCGTCATCGAACCGAAGGTGCATGGAGATGCACGCGGGTTCTTCTACGAGAGTTTCAATGCGCAACGTTTCGCCGAGGCCGGACTGCACCTGCAGTTCGTGCAGACCAACGTCTCGCGTTCCGAACAGGGCGTATTGCGTGGACTGCACTACCAGTGGCCGAATCCGCAGGGCAAGCTGGTCAGCGTGCTCGAAGGCGAGGTCTACGATGTCGCTGTTGACATCCGGATCGGTTCGCCGACCTACGGCAAGTGGGCTGCGGCGATCCTGAGCGCCGAGAACAAGCGGCATTTCTGGATTCCCGAAGGCTTCGCGCACGGCTTCGCGGTGTTGAGTGGACCAGCCACCTTCGTCTATCAATGCACGACGCACTACGACGGTGCCGCGGATGCCGCGATTCGCTGGAACGACGCGGCGCTCGCGATCGACTGGCCGCTGGCGCAACCGTCCCTGTCCGACAAGGACCAGAAGGCTCCCTTGCTTGCCGACGTGGCGCCGGAAAGGTTGCCGGTCCGCGCGTGACGATCCTTCTGCTGGGTGCCAATGGCCAGGTCGGCCATGTCTTGCGCGAACCACTTGCCGCGATCGGTCGACTGGTCTGTGCAACGCGCTCGGGCATGCTCGACGACGGATCCCCGTGCATCGTCGCGGACCTGGCCGATTCCGCATCGCTGGCGCGTGCGCTCGAGGCCAGCAGCGCAAGCGTCATCGTCAACGCGGCGGCGTATACCGCGGTCGATCGCGCCGAGGACGAGCCAGGACAGGCCGAGCGGATCAATCATCTCGCCGTCGCCGAGATCGGCGAGTGGGCTGCGCGCAACGACGCGCTGGTCATCCATTACTCGACCGACTATGTGTTCAACGGGGAAGCCACGCTGCCCTGGCACGAAGGCGACACGACCGCGCCGCTTGGCGTGTACGGACACAGCAAGCTCGGTGGTGAGCAGGCATTGCGCGCGAGTGGCGCCCGGCACCTGGTCCTGCGCACTGCGTGGGTCTATGCGGCGCGCGGCAACAACTTCCTGCGCACGATGCTGCGTCTTGCCGGCGAGCGCGACGAACTGCGTGTTGTCGACGACCAGGTCGGTGCGCCGACTCCCGCGCGCTGGATCGCCCGGACAACGGCGGAAGTGTTGCGTCGCTGGCTGGCGATGAACGCGCGGCAGCGCGCAAGCGCATCGGGCACCTATCACCTGACCGCATCGTCAAGCTGCAGCTGGTTCGAATTCGCACAGGCGATCCTGGGCGAGGCCCATGCGGCCGGACTGATCGCCAAGGTTCCGCGCATCACGCCGATCGCGAGTGCGGACTATGCGACGCGCGCGCGCCGGCCGGCCTACTCGGTGCTCGACAATTCCAGGCTTGCCCTCGTCTTTGCACAACAACCGCGGCCCTGGCAGGAAGGGTTGCATGAGGTGATCGGTGAACTCGCCGATGCCCGTTCCCACGGAGAAATTGCATGATCGTCCCGGTGATCCTTTCCGGCGGTGCCGGAACCCGGCTCTGGCCCGTGTCACGAAGCGCCTATCCCAAGCCGTTCATGCGGATGGGTGACGGCGAATCGTTGCTGTACAAGACGCTTGACCGCGCGCTCAGGCTTGCTGACGGCGGTACCGTGCTGACCGTGACTGGCCGCGACTACTATTTCCTCACGCGCGACGAGTACGCCAGCCACCCGGCAGCGGATCTCGACCGGCTGCCGTTCCTGCTCGAACCGGCAGGGCGCAACACCGCGCCGGCCGTCGTGCTTGCCGCCTTGCACGCGCTCGACCAGTGCGGCGCTGACGCGATCCTGCTGATCCTGCCGTCGGATCATCTGATCCGCGATGTCGATGCATTCGCCGCCGATGTGGCGTGCGCCGCGAAACTCGCGGCGGAGGGCTGGCTGGTCACGTTCGGCATCCGCCCGACCGCGCCGGAAACCGGTTTCGGCTACATCCGCATGGGCGCCGGCGTCGAGGGTTTCGCGGGCCGCGAAGTTGCCGCCTTCGTCGAGAAGCCCGACCGTGCGACAGCCGAGTCCTATCTCCTGTCGGGCGACTACACGTGGAATTCCGGCATGTTCTGTTTCCGTGCCGATGCCCTCGTTGCGGCGGCCGCGGAAACCTGTCCGGACGTGCTCGCCGCGGCGCGCGCCTGCCATGCGAGTGAAAGCGGCCAGGTCAGTCCGGTCGAATTCTCGCGCGAGGCCTTCATGGCGCAACCCGATATCTCGATCGATTACGCGATCATGGAACGCGCATCGCGCGTGGCCGTCGTGCCCGCACGCTTCGACTGGAGCGACATCGGCTCGTGGAAGGCGATCAGCGACATGGATGCCGAATCCGATGCCGCCGGCAACCGTGTGCAGGGCACGGCGATCGTCGTCGACAGCAAGAACTGCTATATCCAGTCGGATGCGCGCATGGTCGCCGCCGTCGGCGTCGAGAACCTCATAATCATCGACACCGGCGATGCCGTGCTCGTCGCCGACCGCGATCGCGCGCAGCAGGTCAAGACAGTCGTCGAGCGGCTGCGCGAAAGCAATCATCCCGCGGCGACCGTGCACAGCACCGTGCATCGGCCCTGGGGCAGCTACACGATTCTCGAGGATCGCGAGGACTGCAAGGTCAAGCGCCTCACGGTGAAGCCGGGCCACGTCCTCTCGCTGCAACTGCACCACAAGCGCAGCGAACACTGGACGGTGGTGCATGGCACGGCCAAGGTGCGCGTTGGCGAGCGCGAATTCCTGCTGCAGGCCAACGAGTCGACCTACATCCCGATGAACACCGTGCACCGGCTGGAGAATCCGACCAGTCAGGACATCCACCTGATCGAGGTGCAGTGCGGCGACTATTTCGGAGAAGACGACATCGTGCGCCTCGAAGACCGCTACGGGCGCGTGCGCAACAAGGATTGATCGGCCCGTCGCGGCGGGCAATAATCCAGAATTCAGCGATGCAAAAGGAGTTGTGAAATATGTTGATCCGGATTGCTGCCTTTGCAGCCTTGTTGTTCATTTCGACTTCGCTTCAGGCGGCCGAGCCCGTGCCGTTGTCCGATTTCGCCCGGCACATGCAGTTCAAGGACGTGCAGATTTCGCCGGATGGCGCGTACCTGGCGGCCACCTCGATCATCGATGGCAAGACCGTGCTTTCATTCATTGACCTGGCCAACAGCACCGGTTTGACCGTGCGTCCGCGCGACGACGATGAGGTCTACAGGTTCTGGTGGGTGTCCGACAAGCGCGTGGTCTATTCGGTCGCGCAGAATGCATCGATGCTGGAATCCCCCGAATTGACCGGCGAGTTGTTCGCGGCCAACCGCGATGGCAGCGGCACCGACACCCTGTTCGGTTACCGCGCAAGCGACAGTCGTTCCGGTTCGACCGGCACGCACATCCAGAAAAAGGAAAAGGAATACGCCAGGGCCTGGATGCTGGATGACCTGCGCGACGACGAGAACGAAGCGCTGATCAAGGTCGAGCGCATGAACCGGACCCATGTGCGTGTCGCCGGCGGCGAGCGCCTCCACCCCGAGGTGCGACGCATCAACGTGAAAACAGGAATAAACCGGAGTATCGCCGTTTCGCCGCTGACCAATGGCTATTTCGTGACCGACAACAACGGTGCCGTCCGCTTTGCCAGCGGTCAGGACGACCAGCAAAGGACCAAGGTGTACTACCGCAAGGACAACGACGCGGATTGGGAACTTGTCGTCGACGAACTGGACAATAAGAACATTTCGGTGCCGATCAGGTTCAACCGGGCAGGAGATGGCGCCTATTTCACCTGCGCGGGCAGCAAGAATCGCGGTGGCGTGTGTCTCTGGGATGTCGCCACGCGTACCTTCAAGACGCTGTGGAGCGGGTCCGGCTCCGATCTGACCGGTTTCGAATCGACGTTCGACCGGCAGGACCTTTTCGCAATCCGTTCGATGCCGAGCCGGACCGCGGTGACCCTGCTCGACAAGAACGCCGGGGAGGCCAGGCTGCTGGCCGAGTTGATGGGCCAGTTCCCCGGTTCGGATGTTAGCTTTGTCAATGCGAGCAAGGACGGCAAGAAGGTGGTCGTGCTCGTCGACAGCGATCGTGATCCCGGCTCGTTCTATCTCTACGACGCGGATACCAAGAAAGTCGGATTCCTGCTTGCGCGAGCGCCGTGGATCAAGCCGGAAACCCTTGCCGGCATGGAGCCGTTCGAGATCAAGGCGCGCGATGGCTTGTCCCTGCACGGTTTCCTGACCAGGCCTGCGGGCCAGGAGGCCGCGAAGAAACTGCCGATGGTGGTCTTCGTGCACGGCGGCCCCTTCGAGGTCCAGGACAAATGGGCGTACGACCGTGAAGTGCAGATGTTGGCCAGCCGCGGTTATGCCGTGTTGCAGGTCAATTTCCGCGGGTCGGGCGGCTATGGCGGCGCCTTCGTCGATGCCGGCTGGGGGGAGTGGGGCGCGAAGATGCAGGACGATGTGACCGATGCCACGCGCTGGGCCATCGAACAAGGCGCAGCCGACCCCAAACGCATCTGCATCTTCGGTGGCAGCTACGGAGGTTATGCGGCCCTGCAGGGCGCGGTACGCGAACCCGATCTGTACCAGTGCGCGATCGGCTACGTCGGCGTGTATGACCTTGCGTTGATGAAGTCACGTGGAGACATACCGCAATCGTTCAGTGGCGAAAACTACCTGGATCGCGCGCTCGGCAAGGACGACAAGGTGATCGCGCAGCGTTCGCCGATCAACCAGTTGGACCGGCTCAAGGCCAAGGTCATGCTGATTGTGGGCGGCCAGGACAAGCGCGTGCCGCCCGTGCAGGGCGAAAACCTGCACAATGCCATGCTCAAGCGCGGCATCGAACACGAGTGGCTGTACCAGCGCACCGAAGGCCACGGCTTCTACGATGAAGCCAATGCCACCGACATGTTCGAGAAGATCATCGCCTTCCTTGGCCGCAACATCGGCGGGAAGGGCAAGATCGATGCTGCGCCAGTCGCGGAATCGACCTCACACTGATTGGAAACCGGCAGCAGCATGCGCTGTTGCCGGATTCCCCCGATACAGCAGTTTTCGGCCAGTACCCGCGCGATCGTCAACGCGATCGACCCGGCTCAGCGGCGTAGACGGGCCAGCAAGCCGGCGGTCGAACCATCGAGTCCGCTGACGTCGCTACTGGCCAGTTTCGGCAACAGGGCGTTGCAGAGTGCCTTGCCGAGTTCGACGCCCCACTGGTCGAAACTGTTGATGTTCCAGAGTGCACCGCTGACGAAGACGCGATGCTCGTACAGCGCGATCAGCGCGCCGAGCGAGCGCGGGGTCAGGCGATCCAGCAGGAAGGTCGTGCTCGGCCGGTTGCCCGGAAACGTGCGATGTCGCGCAAGTACCTGCGGATCGATCGTCGCCGAAGCCGTCGGAACCTTCTCGTGCGCCGCCTCATCGGCGCTCTTGCCGAGCATCAGGGCCTGCGCCTGGGCGAGACCGTTGGCCAGCAGTTTTTGATGCGAGTCGGCGTGCGCGTGGGAGGGTTCGCGCACGAGGATGAACTCGACCGGGATCACATCGGTGCCCTGATGCAGCATCTGGAAGTAGGCATGCTGTCCATTCGTGCCGGGTTCGCCCCAGATGACCGGACTCGTCGCATACGGCAGTGCATCGCCGTCGAGATCGACGCGCTTGCCGTTGCTCTCCATCTCGAGTTGCTGCAGGTAGGCGGGCAGGCGCCGCAAGCCCTGGTGATACGGCGCGACGCTGCGGCTCGTGAAGCCATGGAAGTTGCGATACCACACATCAAGCAGGCCGAGCACGATCGGCAGGTTGCGCTCGATCGGTGTCACGCGGAAATGCTCGTCCATCGCATGCGCGCCATCGAGCAGTGCGCGGAAATTCGATGCGCCGATGGCGAGTGCGATCGGCAGGCCGATCGCCGACCATAGCGAGTAGCGCCCACCCACCCAGTCCCAGAACCCGAATGTCGTGTCGATGCCGAATTCCGCGGCCGCCTCGATGTTCGTCGTCGTCGCGACGAAGTGCTTGCGCGTGTCGGTGCCGCCGTTGGCGATGAACCATTCGCGTGCGATGCGCGCGTTGGCCATGGTTTCCTGCGTGGTGAACGTTTTCGACGCGATCACGAACAGGGTTTCGGCGGGGTTGAGGTCGCGCAAGGCTGCAGCGATATCGTGGCCGTCGACGTTCGAGACGAAGTGCAGGCGCAGGTCGCGCTGGCAATAGTCGTCCAGCGCCGGCACGACCATCTGCGGGCCGAGGTCCGAACCGCCGATGCCGATGTTGACGACATGCCGGATGCCACTGCTCGCGGTGTCGCGCACGCTTTCGGCATAGGCGAGCATGCGATCCAGCACGGCATGGACTTCGGCGCCGTGAGCCGCCGCGCCGCGTGGTGCGCGCAGGGCCGTATGCAGGACCGCGCGGCCCTCACTGGCGTTGATCGGTTCGCCAGCGAACATCGCATCACGGCGCCGCTCGAGGTCGCATTGACGAGCCAGGTCGATCAGGGCGGACAGGGTTGCCGCGTCGATCAGGCCCTTCGAAAGATCCGCGAACAATTCCGGCGCCTCGAACGAGAAACGTCCGAAACGACCGGCGTCGTCCGCGAACGCCTCGCGCAGGTCGAAGCGCGATCCGCTGGAACGATGGAGCGCCTGCAGTCGCGACCAGGCCTCGGTGCGGTCACATCGGGAAACGGATTTCATGCGCTCTGCCCTGGGTGCGGAAGGCAGAGCATAACGAGTCCGCGCTGCGTGCGCCGATGCCCGGTCCCGCCCGCGCATGCTCCGCGCGAAGCGAATGCCCCGCTGTTTCCGCAACGACTAGGGGAAAACCGAAACCGGGTTCTCGAAGCCGTTGGCGAAGATCTGGTCGCCGACCGGAATGGCGAGATTGGTCGCGTTGTTTCCGGTATCCACGTCGGCATACAGCGGTGCGCTGATCGTTGCCGCAACATTCAACATGTCGCCCGGGCCGACGACAAGGCCCACGTGGGTCGTGAAGGTCAGGGCGGCGGCGGATGCATCGACAGGCAGGCTTCCGCCAGTCTGCTCGCAGGTGATCGTCTGGCCCACCGGGCTGCAGGACCACGTTGCGGTTCCTGCGGAGACCGCGCTCGTATCGAAGATGAGCCCGGCCGGAAGGTCGAGGACAAGCTGGGCCCCGCTGGCGGCATCCGCACCGAGATTCGCCACATTGACGATCAGGTCGATCGAAGCGCCCGCTTCCGCGACCGCGGGATCGGCCACGACCGAGACACCGAGATCCGCGCTGCCGAGCAGCGCATCGGCGCAGTTGTAGCAGACCAGGGCGAAGTCCTGGCCCGGCGCACCGGGCGTGTATGGGTTGAGTGCGTCGGCGGCGATATTGGCGCCGAGGACCTTGATCTCGAACAGTCCCGTGATCTGGTCAGGGCGCAGGAACACCCCTTCGAGGTTGTTCTTGTTGTCGGCGCTGCCACCGCTTGCCGACCAGCCATCAGTGCCGATCACGTTGCCGGAAAAGGCCACCGCGTTGCTCGTCACCGAGAGATCGAGATCATTGACCCACGCCGGTGTCGTGCCGCCGAGGCCGTGGCCCTTGGCGTCCGTCCAGGCCAGCATGATGCGCACCGGTCGCGTCGGATCGGCGGCGCTGAAGCTGCGTTTCCATTCGGCACCAGTCGTGCCGAGTGTTTCGGTCTGGTCGAGGGTGAAGATCGGATCCGGCGTATTGACGACCGCATCGAGGTCGATGCGCCCATAACCCTGGAAACGATCCGGGCGATGACCCATGATCCGGCCGTCCGCATCACGGAATCCCTCGAGATCCCTGGCCACAGCGGTAAAGGCGGCCTTGATCATGGCCGGGCTCGGCGTGGCGCCCGCGTGCTCGGCACGATATTTCTGCACGAATATCGCCGATGCGCCGCTGGCGACCGGCGATGCCATCGAGGTGCCGCAGAGGAACGTGAACGAGGTATCGCTCGAGTTGCTCGTGCTGTCGGTGCTGCAGCCCGGCGCGACGACATTCGGCACGCGCCGGCCGTCGCAGGCGTTGCCATGGGCAGAATTGCCCGAGACGTTGAAGATGCCGGCAGACTGGGCACCCGAGCCCGACTGCATCGACGTGGAACCGATCGCGAACAGGTTCTTCGCTTCGTCCGGCGAGCCGAGTGAGGACGGTGCGCAGGCACCGCCGCCATCGCCGTTGCCGTTCATGATCGACCACACGTTCTGTACCTGCTGGTTGCCCGGCAGGTCCGGATTGGCATCGCGGATGACCATGTCGACCTGCTGGGTCGGGATGTCGTAACCCTGCGGCGAACCGGTCGGGCCCCAGGAATTGTTGGTCAGCACGGCGCCGCTGAGGCTTGATTCCTTGTAGATCTTGAGCATGCCGTCGGCGATCATCGAGCCCGGACCGCCGCCGAGGAAACTGCCGTAGCGCTGCTGCACCAGGTTCGCGCCGGGGGCGACGCCCTTGCCGCGCAGGAATCCGTTGAGCAGTATGCCGCTGGCGCCGGTGCCGGCGATCGCGCCGGCGACATGGGTGCCATGCGAGTCGCTCGCGATCGAGCAACTGGTTGGCGTCGCTCCCGAGGGCACGCAGGGCACCATGCGCGAGGCGAGATCCTGATGCGTCGTGCGAATGCCGCCATCGACAACGGAAACAACAACGCCGGTGCCGTCATAGCCGAGCGCATCCAGCCACGACTGATAGCCCGGCACGATCGTGTAGGTCGGCGCAGGGCCGTAGGCACCGACGATGGACTGCCCGCTCATTTCGCCACGCGGTCCGCCGCCCGCAGCCGTCGCCTGCACCGTGTAGACGCCGGCCAACGTGGCGAGGTCGGGATAGCGATTGCCCGCGGCGAGCACGTCGATCACGCTGAAATGCGCGTCGAGCACGCTCGTCGAGCGCACCGTTGCACCGAGTGATTCGATGGCATGCAGGAGTGCGGGCGCATCGGCGTGACGACTGACCAGCAACATCGTCGGTCGCAACGATGCATCGAGATTGCGTTGCTCGGGACGGGTCCGGAATGCAGTCTGGAAATCCCCGCTCCAGCGAACCTCGGGCCGCGCCTGCGCGCGATCGAGCGCGACCGGATCGGACCAGACGACATACGTGTACGGATGGATGTACTGGGCAGGAACCACTCCCGATTCGCGCAGGGCGTTCAACCATTCCGGCTTGATCGGTCCGCGGAACTGGACGAGGTGCCAGTCGGCTTCGTGTCCGCTCGGCGAGTTCGATGCCGGAATCGGTGGCGCAACGAGCGGATCGAAACGCTGGCCGCCGAGATCGAGCACGAACGGTTGCTCGAAGCGCCTGACCGCGATGCCGGCGGCACCAAGCGCTGCTTCGTCGACGCTGGATGCCGGAACCCACTGGAATCGCCCGTAGTCGATCGCATCGTCGGTGATCGCCGACCTCGCGAGCAGTTCGACCCGCGTGGCTTCGACGCGCAGCCAGGCTTCGCCGGCATTCGGGCTTCGCGGTGCATCCGCGATCGCCATCGCGACGTTCGCTTGCGCGATCGACACGGCAGCCAGGACAACGCAACAGATCGCGGATCGGAAAGTCATGTGGCTATCCCCGGCAACAAAGCGTTCGATGGTAGTCGCTTGACCCGGCCGATGTCAGCCGACCAGCGGCCGTCCGCACTCGGACGCAAGGCGTAGCCACCCGCGACCGTCGGTGATCCTCCGGCACGGCGGCATCCCGCCGTGCCGGAGGATCGGGCGACTACTTGCGTTGCGCCGCCGTCGCGTCGCGTATCGCGCGGAACTCGGATGCCTTGTCCCATTGCGGCCAGCGCTTCGAATTGGCGAGGTCGTTGCCGAGTTTGTAGAGCACCGGCATGTCGTGAATCATTCCGGCGAAGGTCCAGCTTGCATCCCATTCGTCGGCGGGCTGGTGGTAGCGCTTTTCCACATAGTCCTTGCCTGCGGCTTCACCCGCCTCGATGCCGCCCTCGACCCAATCGTTGCCCGAACCCCAGGACAGCGCCGGCACGCCGCGTTTGGCGAACGGGAAGTGATCGGAGCGGAAGAAATGGCCGGCTTCGGGATGCGGATCGGTCACATAGGCCATGCCCGCTGCCTTGCCGTCGGCGATCAGGGTATCGAGCAGCTCGGACTTGGCGCTTCCCGACGTCGTGAAATTGCGCGCGACGCCAAACGGATCGAGTGCGTCCATGTTGATCACGGCGACCGTGGTGGCCAGCGGGTACAACGGTTTCGACGAGTAGTACTCGGAACCGAGCAGGCCCTTTTCCTCGGCCGTCACATTGAGGAAGACGATCGAGCGTTCCGGCCTGGGCGCCTTGGCGAACGCGCGACCGAGTTCGATCAGCGCAGCCGTTCCGGTGGCGTTGTCGACCGCGCCGTTGTAGATCGTGTCGCCCTTCGCATCGGGCGCGCCGACGCCGAGATGGTCCCAGTGGGCGCTGTAGATGACGGTTTCGTCGGGTCGCTTGCTGCCTTCGATGCGCCCGGCGATGTTCTGCGAGGTGATCACCTTGGCCTCGACTGCGTAATCCGCCGAGAACGTGGCGTCCTTGAGCGTGACGGCCTTGAAGCCGCGTTGTTGCGCCTGTTTCTTCAATGCCTCGAAATCGAGACCGGCGCGCTTGAACAGGTCGACCGTCACGTCGCGCTGGATCCAGCCCTCGAGCGCGGGATGCACGGCCTTCGGGTCGTCGCGCACGACATCGAACATTGCGTTGGTATTGGAATTCTTCACGGTCGCCCAGCCATACGAGGCCGGGTCGGTTTCGTGGACGACGAGCAGGCCGAGCGCGCCCTGGCGTGCCGCTTCCTCGTACTTGTAGGTCCAGCGGCCGTAGTAGGTCATCGCCTTGCCGCCGAAGTCGCCGGTGCCGGTTTCGAAATCGGGATCGTTGATCAGGGCGATCGCGATCTTGCCCTTGAGGTCGATGCCGGCGAAATCATCCCACTGACGTTCCGGCGCCTTGACGCCGTAACCGACGAAGACCAGCGGCGCATCCTTGATCGCGATCCTGGCCGATCCGTCCATCGCCGCACGCACCGCAATCTGCTCGCCCTGGGCCAGGGTTTCGTTGTTGCCTTTGACAGTGAGCGAAAGCGCGGGCTTGCCCTGGATCTCGGCGCGCAACAGCGGCACGGCCTGGGTCCAGAGGCGCTTGCCGTCCTTCAGATCGCCACCGGGCTGAAGCCCGGCTTCCTTCATCCGGGCAACCACGTACTCGATCGTCTTCACTTCGCCAGCGGTGGCCGGTCCGCGACCCTCGAAGCCGTCCGAGGACAGCATCCTGACCTCGTCGGAGAGTCGTTTGGCGTCGAATTGGGGTGCGTCCGCCGCGGCGGCGAGCAAGGGGAAGGACAGCACGATGGCGCTTGCGAGCATTCGTTTCATCAGGAGTTTCCTCGATTCGGACAACCGGTCGATGGTAGCAGGCACGGAAATCCGATCACCCATGACTTCCGACCTGTTGCATTCGGCAAGGCCTGAAACTACAGTCGTAGTACGACATATGTAGAAGAAGGGTTCGATGATGCGTTCCAGCCATGTTTCCCTGAGCGAGTTGCAGATCGCGCTGATGCGCGTGTTGTGGGAGCGCGGCGAGACCAGCACGGCCGACGTCGCCGCAGCCCTGGCCGATGAACGTGGCCTCGCGCATACGACGATTGCTACCTTGCTCACGCGGCTGGAAAAGCGCGGCGTGGTCGGCCAGCGTCGCGATGGTCGCCAGTTGTTCTACCGGGCCGAGGTTGGCGAGGCGGACGTGAAGCGTTCGATGGTGGCCGACCTGATCGGATCGCTGTTCGCCGGCGACGCCAATGAACTGGTCGCGCACCTGGTCGAGGAGGCCGAGATCGCTCCGGCAGACCTCGCCCGCATTCGCCAGCGCCTTGAACGTGGAGAGCGGAAATGACCACTGAAATGATTGCCGCATGGTTGGCGACCCTCGGCCTGCATGCCGGTGCATTGCTGACGATTGCGTTTGTCGCCGATCGCGTCCTGCTGAAAGCCCATCTCGGTTGGCGGGAATGGTTGTGGCGGGTGGCCTTGTTCGGAGGATTGCTCACGTCGTCCATGCAATTTCTGCTCGACACTCCGAAAGCCGCAAGCATCCCGATGGCAGCGATTGCGTCAGCAGCGCCGGCGGCTGGCCAGGATCTGATCGTCCTGCCCTCGATCGAGACGCACGCCGCGCGCTCGGGCAGAAGCCAATCCGCTGCGCCGGCGCGAGCGCGGTCGTCGCAAGGCCTCGGCACGGACACCGGATCCGATGGCCCGATCCAGTCAACGCGCGCGTGGTCACCATCTGCGTGGCTGCCGATCGGGTACCGGATCCTGGTTGGCGCATGGCTGGCCGGAGCCCTGATCGCCCTGTTCCGTGTGTTCGTGGCCTACGCCCGCGTGCGCAAGACGCTCGCGAGCGCTCGGCCTCTGCGCCATGCGCAACTCGAACGCGATGCAGAGGAACTCGCGGAACGGGCCGGCCTGCACAGCGTGTGCCTTGAGCGCATCGACGAGCTGGCCTCGCCGCTCGCGGCCGGTGCGAATCGCATCGTCCTGCCGGGCTGGGTGCTGGATCGTTTCGATCGCGCCCAACTGCGCGCGATGCTTGCCCACGAAGCAGCGCACCTCGCTCGCCGCGACCCCGCGCGCAAGTTCGCCGTGGCCCTGCTCTGTGCGGTGCTGTGGTTCATGCCGCTGGCGCATGCCGCTCGCCGGCGTCTCAACGAGATCGCCGAGCAGGCGTGTGATGCATGGGCGGCCGACCAACTCGGAGACGGGCGTGCGCTCGCCGAGTGCCTGGCTGGATGTGCCGAGCATCACGTACGCGGCTGGGAACTCGACCTGGCCGTCGCAATGGCCGGGCACGACTCCCCTGTATTGCAACGTATCGATCGACTGATGGACGGAACCCCGATGAAAATGAACATCTCCACTTCGCATGCGATGCTCGCGACCGCACTTGCGCTCGCCGTCGCGGTCGTCGCGCTGCCGGGCATTGGCGTGTCCGAGGCATTGGCCAAGGCAGGGCAGGGGGCACCACCTTCCCCGCCGACGCCCCCTTCCGTGCCTGCTGCGCCCGAGGCAGTCACCCCGGCGCGTGATGTGCAGCCAGCCGTTCCGCCCGTTCCCCCCGCACCGCCAGCGCCGTCCGCATTGCCGTCGGTACCGGCGCCTTCCGTTCCGCCCGCTCCGCCGACGGAACCCACTCCGCCGCCGCCGGCTCCACCCGTAAAAGGTGATGGAAGCCATATCCATATCTCCAGCGATACCGGATTGTTCGGGAAGAGTCGCCAGCTGACACGCATGGAGGTCAGCGATGGCAAGCGCGGCTACCGCGCAAGCATCGAAGGCGAGATCACGTACACGCCGGATTACGACGCGGTCGCCAGTCTCGGCAAGGACAGTACTGCGAGCTTTGGCGAAACCATCAACGGAGTCACTCGTCGCATCGACTACGCGAACAGGAATGGCGCGCTCGAACGCCACTATTTCGTCGACGAGGCCGAACGGCCCATCGATGCGAAGGTCGACGCCTGGATCGCTGCCATCGTTCCCGAGCTGATCCGTGAAACGGCCGTGGATGCCGACAAGCGCGTCCGCCAGATCCATGCCCGGGGTGGCGCGACCGCCGTGCTCGACGAGATCCAGCGCATCCATTCGGACTATGCACGCGGCAGCTACATCAAGGAACTCGCCGTGGTCGGCAAGCTGACATCAGCCGAAGTGACGCGTGCCCTCGGTCTGATTGATCCGATGGAATCCGACTATGAAATGCGCAATGCGCTGGTCGCCCTCGGCAGCGCCGGACGATTCGATGCGAATCAACAGAAGATGGTGATCGGCCAGGCGCGCAAGATCGAATCGGACTACGAACGCGCTGAACTCCTGCTCGCTTTGTTGCCGCAGCTGTCAGCCGACGCGACCGTCCACCAGGCCTGGCTCGAGGCCGCCAACGGGATCGAATCGGACTACGAGCATCGGCGCACCCTGAGCGCGCTGATCGATGCCGGCAGCAACGACGACGCCACTCTGATCACCGCGATCAACGCGGCCAACACGATCGAATCGGACTACGAACGTCGCGAACTGCTGTCGACCGCGATCAAGGCGATCAGCAGTGCAGACGATGCCGCTGCGGCTTATGCCGCGGCTGTTGATGGCATCGGCAGCGACTACGAACGTCGCGAAGCGCTGATGGCCCTGATGCATGCGCGCGGATTCGGCAAGCGCTCCGCCGAAGCCATCCTCGGTGCGCTTGGCAAGATCGATTCGGACTACGAGTGTCGCGAAGCCTTGACCGCACTCGCCGCCGTCATGCCGAAAGATGCCGGCCTGATCGGTCGCTACCGGGAAATCGCGAGCAAGCTCAGCGATTACGAGCGTCAAGAGGCCGAGCGCGCGCTCGATCGTTTCGCCGGCTGACCCGCCGTCGCGATCGCTGCCTGGTTTGCGTGTCAACGAAAAGGCCGGTTCACACCGGCCTTTTCGTTTGCTGCGTTGTTGATCCGACCCGCAAATGGCTGGAAACCGTTCGGGCTGAGCCTGTCGAAGCCCATCTGTGGCGGCCCTTCGACAGGCTCAGGGCAAACGGTATTTACCGGCCGGATCAATGGAGGATGCCGGGTCAGCCGGCGTAGTACGCGCTCATCTGTTCCGAGAAAGTACGATCGGCAAAGTTCGGCCAGTTGTCCTTGTCGAATCCCGGCGCGTCCTTGAGACGCTCCTTGCTCGCATTGAGGACGAGGTGCTTGTTCGCATAGTCGATGCTGATCGCATTCCAAGGCACCGCGAAGAACTTGTCGCCCATGCCGAGAATGCCTCCGAACGAGAGCACGCCATAGGCGATCTTCCCGGTCGAAGTGTCGAACATGATCTCCTTGAGGTCGCCCAGCGATTCGCCTTGCGGATTCTTGACCGCATCGCCGAGCAGAGTGGTTGCCGACATGAAGCGTGCATCATGTGTCATCTGGATTCTCCTGGATGGATCGTCGCGGCGGCATGCCGCAAGCGTGTGGCGCAGAACAATGCGCGGATGCCGATGAATCGAAGCCGAGTTCGACAGGGAGAGGTTCATTTGCGCGTCAGATTCCTCCGGATATCGGAGTCAAGCGCGTCCGGGCGTTACTCATGGCGCGCTTCGGCGTCGGCCATCGCGGAGTCGAAACGGGCTCCCCTCGACGCCCGGTGCCTTCGTGATCGGACACCGCGGTTCGATCTGCCTTGAGGCCAACGCTTCAGAGTGGCCGAAATGCCGGTCTGCGACGTCCGCCGCTTTCGCCGGGTCGCCCGCGGCCTTACCATCGGTCGTTCATTCCCGGGGATACCATCCGATGAAGCCGTTGATTGCTGCCTTGCTGTTGAGTCTCGCCGTGCCCGTGCTGGCCGCACCGCACCCGTTCGAGGTCAAGGACCTGGTCATGATGGAGCGGGTTTCCGATCAGGTCCTGTCGCCGGACGGCCGCACGATCGCCTTGCAACTGCGCGAAACCGATTACGCTGCGAACAAGGGCAGGAACAGCATCTGGACCGTGCCGATGGCGGGCGGCAAGCCGACCCGCCTGACCGACGTCGCGCTCAACGCGACCACGCCGCGCTGGTCAGCCGACGGCAAGAGCATCTATTTCCTCGCCAGTCGCGACGATGTCAGCCAACTCTGGCGTGTGGCGGCAGCAGGAGGCGAAGCCGAAGCGGTCGGCAACCTGTCGCTCGATATCGGCAGCTACAAATTGTCGCCCGACGGCAAGTCGGTTGCATTCTCGGTCGACCTGTTCTTCGATTGCACGCCGGATCCGGCGCCGATCGCCTGCACCCGGAAGCGGCTCGACAAGGCAGCCGATGACAAGGCCAGTGGCCTGCTCTACAGCGAGGGGTTCGTGCGCCACTGGGATCAATGGTCCGATGGCCGGCGTTCGCAGTTGCTGGTGGCCTCGCTCGGTACCGATGGCCTGCTCGGTGAGCCGGTCCTGCTGAGCAGGGGCATCAATGGCGATGTGCCGTCGAAGCCGTTCGGCGACGACAGCGAATATGCATTCTCGCCGGATGGAGCGACCGTGTATTTCGACGTGCGCAACGTCAGCGCCGGCGAACCGTGGTCGACCAATTTCGACATCTACTCGGTGGCGACGGACGGTTCCTCGGAACCGACCAACCACACGGCGGACAACCTTGCCTGGGACGCCAGCCCGTTGCCCTCGCGCGATGGCAAGACGCTCTACTACCTGGCCATGAAGCGGCCGGGTTTCGAGGCGGATCGCTTCGCCATCATGGCGCTTGATCTTGCCAGCGGCGGAACGCGCGAGATCGCTGCCGGCTGGGACCGCTCGGCCGGTGCACTGAAGGAATCGGGTGATGGCAAGACGCTCTACACGGCGACTGACGACCGCGGCCAGCATCCGTTGTTCGCAATCGATGTCGCGACGGGCAAGGCGACCCAACTGGTCGGTGATGGCCAGGTCGCCGGCTTCGATGTCGGCGCGAAGGCCTTGCTGATCGCGCGCAACGACTTGCGTCGTCCAACCGATCTCTACAGCGCCGACCTGCGGGGTCGCAACCTCAAGCAGGTCACCCGGTTCAACGCATCGCGCATGAAGGACCTGCGCACCGGCGAATTCGAATTCTTCACCTTTGCCGGAGCCGCGGGAGCCAATGTGCAGGGCTACGTGGTCAAGCCGGTCGGCTACAAGGCCGGTCGGAAGTATCCGGTCGCCTTCATCATCCACGGCGGACCGCAGGGTGCGATGGGCAATGATTTCCACTACCGCTGGAATCCGCAGACCTATGCCGGGCAGGGCTTTGCCGTCGTCACGGTCAACTTCCACGGGTCGACCGGCTACGGCCAGGCATTCACGGATGCGATCTCGAACGACTGGGGCGGCAAGCCGCTTGAGGATCTGAAGCTCGGCTGGGCGGCAGCGCTCAAGAAGTATCCGTTCCTTGACGCGGATCGGGCCTGCGCACTCGGTGCGTCGTACGGCGGCTACATGATCAACTGGATCGCCGGCAACTGGAACGAGCCGTGGAAATGCCTGGTCACGCACGATGGCGTGTTCGACACGCGCGCGATGGGTTATGAAACCGAAGAGCTGTGGTTCTCCGAATGGGAGAACGGTGGCACCGTCTACGACAACCCGGAAGCCTACGAGAAGTTCAATCCGGTCAATCACGTCAAGGACTGGAAGGTACCGATGCTGATCGTGCAGGGCGACAAGGATTTCCGCATTCCGACCACGCAGGGACTGGCGGCGTTCAATGCCGCACAACGGCGCGGCATTCCGAGCGAACTGCTGGTGTTCCCCGACGAGAACCACTGGGTGCTCAAGCCGCAGAACAGCGTGCAGTGGCACAACACGGTGAATGACTGGCTCAAGCGCTGGACGTCCGCCGGCACGAAGTAGGGTCCGCGGCAAATCCGCCTGCCTGAACGAGCGCGGCCCCGAGGCGGGCCGCGCCGCTTGAAACCGGTGCCACGATGCGATCGCGGTTTCGGCATCCATCGATTGATTGCCGATTGGGTGCTGGGCGAGCATGATTCGGCGCATGGAAAAAACCGCCAGCGCCATTCTCGCCGCCGCCTGCACCTCGCCCGTTGAAGCGGCCGCGATGGTTGCCAACTGCGTGGCCTACAAGTCTGATGGATCGCGCATCGGCGACATCACGCTCGATGAGATCAGCGATGTGCTCGAACAACCCGATACCTATGTCTGGGTAGGGCTGGTCGAACCCGATGAAGCCCTGCTCGAAAAGCTGCAGGAGGAGTTCGGCCTGCATGACCTCGCCATCGAGGATGCCCACAACGCCCATCAGCGTCCGAAGATCGAGGCCTATGGCGATTCGCTGTTCATCGTCGCGCAGACCGCACAGGTCGTCGCGGCAAGCATCCAGTTCGGCGAAACCCATATCTTCGTCGGCAAGCGCTACCTGGTGACCGTGCGCCATGGCGCATCGCTCTCGTACGCGCCCGCGCGGCGCAGCTGCGAGCAGTCGCCCGACATGCTCATGTATGGCCCGAGCTATGCGTTGTACGCGGTGCTCGATTTCATCGTCGACAACTTCATGCCGATCGTGCGCAGCTTCCGCGAGGACCTGCAGGAACTCGAGGAAGACATCTTCGAGGATACCTTCAAGCGCGAGACGATCCGGCGTCTGTACAACCTGAAGAAGGAACTCGTCACGCTGCGCCTCGCGATCGGTCCGTTGCAGGACATCCTCAACCAGCTCACGCGCATGTATCCAGGTCTCGTGCGCGATGAAGTGCGGCCGTATTTCCGTGATGTCTACGATCATGCCGCGCGCATCAACGAATCAACCGACACGATGCGCGAGATGTTGACGGCGGCGCTCAGCGTTAATCTCTCGCTGGTCACCGTGGCCCAGGGAGAAGTGGTCAAGAAGCTCGCCGGCTGGGCCGCCCTGCTCGCCGCGCCGACCTTGCTCACGAGCTGGTACGGCATGAACTTCCATCACATGCCCGAACTCGACAAGCCGTGGGGCTATCCGGCAATGATCGCGTTCACCGGATTGATCTGCGGCAGCCTGTACTGGTTGCTGCGTCGGGCGAAGTGGCTGTAGGCAGGCGCGCGAGCCGACCGCAACACCCGCCGCCGGAAGTGCGGGTGCCCATCGATCCAGGGTCAGGGATCGAATCCATCGCAGAAGATCGTGTCGGCAGCGCCGCAGCTGCCGGTTCCCGCCTGGCGTTCATAGGCGCCGAGATCACGCACGCCAAACAGATCCGCTACGCCGGACAGATCCTGGTCGCGCGGCTGGTTGTCGAGATCGCGATCATCGCCGCTCACCGGAGGTGCGAAGTCGACGGCTGGCGAATATTGGCGCAGATGGTAGTCGCCATTGGCCGCATCGACGAAAGCAGGCGCATCGCTGATGACCGTCGGACCGTTTGGCAGGGTCGTGATGTCGCTCGCCAGCACATGCTCGACATCGATGTCATTGGGACTTCCCGAGTACGCCAGTGAAAGCCGGCCTGGCTGATCGATGATGCTGCCGAACAGATCCAGTGTTCCTTCGATACGCATGACCTCACTGGAGCCGAGGCTGTTCCCCGCAAGCGTGCAATCCGTGACATAGGTGCTCGTGGACGCTTCGGAACTGATCAGTTGCCGGGTGTATTCGTTGTCGGCCAGCAGGCAGTCCTTGGCTATGGATATGCGGAACTGACCCGTCGTGCGAATGGCATAGCCGCCGCGATTGGCGCGCAGCTCGAAGCGATTCATGAACAAGTACGCCTCGACATTGCGCAAGGTGGCGCCATCGCCAATTCCGCCGGTGGTCGGGCCTGCATCGTTGCCGACCATCGTGTTGCATGAAACGCCGCTTGCGCAACGCACGGCGCTCGGCACCGTGCAGTCCGATCGATTGAGGTAGGCGAAACCGGATTCGTTCATGTACAGGGCGCTGCCATCGCGAGCGAAATTGTCCTCGATCCGAAAGTCCGAGGCGCAAAAATAGGCGTCCGAAAAGGAGAACGCTCCATTCCAACCCTGAACGTAGATGGCGCCGCCGGTATCCGAAGCGCTGTTGCCGCGCACGGTCACCGGTTGCTGCGGATCGGTGGTGAACAGATGCACGAGCGCATCCACGCCATCGCTCTGCGCGCTCTGAATCGATATGCCGCCCCCATCGACCGCTGAATTCGAGTAGATCGCGCCGAGCCCGAACGCGCCGGACGTGCCGATATAGGCAATCGCCGGGCCCTGTACGTGCAGTCCACCGCCGTAGCCGCCCACGCCGCCCACGCCCAGCGCCTGGTTGAATGCGATGATGCTGGACGGTGCGGTCATGGTCATTTCCAGCGGTCCGGCGATGTACACGCCACCACCGCTGCGGCGGGCAGTGTTGCTGCCGATCGTGGTGTTGTTGCTGATCACCAGTTCGGCATTGTTGCCAGTGGCTTCGGCATAGATGCCGCCGCCGTAATCGGCGCTGTTGTTGGTGACGTCGGTCTCGATCAACTCGAGGCCGCCGTCGCCCTTGAAATAGATGCCGCCACCTCCGCCGCCGCCGTCTTCATCGCCCAGGGTGATGGTCAGGTGCCGCAATTTTATGATCGAACCGGTGCCGGCAAAAATGCGGAACACCGGTTCTGCAGCGCCACCTTGCCCGCTGACCACGGTCTTGATGTTGTCGGTGGCGGCTTGCGTGCAGGTGGCAAAGCCACCGACCACGTTGAGGTTCTGGCTGGTATTGATGACGTTGGCTTCCGGTTGGTAGGTCAGCGAACGGGTCAGGCGTACGGTGTCTGCGACGCCATTTGCCTCGGCCGCATTGATCGCGGACTGGATGGTGCCGTGGGTGCATCCTGCGCCGGTGCCGACGGTGAATATCGCGGCCGGCACTTCGGCCGACCAGGCGACCAGGCCCAGCAGGGCAAGCAGGCATCCGTGGATGCATCGACGAGGTGTCATGGCGCGCTCTCCCTATCACCCGTCATCGGGCGTGTCCCGGGTAACGCTGCCTGGTCGCCGGATGTGTCACGCCGCCGTTCGCGCCATCCGGACTTGCCCGTTCCGGCCCGCATGTCGCCGGGGCCACAGCTCGCGCCTGGCTGATTTCAGGGCTCGAAACCGTCGTCGAAGATTCGGTCGTTCGGATCGAGCCATTCGAGCGTGATGCCATCGAACCAGCCGGTTGCCGTGCGCGGTGGTCCCGACACGCTGTTCTCGAAGACGATCATCGTGACGGCGACCGAACTTGTCGTTGTCCATTGAGCGGCCGACACCTCGATAACCAGCGGATTCGCAGGTCGCCGCCAGCTCGCCTGGTTGGACAGGAACAGGTAGCCGGAGGTATTCGGGTCGCCCTGGGTGCACGCTTCGCCACCGTTGTCGCGATATTCCCAGTACAACTGCGCGATGTCACCGGCGACAGTCATGTTGCCGGTGCCGCGTCCCCAGCCGTTGAGCGTGTACGTGCCAGGGCCGGGCAAGTGCACGCACTGGACCAGTCCGCTGACACTCTGGCCGAAGAAGGTGTTCGCGAGCGAAACCCTGGTCGAGCCCGAGCCTGGTGCGCCGGAGGCGTTCTGTGCGGTGTCGCGGGTCGAAGTACCGGCTGTCACCGGCGTCCACAGATTCAGGTCGGCATTGAAATCGCCGTTGAGCACGAGCGGCCCGATCATCTGGCGTTCGTAGGCGCCGATATCCCGTACGAAGCCATCATCGCGCGGCACCGGCTGGAGACGTCGATCGCGCGGCAGGCTGTCGGCGTCGACATCGTTGCCGGTGATCGCGGGCGCGAAGTCGATCGCGGGCGAGGCGGCGCGCAAGCGCACATCGCCGCGTTCGGGATCGATCAGTCGCGGTGAAAGTGACGACGCCCCTGCGCCGAGACTGGCGGTTTCGCTCGCGATGACCATCGCGATGCTTTTGCCACCGCCACTCTGCGTGAGCGAGGTCGTTCCGGGTTGCCAGAGGATCGAGCGCAGCATGTCGATATCGCCGTTGACGGAAAGGACCTGGCTCGCGGCTATCGCATTGCCGGCGAAGGTCGAATCAACGATTTCGAGCGCGCTTTCATCCTCCAGGCGAAACAGCGTTCCGGAGCTGGTATTGCCTGCGAATGCCGTCGCGTCGAGGGCGATATTCGATTGGAATGCGCGTAACGCGTGCGCACCGATGTTGTCGCGGACACTGAGTCGCGTCGCCTCGAAGTATCCGCCGTTCTGTACGAGGATCGCCGCTCCTGGAGTCGCGGACCCCACGCTGTTCTCGCTGCGGTTGCCGTGCATCGTGTTGCAGTCGCTGCCAGCGGCGCAGCGCACGCTGCCCGCAGGTGGCGAGCAGAAACCCGGAAAGCCGGTGTTGCGATTGATCGCGGCAAGTGCGCCGTAGGCCTGGTTGATCGGGTCGTAATCCGAGTCCAGGTAGAGCGCGCTTCCTTCCGCCGCGACGTTGGCATCGATGCGCATGTCGTAGGCGCAGAGCAATGCACGCGAAATGTCGATGACACCGAGGTTCGTGCCGAGGTAGATGCCTCCGCCGGTATTGCTCGCGCGGTTCCCATGGATGCGTACCGGCAGCGTCGGGTTCGTGGAGTACAGGGTGACCTTTCCGTCGACGTCCTGATCCCCGCCGTTGACCGCAATGCCTCCGCCATAGCGCGCCGAATTGCCGACGATCGCGCCGTTGCCGATGCCGGAGCTGCCGATAGTCGCGCTGGCTGGCGCGATGACCTGGACGCCGCCACCGTAGCCGTACTGCGGCTGGCTGTTGGTCGGATTGAGGCCGAGCGCTTCATTGCTCGCGATCGTCGAATCAGGGGCATTCATGATCATCTGTGCCGACCCTTCGAGGCGCACGCCGCCACCCGAGAACTGCGCGGTGTTGAGCAGGATCGTGGTGCCTGTCTCGAGGCGCAGAACGGCATTTCCACCCTCGCCGATCACGCTGATGCCGCCGCCATAGCCCGCGTAGTTCTGGGAAATGCCAACGTCGCGCAGGGTGATCGTGCCGGCGCCCTTGAAATCCAGTCCGCCGCCGTAGCCGTCGTAGACCTCATCGCCACGGATCAGGTTGATGCGTTCCAGCAGCACCGTGTTGCCGCTGCCACGTATCGTCATCACGCTGTCCTGGCTGCCGCCCTGTCCGCTCAGGGACGTGAAGCCGGTACTCGTGGGCGCTGAACAATTGGCGTAACCGCCTCGCACGGTGACACCGCGGCTCGTGATCTGCGCAGCCTGCGCATCCAATGATGGCGCGGCAATGTGCACCTCGTGGAAACCACTGGCCGGTACGGCAGCCAGCGCCGCAGCCAGCGTGGTGTGTGTGCAGGCACCGTCCACGCCGACGCTGAAGGTTGCCGCCTCGCCATGCGTGCTGAATACTTGCAGCACAAGTGCAACGAGGGCAGGGCAGGGCAAACGTGAGAGCTGGGGCACGGCATCGTCTCCTGTCATCCGGAAAGTTCTCCGGTACCTCGGATAACGCCGCATGCCCGCTCGATGTGTCACTGCTGTCGTGCTGCGGATGCCAGGGTTTCACGACGTCGAGGAGAAATTGCTGGTGAAACCGGATCGACTGCCGGCAACGCATATCAGTGCGATACGGCGTTTCGCCCGCGC
>ENA-UOWO01001082-UOWO01001082.1-activated-sludge-metagenome-genome-assembly--contig:-NODE-1082-length-37330-cov-19.338753_pt1 | contig 37330 bp, 41 predicted proteins | sample MGYA00238148_ERZ761564 | MGnify/ENA primary metagenome ERZ761564 (study PRJEB28885, sample SAMN05720194) | activated sludge metagenome | isolation source: Anaerobic digester | place: USA... | reverse complement strand
CATACTTTGCATTCTTCTAGGATCTATTCCACCAAACATAATTTATCACATTTAATATAATTACAGATAAGAAATAATTATAAATGGAATAATTTTTGTAAAAACCAGAAAAATACGTTTAAAATCTAAAATTTACAAAAAAACAAACCAACTATATTTAAATACAATAAATCAATAATATATATGAGAAAAACTATGAAATTCGATATAATTTTAGAAAAGCAAGAAGCTGGCGGATATACTGCCTATGTTCCATCTTTACCTGGCTGTATCTCAGAAGGAGAAACTGAGAAAGATACTCTAGAAAACATAAAAGAAGCCATAGAAATATATACTGAAGAGATAAATAAAACAAAACTTAAAACCCTTGTTTCTTCTGTATGTGTTAAACAAATGCAAGTGAGCATTAATGTCTAAATTACAAAACACTTCTTCTAAAGAAATCTGCTCTATAATAGAAAAGCAAGGTTATATTTTTGTTAGACAAAAAGGAAGCCATCTAGTTTTTAAAAACAAAGAAAACAAAATAATGGTTATACCTAATCACAAGATTCTAAAAATTGGCACAATACACCAGATACTTAAAGCTTTAAAAATCTCAAAAGAAGATTTGAAAAAACTATAAAGCTTTAAAAACATTTAGTTTAACTCTTCTATACTAAATAAGGCCAAATAAATGAATTAAAATATGCCACTCACTAAAACTATAAACAACTACGAAACCTTCATTCAAGAATTGAAGTTAGAAAAAACAGAAGATAAGGCATATATGGATGCTTATTTTAAAAAGAAATTTATTATTCTTGAAAACAAAAAAATAATACACCCAAATATTAGAGAACTAGAAAAGAAAGTTTCAGAACTACAAGAAACAAAAGACAAACTTAAAGGGCTTAAAAAATTCTGGGAAAAAGAAAAAGACAAGGCACATAATTATTATAGAGACATAAGACTTAAAAAATACTTTAAAGGCAAATTTTGGAAACACAAGATTAAACAGGCGCTAAATCCGGAATATAGAGAAGACGTTATAAACTGTAAACTAACAGACGAAGTAATTATGGATCCTGAATATGGAACACTTGCTGATACTTTTTTAGTAGACTATGATTATAGAAAAAAATTATCAGATACTGTTAATAAATCATTAATCTATAAAAACAATGTTATCGGAGACCATAACAAGAAAAGACAACAGTTTAAGAAAGAAAATGCAATCACAAAGATTGATCATATAACAGAAAAACTAAATGCAACAAACCTAGAAATACTAGCCTATCAGACTGTTATAAAATATATTAAGATGGTTAATAAATAAGCACGAAAAAACAACTATTTTTAAGTATTAAGTTGCCTATATTATATATTATATTTTAAAGAGAAACAACTTATGGCACTAGACAAATGGAACAAAGAGCTAGAAAAAGAAATTATTAAAAAAGAAATGGACAATCGTGTTTTTGAGTTTAGAGATAATGATAAACCAGTATATAGTATAGACACGCCACCACCATACATCAATAGCCCCGTGCATATCGGGCATGCATCTACTTATTCAATAATGGATTTTATATCTAGATACAAGAGACTAAAAGGCTTTAATGTCTTGTTCCCTTTAGGACTTGACAGAAATGGACTACCAATTGAAATGGCTGCAGAAAAGAAATTTAAAATCTCGATATTAACAACAGAAAGAGAAGCTTACATTGAATATTGCAAAAAAATACTAGAAGAAACAACAACTGAAACAAGCAAAAGCTTTTCTATGCTTGGAATTTCTTTTAATACTTATGAAGAAACCGGAAAGATTGGCTCAGTCTATAAGACAGACTCAGAAAAATACAGAACTTTAACACAAGAAACATTTATTGAGCTTTATAAGAAAGGACTTATTTATCTTGATGAGAAAGTAACAAACTATTGCCCTGGCTGTAAGACAACACTTGCAGACTCAGAAATTGACTATAAAGTTGTAGACTCTAAGTTTTACACCATCCTTTTTACTGTTAAAGAAACAGGCGAAAAAATACCAATAGCAACCACTAGACCAGAACTTGTTTGCTCTCTTGGCATGGTTATATTTAATCCAGAAGACGAGAGATGGCTTAAGCTTAATGGAAAGACTGCAATTTCTCCATTGTTCAATAGAGAGGTACCAATTAAAGCACACCCAATGGCAAAAACAGACAAAGGAACTGGTCTAGTCATGATGTGCTCAGCTGGAGACTACTCAGATATTAGGTTTTTTATGGAACAAGGAATTAAGCCCATCATATCTATTGATATCTCTGGGAAAATGAATAAAAATGCAGAATTTTTAGAAGGCCTAAGCGTCAAAGAAGCAAGACTAAAAATGGTAGAACTGCTTAAAGAAAAAGAACTAGTAATAGAAGAAAAGATTATACAGCACAAGGTTCCAATCTGCGAGAGATCAAAACACGAGATTGAGTTTATTTCATTAAAAGAATATTATCTTAAACAAATGGACTATATAGAAAAGATGAAAGAAATTGCAGAGAAAGTAAATTTTACTAATCCTGCAACAAAGAAGATATTACTTGATTGGCTAGAAGTAGTTTCAATTGATTGGCCAATATCTAGAAGAAGATATTATGCTACTGAAATTCCGATATGGTATTGTAAGAAATGCGGAGAAGCTATCTTAGGAGAAAAAGGAAAATACCATGAGCCCTGGAAAGAAAAGGCGCCAGTTGAAAGCTGCCCAAAATGTGGTTCCTTTGAGATTGAAGGAGAAACTAGAGTTTTTGATACTTGGTTTGACTCCAGCATATCTCCGTTGTTTGTTCTGGATTATGGATCAGAGTTTTATAAGAAACACCCTGTCTGTACTTTAAGGCCGCAAGGAAAAGAAATTGTTAGAACATGGCTATATTATACTCTTTTGAAGTGCTATCTTTTTACTGATAAAATTATTTTCGACGACGTTTATATTCATCAGCACATCTTAGACGATAAAGGAAACAAGATGGCAAAGTCTTTAGGTAATGCTATTGATCCACAAGAGATATTAAGAGACTATGGTGCAGAAGCTTTTAGACTTTGGGTGGCTGACGAAGGAAACCTAAATGAGAAAGACTTGAAATGCTCAAAGGATAGAATCTCAACAGAGCAAAAAACAATAAACAAGCTATGGAATGCTAGTAAGTTTATTTCTCAATTTAAAAGAATCGATGGAATAAATTCTGAGTTTTCTGAACTTGATAAAACAATGTTAAAAGAAATAAATAATCTAATAGAGCTTTGCGATAACAAATATGCAGGCTATGACTTTCACGAGCCAATCGTTAAACTTAAATACTTCTTATGGACAACACTTTCCTCACACTACTTAGAACTAATAAAAAGCAGAGCCTACAACCAAGACGGAAAGTTCAGTAAAGCAGAACAAAACGCTGCAATTGATACACTTAATTATTGTTTGGAAAGACTATTAGTATTATTATATCCAGTAATACCATTTACTACGCATAAGATACTAATAGAAATGTTTGAAAACGATCCAAACAAGGAAAGTTATCCAGAAATTGAAAAATTTGAAAGCACATTAAACTTAGAAGATATAGAAAACCTAAATAACACCATCTGGAAATTTAAAAAAGACAATAACCTTTCATTAAAGGACGAAATCAAATATTTGAAGATAAATAACAAATATAAGTGTATGGAAAAAGACATACAGAAAACACATAATGTTTTAAATATTCAGTATCTAAATAATGATAGCATAGAAGTGAAATAAAAATGTCATTAGCACACACACGCAAGCCAATAAGTGTTATTGGGCATATTGTTATTCTAATTATATTTGTAGTTGCAGTTTATCTTTTGATAACAACAATAGCAAACTATCAAGTAAATAAGATAGCAAAAATCTATGATAAATATATGGTTACAAGAAGCAACCTTATTCCTGACGAAACCGGAAATTATATTGCTGAACTTAAAGCACTAGGAACAGACAAGGCACAAGCAATCATTGACTATGTGTATCTTTACCAAGAAGCTAAAAACCTGGACCGGGCAATTAGATATGCTGCAACAGAAAGCGGCTGCATAACAAGAACAACGATAGCAAGAATTGAAACACAAATGCAAGATAGAGACAAAGTACTTCTTGGCTTTAATAATACTTATTCTAAGAAACTAGACAAAATATATTGGGACACATATATTGATATTTTAGAAAACAAATACGACATAGAAAGCCTAAAAGAAAAGGCAACGGCTTTGTCATTCTGTTAATTGAAAAAACATGAAAGAAATAAATAAGGGCGCAGAAGCAATTATTTTTCTTGATGGTAAGAAAATCATAAAGAAAAGGGTTTCTAAAGACTATCGTGACCCAGTGCTTGACAAAAGAATAATTAAAACTAGAAACAAGCAAGAATCCACATTATTGAAAAGAGCAAAAGTTGCTGGCATCAACACCCCCACAATCTTTTCCCTAACAGAAGATACAATTGTCATGGAAAAACTGAACAACACTAATGAACATTCAAAAGTCTTAACAGAGATTGGAAAAGAAATAGCTAAACTCCATGACAACGGCATAATCCATGGAGACCTTAATCTTATTAATATCTTGACCACAAAGGACAAGAAAATTTACTTTATTGACTTTGGCCTTGGTTATCTCTCAAACAAGATAGAAGACAAGGCAACTGACCTTCTTGTCTTTAAAAAGACCTTAAAGGCAAGCAAAAAGACCGAACAATTCTGGGAAAAGATCTTAGCAGGATATCAAAAGCAAACCCTAAACAAGCAAACAACCGATAAGATTGCAGAAATAGAGAAAAGAGCAAGATACTGTAGGAAAGCTAAATAATAATATATATAAATAAATCGCAGCAGATATATATATTATAGACCTGATTTTAACGGCTATATTTCTATTTAAACGCGCCTAATTAATCGCCACAGGCACAAACTTAATGGAAAAATCAAAGTGATATAAATGAGTGAAGAAAAAAAAGAACTAACTAAAAAAGAAATCTATGAGCAAATAGAAGACCTTACAAAAAAAGGTAAGACTACTGCTGAAATTGGACTTATTTTAAAACAGAAATACGGAGTTAAGTCTGTATTACAAGCAACAGGAAAGAAGATCGGGAAAGTACAAGCAGAACTTGATCTTAAAAAAGATAAGCTTCCTGATGAATTACTTTATCTTATTAAGAAAAGTGTTAAACTAATCAAACACAAAGAAAATAACAAAAAAGACACAAGCGCAAAAAGAGGGTATCAAAAGACTGTTTCTAAGATAAACAGACTAAGAAAATATAATATTAAAAAGAAAAGAATAGATGGGGCTTGGAGATATTCAGATGATTCTGCTAAGCTACTTGTTAAATAGGTGAAAAGATGGCAGATAAAAAAAGCACAGTAGATAATTGGAAAAAGAAGAAATGGTATGATGTCTCTGCAGACCCAACTTTTGATGAGAAAAAAATTGGAGAAACAGTGACAATCTTACCAAAAAACCTAATTGGTAGAAATATCAAAAAAGGCCTAAATGAGTTAACTGGAAACATCAGAGACTCAAGCTTTGAAGTAACTTTTAAGGTAAACAAAGTAACTGGTGCAAAGGCAGACACCGTCATCTCAAAGTTTGAAGCAAAAACTGGTTTTTTAAGAAGAATGATTAGAAGACAAAAGTCAAAGATTGAACCAGTTTTCTATGTTACAACTAAAGACGGAAGTAAACTTAAAATAAAGGTTATGGCAATAACTGGTGCAAAGTTTACAACACCTCTTCGAACACAAGCAAGAAAGGCAATTGTTGATTTCTTTAATGAAGAAGTATCAGCAAAGACTACAAAAGAAAACTGGAATGACCTTATCTTTCAACACCTTTCTGAGAGATGTAAAGCTAAACTCTTAAAATTAGGTTATATAAACAAAGTTATGATAATTAAAGTAACTTTAGTATAAAGGAGAAAGTTCAATTAAAATATGAACCCAATCTTTTATTTTCTTTTTTTTTATGCTTTAGGAATTGTTCTTTGGATTACTAAGAAATACGATATATTTACTATTTCTTTAATATTTGGAATGACTGGTCTTTTTCTGTATTTTGGTAAAACCGCATTGTTTATTTATCTTTTAATGTATTTTAGTGTAGCAGAAGGCCTGGCACTAATACTTAAAAACAAGGGAGAGAACAGAAGCTATATTAATCTTTTAGGAAATTGCCTTGTCGGAACGGTTTTAGTTGTTTTTGGACAAATTTATTCTGCGGCTTCAACAATCTGCGGGGCATTTGCAGACACTATGTCTTCAGAAATTGGAAGATTATCTAAATCTAAACCTAGACTTATAACAAACCTTAAAAGAAAAGTAGAACCAGGAACAAACGGAGGAATAACATTTCTTGGATTGTTTGCTGCACTTATGGTTTCAACAATAACTTTTGTGTTCTTTTATTTTGTTTTTAAAGTGAATATAAAAACATCATTAATAATTGCAAGCTTTGGAATAATTGGAAGCTTAATTGACAGCTTTATTGGAGCTGCTATAGAGAATAAGGGTTATCTTGACAATAGCCAAACTAATTTTTTAACAACATTTATTGTTGGAGCACTTTCTATTATTGCTCTGATATATATCTGAAATTAGCCATGAGTAACACATTTGTTGCTTTCACAAGAACAAGTTACGCCTTCTCTTTCTGGGGCTTCGCCGATATGCACGCCTTTTTCTTGTGCTTCTTTTTGTACTCTTGTTACATACTCTGGAACATAACAGCCACCAGTAAACCAGATATACTCACAATCATTAGCTATTTCGCAACAATTGTTTGATTTTATACAATAAACCGATATTTCTGAATCATCATCGATGTCAGTTATGACTTCTGGAAAATTAGTATAGGTTGTTTCTTTTGTATTTTTGTTAGAATTACTTTGAATGATTATAAGATTAATTATTGCTAATAAAATTATACCAACCACTACAAACAAAAAAACATTTGACTTTTTCTTCATAATAATTCACTAAAATAATATTATTGCGATATATTTAATAAGAAGATGCTAATCATTATTGTTAATGAACAAAAAACAGAAAATAAAATTTATATTGGTTTTTATAGTCGCCTATGCTTTGCTATTATTGCTTGGAGTATTTGTGTTTGGAAGCCTACTTGTGGGCCTTGAAGAAAAACTTATACATTTGCTTCTTGGCTCTTCTGTTAACTATGGTGCTTTTGACTTTGTGGTGTATTGCTCAGGAATAGTTTCTGTTTCTGCATACCTGGGGGTGATTGTGGGGTTTTTAGCCATAAAACAAAAGATCAATCATAAAGTGGTACTAGTAGGTATCCTCTTGTTGTTTTTAATAAACCTTTTAAGAATAATGCTTGTAATGCTATCAGAAAAGATTGGCTGGCACAACGGTGTACACGTTATATCTTGGTTTTTAATGCTTTTTATGATTTTGTGGCTTATAAAAATTAGTATGGAAAAGAAATAACTTAGTATTTCTTTTCAAAAGCAACAATACCAGTAATAACAATTTCTAAAATAAAGACTAAAGGGATTACTGGCGGAATGATATAGCCTGCCTTAAATAGGCTTAATGCCCCTGGATAGCCTCTTCTCTTGTAGATTTCCCAGCACCAAATAATTGCAAGAACTATATTGACTATTGGCACAAACAAAAAGAAACCCCAACCCCACTTTTGCTTAGCTAGAATTGGAAGCAAGAAAATATTTGCTGCTGGAATCCATGAAAGCCACGCATTCTTGTATTTTAGTTTCTTTGCTATGGTGTACCATGCTAAAGAAAAATAAATATATAGTGCTATAAAAGACAAGAAAAGCAAAAATAAAATAATCAAAGACAGAACAGCAATTCCCGTAATTACTGAAGTAAGCGGCCCAAAGAAAGGCTGATTTGCAATTGTTACTAATTCTTCAAGCATACTTTAGTCCTTCTTACTTTTTTTTAACTCGTGTTTTGCAACAACGAATTTAGCAATCTCAGCAAATGCTGGTCTTGTGATAAATGCACCAAGAACCGCACCAAACATTACTGTTATTGCAAAACCAACAAGCTTACTTAAACCTACATTAAAGAAGATTATTGGTAGCATTGTAACAAACACTGTTGCAACTGCTGCAAAGATTATAAAGAAAGCATTTCTTACCTTTGCTGCTAGGCTTAGATTATTTGAGGATGCTTCCTCTTCTTTTGTGCCTTTTAGTAATTCGTCTGTGATAATTATTTCGTGATCAACACCAGTACCGATTGCTGCAAGAATTCCAGCAATTGTTGCTAGATCAATTCTAAATTGTATTAAAGACAAAAATCCTAAAGAAATTATTAACTCTGAAAAATCCGAAATTAATATTGGAAAGATTAAATTAAATACTTTGTATCTTATAAACAAAACTAAAGCAACTGTAAGTAACGCAAACAAACCAATCCATAACGAATTCTGCAAGAACTCTTTACCTAAGAATGGAGAGATAGACTCTGTGCTTATGCTTTCGATTGGTATTGGAAGAGAACCAGATTCTAGAATTACTAATAGTTCATCAAGTCTTGATTTTGCTTCTTCTTTGGAACTAGCAGTGCCTGTTATTGTAAGATTATTAAAAACTTCAAAGCTTGCCGAGGTTGTTGAAGGAGCAGACATATTTGCTACGCCTTCAGTTAAAGAAATTATAGACTTTAGGCCTGTTGCTTCCCAGATCCAGTATCCGTTCTCTGGCTTATTAATTATTACAACTTTATAGCCAATATCTGTTAATTGCTTTCTTATGCTTTCTGGGACATTAGAAGAAACAATTGCTTTTTGATATTTGCTAAAATCCTCTTGAATCTTTGATACTTGCTCTTCTGATAAATTATCGCTTACAAGATAATAGTCGGTGTTTATTTGAGAGATAATCTCATCAAAAGAAACCATTTCACTTGTTACTACTTCTGGAGAAACAGGCACTTGCTTTTCTTCAAGATATGTTTCATTATCAATTATAAATATAGCATCTGTTGGTCTGTCAATAAAAAAATAAGTCTTCTCACAATCATATACTACTGAATTATTCTCGTAGCCTACTGGAGAACACTTGTGAAAAGTCATCTCTGCAAATCTTCTTGAAGCCTCTGGAGACAACATGAATGGTAAAACCCACTGGCTTGCACCAGACTTATCCATTGTTTGAATGCCGTAACCTTTTGCAGGGTCCTTATAGATTGTTCTGATATCTTCGCCAACAAACAAGACATCACCATCAATTATTGATTCAAACTTACCTTGCTTTAAAAGAGTGTTTTTCAATCTTGCTATTTCGTCAGGATCAGACTCTGCAAGCTGTGCTGTGATATACTGATTACCAGAAGAAGTAACCTTTGCATCCTTTAAGCCAGCCCAGTCAAGTCTACTATTAATTACAGAAACAACGCGAGGCATATCTTCAGGGGCAACTTGATTTTCAAGAACTATTGAAAAAGAAGTGCCTCCTGAGAAATCAACACCGTATTGTAGCCCTTTTGTTAATAATAAAATTACTGAAAGCGCTAAAATCAATAACCAAAGAATAACAATTGGTTTTTTTAATAAACTTTTCATTTTGAAAAACACCTTTTTTAATTTTTGTTTTTATTTTTTCTTTGAACATAAGTGATTAATGCTGGTGCATTGAAAAACCATGTTGAAATAATATCTCCTATTAAACCAAATAATAATATTGAAGCAATCTCTAAAATTACTGTCATTTGCATGAAATAAGAAATAAGAGCCATAACTGCAACAGTGACTAATGTTGTTATAGTCATGGTCATACCTGTTTTCATTGACTTGTTAGTTGCTGCAAAAACATCATCTGTTCTATTCTTTAATAGCTTTGTGCTAAGAAGAATATCTGTGTCAACAGAATAACCAACAAGCATTAATAGCGTTGGAATTGTTGTTAGACTTAAAGGCAGACCTAAGATTGCCATACCTGCAAGACCTGCTAGAATATCAAAGGTTGCAGCAAAGATAATTAAACCTGAAGGGATAATCTCTCTAAAGAATAAAAATATAACAAAAGATAATAACACAAAAGCAATGATGCCGACCTTTATTGAAGACCTAATAAAATCAGAACCAAGAGTTGCTGAAATCTCTCTAGTCTGAATTCTTGCTTCGTCTCCTAGGTTTAATTCTGATTTTACAAAATTAACAATTGAATTATTAAAATTGTTGTTTGCAAGAATTATTGTCTCGTTAATATATACTTTTAAATCCTCTTTACTTGTAAAAGAATCAATCTCGTCTAGGTCTTTTTGAGAAAGATAGTTTTTTGCTAGTAATGGTGCTAAGAAAGACTTACTTGTTGTCTTTAAATCAACTAAAGCAGTATTATCATAATCAAGCTTTGATCTTTCTTCTTTTGCGGTTTCAATCTCTGGGCTATTAGAGTATTCTATGATTACCCCTGTGCTTGTTGGGCCTGTTGTCTCCCTTATTGAGAGCTCTTGAAAGCCGTATTTCTCTTTAAGAGAACTTTCTAGCTTTAACTGATCAACTGGCGCACCATCGTATCTAAGAATCAACTGGTTTCCGCCCTTTAAGTCTATTCCTCTCTCGACTTTTGGAGAGACAAAGATTAGTATTAAACAAATAATTGCCATTAGAAATGGAAGTATCATTAATTTTTTATAGTTCTTTTCCGTAATCACTTTCATAGATCTTTACACCGTTTTACTATTCAAAATAAGAAGTATATATAAAATATTATATTATTATATATTTTATTAACCAAATGCTTTAAATACCTTTTTTATTTAAAGAAATAAAGAGAAAATTGCTATGAACTTTCCAAAAATCGTAAAATCAAAAGAACTGCTTGATAATGTTATTACAAAGGTTAGAAGAATAAAAGACTTTCAGAAAAACGAACTTGCACATAAGTATATTTCTGCTTACCAGATAGCAATAACTGACAGACTAAAAGGCATTAATGATAAACTACCAGACTATGAGATAAAAAACGAATATTACCAGATGATGTTTAAAAATATCTGTTCTAAAAGCACAATGGAGAAATATAAGAACCATATTGTTAGTACCATTACTGTTGTTAACAAAATTTCTGAGCAGTATAAGAGACTACTTTTAAGAATGCAAAGTAGAAGAAGCAGTAAGTTTGACAAAGACAAATTTGTTAGAATAAAAAAAGAATATGTTGGAAGAATATCTTCAGTTATTAAAAACCTAGATAGTACTTTTGCAAAACTTCAAGATTTAGAAAAAGAATTTGCAAGGATTGCAAGTCCTGACTTTAATCTTAGAACTATAGTTCTTGTTGGAATACCAAATGCAGGAAAAACAACTTTTCTTACAAAGATTACAGAAGCAACACCAGAAATAAACTCCTATGCTTTTACTACTAAAGCATTAAACATTGGTTTTTTTAAAAGAAGACAAGACATATATCAAGTAATTGATACGCCTGGCCTAATACATACAGACTTTAAAGAAATGAATGCAATTGAAAAGCAAGCAATTGCTGCAATTAAAGCCATATCAGACCTAATAGTTTTTGTATATAATCCTACATTAAACAAAGAACAACAGACAGAGATGTTAAAAACCTTAAGAGAAAACAATCCTGAAAAGAAAATCGTCGTATCTAGTACCTACACAAAAGACCAGTATCTAGAAGGCCAAGAAAATATAGGTATGAAAGAACTTATAGAAACTTATCCTGTAGAAAAGAAAAAGAAAAGCAGATGGAGCTAATTGTAAATTAAATCTTAATCTGGAGGATTACTTCTTAGATATGGATAACCGCTATTTGTACTTGAATCCATTCCCCAGATGCTTGAAAAATCCCAGCCAGTAAATGTGCTTTGAGTTTTCATCTCTGCTGTGGTTTTTCCTGTTGCTCCACTACCACTTGTTAATTGACCTGACGTTTCTGTGTCCCAATAACAAGAAGTGCCTGTAATTGCATCACTAGAAAACCCTCTGTTTGTTGGATTGGTTGTTCCTTCATAAATTATTTGGCCAGTTGAATAACTATTATTTACTGTTGGAGTCCCCTCTATTAATCCAATAAACCCTCCAAAGCTTGTTTCAGACACACCAGAATTACGCGTTACATTAGCTAAAGAATAACAATTATTATAAGCCCCGCCTTCTGTAGTTCCTGCTATCCCCCCTGCCGATTCATTACTGCGTATTTCTCCAGTAGAATGGGAATTAGAAATATTTGGATTAAAACCAGAACCAATTAATCCTCCAACACTGGCGCCTCCTGAAATATAACCAGAAACATAAGAATTGGTAATCTGCCCATATTCCAAAGAACCAAAAATTCCCCCGGTTTGGCCATTACCAGTTATATTTACATCTTCTAACCCTAAATTTTTAATTATTGTAGATTCGACAGTTGCAGATTTAAATAATCCAACATAATCTGCTGTTGGCCTATTAATATATAAATTACTTATTTTGTGATTTTGACCATCAAGAGAACCAGTAAATGGAGACGCGTCTGTTCCAATCGGTTCCCAGCCGTTGATATCTTGTCTTGAGAAGCATTGAAGATCAATGTCTTTCCCTAAAGCATAGTTTGCATCAAGGTCTGTTCTGATGTCGTTTAAATCTTCAGCATTACAAACAATTATTGGGTCCTCTTCTGTTCCTGTGCCTCCAGAAGTACAAACTATATTAGGATCTCTTGTCTTTACTTCTATGTATTTGTTTTCTGTTGTAATAAACTGAATAGTAATGTCTGCACTGGACTTTGAATATTCATATAAACACTCTAAAGGAACAATGTTTGTGCTTGCTGATAAAGTTACTGGAGTTGTTAATTGAACAGAAGTCATTTCTGGAATATCAACTATCCGATAGTGAGTTATTGTTATTTCTTCGTCCATTAAATAACTTGGCGGAGAATAAGTAAACATAACTACACCTTCCTTAAAGGTTTTAGAAAAAACAAAAAGACTAGCATCAGACGCTGATAACGCCCCAAAATCAGTTGCTGAATCTAAATTTTTAGTGGTAAAGTTTTTGCCCCAAGTTAAAACTATAGTTACAAGTATAACGCCCACAACCAATAACAGGATTGCAGAAATAATAGGAGCAAGAGCCCTTTTCTTGTAAATAGATATCTTCATCACATATATAAATTAACCAAAACATTAAAATGCCTTGGTTTTAATTAAAAAAATTAACCAATAGCTATTAAAAAAGCTTTTGCTACTAAAATATATATTAATTTCTATTTTTATAATTAAAAATAAAGGAAGTGATAAAAATGCCAAAAAAGAAAACTATTGACACTTCTAAAATGATTGAAGAGATTGTTTCAGAAATTGAGTTTCTAGCAGAAGACGGGTCTATTCCTAAAAACCTTAAGACTCTTATATTAGGTATAGAGAAGAGACTAGAGAAGAAATGCGATGACCTAGAAATATCTAGTATACTTTACGAACTAGAAGACATAACAAATAACAACAACGTACCACAATTTTGTAGAAGCGCAGTTTGGTCGCTTATTAGTAAATTAGAAAACCTAAAAGAAAGTATAAAATGAAAACATGGATTCCAATATCATCTGTTATGCACAGAATAAGGATCTGATAATTAGCGAAGATTGCTTAAGACTTTTAAATAATAATAACTATAAGAAAATACTTGATAGACTTTTCGAAGAAAAAAAAATATTTGTGTCAACTGAAGATATTAGAAAAGTAATAAACTCATTTAATGAAACAAACCAAGAAATAACAACAGACGGAAAAAACTACAGAATACTTGATAGCTTGGATGTTACTGGAAAGAAATTATCACAAGGCTCTGTTGAGGACTTTTTAGCATTATTCTTAGATAAATATAATACGCTTTCTGAAATTATTAAAAAAAGAGTAGACTTTAGCTATCAAACAATTGCTGACGCAAAACGAGAAGTCAAAGGAAAAGAAGTGCATGTTATTGGAATGGTTCTTGACAAACGAACAACAAAAAACGGAAACCTACTTTTAACAATTGATGACCCGACGGGAAAAGTCAATATTGTGGTTATGGAAGACAAAGAAAACAAAAGCGCCAATAAATACGAAGTTAATCCTAAAGAAATACTAATGGATAATGTCTTAGGATTTAAATGCTCTGTGCTATCTAAAGACATATTTATTGCTAGAGAAATAATGTATGCAGACATGCCGTATCAAACAAAAACACAAACACTAAAAGACGACAGCCATGTTGTTATCTTAGGAGACACACATGTTGGTAGTAAGCTTTTTAGAGAAGACGAGTTTACTAGTTTTATTGAGTGGCTAAATGCTTTTAATGTCTCTGATGAAGACAAAAAGATTATTGAAAAAATAAAATATGTTATTGTTGCTGGAGACCTAGTTGATGGCATTGGAATATACCCTAAACAATATGATGAACTTGCAATCACTGATATATTTGAACAGTATAGAGCGTTTGAAGAATATATACTTAAGATACCAGAAGAGATTGAAGTATTTTTAATGCCAGGAAATCACGATGCTGTAAGAGTATCAGACCCGCAGCCAAGTATTCCTGAGAAGTTTTTACCGCGACTTTATTCTAAGAAAAACATACATATTATGGGCTCACCGTCATGGATCGAACTTGAAGGCGTTATGTTTCTTATATACCACGGCGTATCATTACATGGAATATTTGGAAAAATAAAAGACCTAAAGATGGACCATCCTGACCTTGCACAAAAAGAACTACTTAAAAGAAGAGACTTGATGCCACAGTTTGGAGAAAAACAAACATTTATTCCAATTGAGAAGAACTTTTTAACAATAAAAGAAATACCAGACGTTTTTATCTGCGGGCACATACATCATCATGCTTATTCAAAATACAAAAATTGCCATCTTATCAGTACTTCTTGCTGGCAATCAATAACCTCTTTTCAGATGGAGATGGGACACACGCCAACAGTCTCAAAAGCAATATTGTTTAATTTGAAGAATCAAAAGCTATGCATAAAAGACTTCGAAAAACAAGAAAATAAAATTGAATGTAAATGAGTGAACTAAATATTCTTGCAAATAAGGAAACAAAAGAATATTATGCAAAGTTAACTGCAGACATTGATGCAGCGGTAGCTATTGCAAAAAACGCAAGAAGCCAAGGAAAAGATCTTTTTAAAGACATTGAGTCTGTGCCTGCAAAAGGAATTGCAGAAAAGACAGAACTTTTGGTTGGACCGCCAGGCGTTGCTAAAGTTTATAACGAATTATGGGAAAAACATAAAAAAAGATTTCCAGTAATGCTTGAAATATTTAATATGATACTGGATAAAGAACTTGGTAATATTGAAGACCCAGAAAAAAGACTAGACCAAGCGCTAAGAACTGCACTCATTATCGAGACAGAAGGTGTTGTTGTCTCTCCTCTAGATGGTTTACCAGAAATCAAACTATCAAAAAACCAAGACGACACAAATTTTATTGATATTTATTATGCAGGGCCTATTAGAGCTGCTGGAGGAAACGCACAAACCTTACCACTATTACTTGGAGACCTTGCAAGAAAGAAGCTTGGAATAGATAGATATAAACCAAGCAAGAAAGAAATAGAAAGAGTAATTGAAGAAGCAATGCTTTATCAAGACGAAGTTGTGGTAAGACAGCAAAGAGTAACAGAAGCAGAAGTTAAAATCATGGTAGAGAACTGCCCTATTAGAATGAATAGCTTTGCAGACAACGAAGTTGAGATTGTTGCTAATAGAGACGTCCCTGGCATTGACACAAACAGAGTAAGAGGTGCAATGTGCCTTGTTCTAATTGATGGGCTTTATGTTAGAGCACTTAAGATTATGAAGACTAGTAAAAGAATGGGACTTGACTGGTCTTGGCTTGAAAAGCTTGTTAAGGTTAAAAAGACTGCTGAAGGCTTTGAACTAAAGCCCTCTAGTAAATATCTTGAAGGATTAGCTGCTGGTAGACCGGTATTTTCCTATCCTTTTAGAGAAGGCGGATTTAGACTTAGATATGGTAAAGCGCGAAACACCGGGCTAATGGCAAAAGCAATCAATCCTGCAACAATGTATGTTCTAGACGAATTTATTGCTGTTGGAACACACGGAAGAATTGAAAGACCAGGAAAATCTCTACAATATTTCCCTTGCTCAACAATTGATGGACCGATTGTTTTATTAAAGAATAAAGACGTTATTCTAATCAATAACACAGAAGACGCAAAAAAATATGTTGCGCAGATAGATAAGATTTTGTTTGTTGGAGATATGCTAATCTCTGTTGGAGACTTTAGAAAAGCAGGACACCCGTTAATCAAAGCAGGATATGTTGAAGAAGAATGGATATCTGAAATTAATTATCTTTATAGAAATGAGAAAATAAATAAACAAACATTAGAAATTTGTAAAAAATTTAATGACAAGCCAAACCCATATACTGCTGTGGCATTAAGCTTGAGATTTGGATTTCCATTATATCCAAAATATATATTTTATTATGATAGACTTAACCACGAAGAACTAAAAACACTTATAAGACATGTTAGAGACGCAGACAAAATATTTACAACAGACGAAGAAGAACAGAAAAGTAAGACAAATCTTTTTGAAAACATAAAAGAAATATTTGAAAAAACAATCGACACTATTGATGTTATTGGAATTGGAGATATTCTAAGCAAGAAAGACACAGAGCTAATTGGATTAAAAATAGAATTTAATGAAAATATTAAATCAGTACTTGAAAAAATTGGTTTGCCGCACAAATATCTTGAATCAGAAAACAAAATACTAATTGAAAAAGAACAAGCATATCCTTTTCTAAAAACTGTGGGGGCAATGAACGCTATTAATCCTCTTGAAGAATTCAAAGAAGAGATAGAAGACGAGAATAGAAAGACAATCGAGATACTAAGCCTCATATCTAAGCTTGATATTAGAGAGAAATCCGGTTTTTGGGTAGGCGCAAGAATGGGTAGACCAGAAGCTGCTCACGAAAGAGACATGGCCGGAAAGCCGCATGTTTTGTTTCCTATAGGTAGAGGCTTTGGTAATTCTAGAGATCTTATAAAAGCAACAAAGAAAAGAGCAACTGGAGAAAGCACACATAACTTTGGAGTAAATGATGTAGAAATAAAAGCATATATGTGCCAAAGCTGTAAAAAAATACTATTTGAGAACTACTGCTTTGATTGTAAAATAAATACACAAGAAATAAGAGAATGTATAAACTGTAAAACGCAAACATTTGACAAAATCTGTAGCAAATGTAAAGGCGAAACAAAAGTTAAAGTCGAACATAAAATTAATATTGATAGGCTTATTGAACAAGCAGCAAATAATCTTGGAGTTGGAGTACCTGAAAGTATAAAGGGCGTAAAAGGGCTTATTAGTAAAGAAAAAAACGCAGAGCCACTTGAAAAAGGGATACTGAGAGCAAAGCATGATATCTATATATTTAGAGACGGAACCTGCAGATACGAAGCACTTAACGCCACAATATCGCAAGTATCTGCTAAAGAACTAGGCCTAACTCTTGAAAAAATTAAAGAACTAGGTTATAAGAAAGACTATCTAGGTAATGATCTAAAAGACGAAAACCAAAGAGTTTCTATTTTCCCACAAGACATAATTGTTGATGAGCATTGTGGAGAATATTTCTTAAGAGTTGCGGCTTTTATTGATGACGAGCTTGAGAAATTTTATAATCTTCCAAAATTTTATAACTCTAAAGTTAAAGAAGACCTGATTGGACAACTTGTTATTGGTCTTGCGCCACACACTTCTGCAGGAATTGTTGGAAGAATTATTGGTTTTTCTAAATCTAAATTGGCTTGGGGACACCCCTACTATATTACTGCAAAAAGAAGAAATGTTGATGGCGACCAGGACTCTATGCTTTTGTTAATGGACGGCATGCTTAATTTCTCTAATGCCTATTTGAGTGCGGGAAGAGGCGGAAGAATGGATGCGCCAATTGCTTTTACTACTGTTCTTTCACCATTTGAGATTGACGATGAGTCGCACGAGATGGAGACTAACACAGAATATCCTTTTGAATTTTATAAAGCAACTAAAAACTTTACAGAAGCAGACAAGGTCCCAGAAATTGTTAATGCTGGAAAGCTACTTGGAACTGAGCAGCAATATGATTGTATAAAATTTACACATGATACTGCTTGCTTTGACGAAGGGCCAAAACAAAGCGCATATATTTCTATTAAGACAATGAATGACAAAGTACAAAAGCAAGCTAAACTTCAAGAAAGAATTGCAGCAGTAGATAACAAAGACTCGCTTGAAAGACTTTTACATTATCATCTTTTCCCAGACATTATTGGTAACACCAGAGCATTTGCAAGACAAAAACTAAGATGTGTTAAATGTAATAAGAAATATAGAAGAATGCCACTTTCTGGAGTATGCGACTGCGGGGGGAAATTAATTCTTACAATCGCACAGGGCTCTATAAAAAAATATCTTGAAGTAGCAAAGAACCTAGTAATAGACTATGAGCTAAATCCACATCTTCTTCAAAGACTAAATATTAGTGAAGACGAAATTAACTCTCTTTTCTCAGACAAAGAAGCAAGAATGCAGAAATCGTTATCTGAATATTTCTAGAAAGAAATATAATCTTTAAATTTATCTTGGATTTTCTTTTTTGTTTTGTTGTCAATACTTGCAAGCTTCTCTAGAAGCTGCTTGTATTCCCTGTTAACGTCAATTGGTTCTGCAAGGATTACTTTAACAAACAAAGAACCATGAACACCTCTTCTGTTTGGATCAGGAACGCCTTTTCCTGAAACTTTAAAAGTAGTTTCTGGTCTTGTGCCTATTGGAATTGTTAAATTAATTGTATCTTGAATTCCTTTAATCTTAATCTTTGTTCCAAGAACTAAATCACTATAGATTATTGGAATCTCGCAATATAAATCATAACCAAGTCTTTTAAAAAAATCATGCTCCTTAACAAACACTTGAATAAATAAATCGCCTGCTTTTCCCTCATGAACATTTCCTGCACCTCTTAGTCTTACAACATCGCCATTGTTAACGCCTGCAGGAATATCCAAAGTAATGTCTGTTGTTTTTTTTACGTAGCCTTTGCCAACACAAACCTTACAAGGATCAGAAAGGATTGTTCCGTGACCTTGACACTTAGAACAAAGCTGCTCAATTGCAAAAAGACCAAAAGGCGTCTGGCGTCTTAGCATAACCCGGCCTCTGCCGCCACAGTTTTCACAAGTTTTTCTTGCTTTTGACTTTGAACCAGTGCCATCACAAGCAACACACACAATATCCTTATCTAACTTTATTTCCTGCTTACCGCCTTTAACTGCTGTAACAAAATCAATAGTAATTCTTGTCTTTAAATCTAGTTCTGCCCATTCTTGTCTTTTGCCTTGCCCTCTCATGTTTCTAAAGCCAGAGAAATCTCCAAAGATATCTTCTCTTGAAAAACCAAACCTAGAAAAAATATCAGAAAGATCAAACTCAAAATCATCTTCTGAAAAATTAGAATAATTAAAACCGCCTGTGCCGTTGTATGAGCTCTCACCAACCATATCATATTGCTTTCTTTTATTTTCATCACTTAGAATAGAATAAGCATGAGTTATTTCTTTTAATTTCTCCTCAGCATTTGGCTCTTTAGAAATATCAGGATGATATTTTTTTACAAGCTGCTTATATGCAAGCTTTAGTTCCTCTTGAGAAGAACTTTTCTTAACTCCTAATATTTCATAAAGGTCTTTTGCCAAAATTCATCAACTCATTGGTTTACTTGTCATCAGTTGTATAATCTGCATCTACTGTTTTACCATCATCGTTTTTATCGCCATCAGATTTTGGTTCCTCTTGTTGTGGTGGTGCTTGTTGATAAAGCTTTTTAGAAACATCATAAAGCTTTGTTTGAAGAGCAGTTGTTTTCTCTTCAAGATCTGTTGCATCACTATCAATTGCTGACTGAAGATCTGTTTTTAGTTTTTTGATTTCCTCGATATCCTCAGGAGATAACTTTTCCTTTGCTTCCTCAAGAACAGAATCCACAGAATAGATTAAAGACTCTGCTTTGTGCTTTACTTCTATTCTTTCTGCTGTCTTTTTATCTTCCTCAGCGTGCTCTTCAGCTTCTTTTTTTAATCTCTCGATTTCTTCTTTACTTAGAGATGTTGTGGAAGTAATTTTAATTGTTTGAACTTTTCCTGTACCTAAGTCTTTTGCAGAAACATTTATTATGCCGTTAGCATCAATATCAAAAGTTACTTCAATTTGAGGAACACCTCTTGGTGCTGGGGGAATACCAACTAATTGAAATCTTCCAAGTGTTAGATTGTCCTTAGCTAAAGGCCTTTCACCTTGAAGCACATGAATATCAACTGCTGTTTGGGAATCAGAAGCTGTTGAAAAAATCTGAGACTTCTTTGTTGGGATTGTTGTGTTTCTTTCTAATAGCTTTGTAAAAACTCCGCCCAGGGTTTCTATACCAAGAGACAATGGCGTAACATCAAGTAATAAAACATCCTTAATCTCTCCTTGAAGAACAGCACCTTGAATTGCAGCACCCATAGCTACAACTTCGTCAGGGTTAATGGACTTATTTGCTTTCTTCCCTGTAATTTTTTCAACCAAATCAACAACCTTTGGAATTCTTGTTGAACCGCCGACTAGAATTACTTCATCAATTTTAGAGATGTCTAGCTTTGAATCAGCAATTGCTTGCTTTGTTGGAATCTCTAATCTTTTAAAAATATCAGAACACATATCCTCTAGCTTTGCTCTTGTTAATTCTAGATTTAAATGCTTTGGACCATCGGCTGTTGCTGTAATATAAGGAATATTTATTGTTGCTTTAAGAGTTGTAGACAACTCAATTTTAACTTTCTCTGCTTCGTCCTTTAATCTCTGCATTGCCATCTTGTCTTTTGTTAGATCAATTCCTTCTTTTTTCTTGAACTCTGTTGAAAGATAATCAATAATCTTTTGGTCAATGTCGTCACCACCTAGACGGTTATCGCCAGCAGTAGACTTAACTTCAAAGACTCCATCAGATAACTCTAGAATTGAAACATCAAAAGTTCCGCCACCAAAATCAAAAACAAGAACTGTGTGAGCGTGCTTTTTATCTATACCATAAGCTAAAGCCGCAGCTGTTGGTTCATTAATTATTCTTAAAACCTCTAGACCAGCAATCTCTCCTGCAGCCTTTGTTGCTTTTCTTTGAGAGTCTGAAAAATATGCAGGAACTGTAATTACTGCTTGTGTTATCTTTTGACCAAGTTGCTCCTCAGCGTCCTTTTTTAGTTTCTGTAGAATGTAAGCAGAAATCTGTTCTGGAGAATGATCTTTACCCCCAATCTTAACTTTTTCGCTTGTTCCCATTTTTCTTTTTATGGAATATATGGTGTTATCTGGATTAACTACTGCTTGCCTTTTTGCTAACGCCCCAACAATTATTTCACCATTACTTAAACCAACAACTGAAGGCGTTGTTCTTGAGCCCTCGCTATTAATTAGAATCTTTGCTTGTCCTGCTTCAACTACTGAAACTGCAGAATATGTTGTGCCTAAATCAATACCTATTACTTTACTCATTTTTATCACCTTTATTATTTTTAAATATTCCAACAATTACTTTTGCTGGTTTTACTAATCTTTTGTTTTGAATGTAGCCATCTTCTATTACAGAAATTACTAGATTGTTTTGCTTCTCATCTGTTACTTCTTGTTGAAGAACACAATCGCTTGTGTTATGATCAAAAGGCTTTTTTAGAATTTCAAGCTTTTCAAGACTAAACCTTTTTAGAATGTTTTCATAACTTATTAATAGATGATTAAGAGAATCTTTGAAACCTTGGTCTTTTTCTGTATCTATTGCTTTGATTAGTGTTTCTCTGTAGCCTAAAAACTCAAAAAATATTTTGCTGGTTTCAGAGAAAAGAATATCTCTAGTCTCTCTTTCAATTCTGTTCTTATAATTAATAAAATCCGCTTGAGATCTTTGAAGAAGTTCCAGATACTCCTTTGAAAGCTTATCTTGCTCTATAAGTTTTTGCTTAATCAAGTCAATTTCTTCTTGGATTGTTAAATCTTTTTCATCTCCATTCATAGATATACCTTAATTTTTTAATTTTTAGTAATTCGCGCAAGAGAAAATTACTATTCCCTTTGCTCTAAATAGATTAATGCTACAAAAGTAATAAATGCTTTTTGCCAATTGCTTTATAAATTTTTGTTTTTTTGGGCCTATTTTGAGGGAAAATTAGATAATCTCAAGAGAGATTTCTTGACCTTTACTATTAAAGGCAGAAAAGCAATTTGCCGCATAAGGATGGTGGGCAATGATATTTATGTCTTTTGTGGAAAATAATCTTAGATCCGCTCTTGAAGGATTGGCATTACTTGAAGGGTGGGAATGAACTGAGCCTATCACAGACATAGACATTGGCACAAGATCAAGACGTATAGTTGATGAATTTCTGCTACTGTGAGTTGCTGGAATAATATAGATGTCATCAATTAGTTTTTTGTCCTTATCGCCAACAAGCATTCCACTAAACTCATTTGGAAAAGACGCTTTTGCTAGTTCCATGATTGATAAAAGCACTTTGGTTTTTATTTTCCATTTTTCCATATTTTTCACCTAAATATAAAATAAAATTGTGGGTAATATTAAATAAGACATAAGAAGCAATTTATTTTTATTATAAACTATTGGCAACAGACCTATACAAAAAGACAAAATTATTAAAAAAAAAGAATATATATTTGTTACAAGAACTATTAACCAAATAGAAAAAACAATAACGCAAAAGATTGTTGCTTTTCTTGGAAGACTTTTAATTGCCTTTGAAATGTTAGAAAAAGAAACAAGCAAAATAAAACAAGAAAGCGAAACTACAAAAAGAAAAACAAAACAAAGAAGAAGGATGTCTGGAAAAGAAAGTGCTGGAAATGCCCCCTTCTCTAGAAGAATAGAAACAAAGCCAAGCCTTGATTTTCTAAAAAGCGCAGCCATAAAGAAATAGATTAAAATAACAGAGAGTAGTGTGCTTGAGAGAAGAACTTTTCTATTATGTTTAGAGAGCTTCTCAAAGAGTACTGCCGGAAAAATCTGTGCCATGCCTGGACTTAGAGAGGGCACTATTGCTATTACTGAAGAAAAGAGAGAACCCAGAAATGCAGAAAAAATCGCCGGTTTAAATTGCACTATTTCTTGGACAGGCGCAGAGTCGCTTTTGTCTACTGTATTATCAAGAAAAGAAACGACTAACATCGGTAACGCAAACAAGCCAAAGATGCATGGCAAAAGCGGCTCGGAAAAGAAAAAATTGTATTTTAAAGTGATGATGCCCAGAATACCAGAAAAGATAACAACCATAAGCGCTAATGGCCTATTGGAGTCCGAAAAAACAAGATAGAAAAGAGTTACTAACAAAACCAAAAAAATAAAAATATAAAAATTAGAGAAAAAAGAAAAGAGAAGATAAAAAAGTGGCAAAAGAAGAACCGAAAACAACGAACCAAAAACAAATCCAAATATATAAGGAAGGATGCTTTGGTCTTCTTGCTGTCCGAGATTTAGTGTAAAGTTGTCTGCCGTGGGTGCGTTAAATAGAAGTAAGGGTACAATGCCTGCAACCGTCATAGAGGTGGCAAGAGAGAAGAAAAAATAAAAACTTGAATACATTAAAGAAAAAATTCCAAGTAAAAGCAAAAGATAAGAAAGAACATTAAGATGAAAGCTTGGAATCAATCCCAAGACAAAGCCAAGAAGCAACCCAAAAACAATCTCCAAGAAAATCATGAATAATCGCCAAGCTTATTAAAATAAAACTTGTAGGCGATGATCTCTGGAGAATCATAATAATATTCAAATCTTGCTTTTATTGTAATTTCTGTGTTTGTTTGCTTTGCTTTAATTAATTTATCTATTATTTGCTTTGCAGGATTAAAATAAACCCCAGAAATACAAGCAAAAGAATCACATAGCTTAAAGAAAAGAACATTTGATTTTGTGTCTAAAGATTTTAGATTCCCAGAAACTATATAAACACCTTCTTTTGCGTCTTTAGATAGAAGAGAAGAAATTGAAACCGCCGAAGCTTCAAAAAAATACATAGTTGCCAGAATTCCAAGCAGCCCAAAAACACACGCAAAGATAATTATGGCGCGTAAATCTTTTTCAAACATTTCTACAAGTCTTATTTTTTCTTTTTCTTTCTAGAAATGTTAGTATCTTTTCTGGTTTTTATAACTTTCTTTGGTTTTTTTTGTATTTTTGAAGTTTCTAAAAGTGTTTTAGAGTTATCACAAAGAAGCTCTATAATTTCTGTTGGCTTTCTAGAAATAGAGGTGGCAAGCCTTATCGAAACTATTGATTTTAAAGGATATTTTTTTGTAGTCTCGATAGTATAAATCTTTCCTGGCCTGTGAAACACATCTAGTATTCTGACTTGTATGTTTCTAGGAGAGGTTATTATTACTTCTCCATAAGTTGTACTAAACAACACTCTTGAAGAATAGAAGAACGCAACTAATACGCAAGATAGGATAATCATGTAATTAATATTTGTGATATACCCGACTACCAAAAAAAGAATTGCAAGTATAATAAAACCAGAACCAATAAATAAAAATTTATTTCTGTTATATACAAACTCTGGAAGAATCAATAAGCCATATAAGAAAAGCAAACACACTAAAAGAACCTTAAGGAAAAGATTCTTTTGAATGAATAAGCTTACGAATATGCTGGCTATGAAAAATAGTTGAAATAATAGATATTTACTATTCATGTTTATCTCTTTATTCGTTAATATAAATAAATGCAAGATTTACGTCTGTAAAACTTGTCGAGTTTTCTAAATTTTCTAATGTAGAGCTATAATCTTCTAAAGTAAGATTAAAGTCATCAAAGTTTTTATTGACATAAAGGTTCAGTTGTAGATTTGTATCATTAACAAAATAATCTATCTTCTCAAGCTGTGCAATTGAACCTTTCATAGAAAAGATATCTAGGGTTCTGAGTTTAACCTTTGCAAGTGCTTTGTTAATGTCTGTTGTGCCAAAAACCGAATTTGCAAAAAACAATGTAATTATAAGTACAAAACCTATAATTATTATAAACTCCAAACTAATCTGTGCTTTTTTATTCATTTTTTTATTCACTTATAATTGTGATGTTACCATCTGCGCCTTTTTCTAAAATTAATACGCCTGTAAATCCAGGACCAATTTTATTACAAATCACAAAATTTTGCAGTTCTAGTTTTCTATAGAATTGGTCGCAAAATCCTTCTGGATTACAACCAAGCGGAATTGGCTGCTGTTTTGATATTGTTATATTATAATCTAGAATCTTTGCTTGAACATTACAATCTAAAATTGTGTTTTTTGGCAAATAAAAGTAATATTGCTTTTTGCCATATCCGTCTTGAGAAGCCAGTTGCTCAATATTAATTGCCAAGTCTTCAACGCTTTTTTTTGAAACTATAATCGCCTGCGTGTCTTGTAAGACGTGTTCTGAAAACTCGATAGATGGCAGAATCATTGCTTGAAAGAACAATAAAAATATTGCTAGTAGTACTATTACTTCTATCGAGAGCTGTCCTTTTCTATTCATAAATATCACTTTTAAAATATTATTAACAACATATATGCAAGAAGGACTGCTGGAGTAAATGATAGCGTCTTCTTTAAATATATTGTATTCTCCACTAATCTATTGTTGTACATATCTTTTAAAAATGTTATGTCTTCTCTAGATAATCCGCAAGCTTTACTAGAATCGATCTTTAAGCCCTTATAATAAGTCCCTAAAGCCATTTCTTTTATTTTGTTTAAGAATTTTGGCTTTTTTAGTATTATCTTTTTATTAATATAATAGTAGTTATATACCGGGAGATCCCCTTCTTTTAGTTCTGCTATTGCCTTTGTCTCAAGCAGCACTTTTTCTTTTATGTATCTTAGGTAAATCAATAATATTGAAATAAAAATAACAAAGACAGAAACATCTAGTAAAGTGATAAGCAAATCGATTGTTAATTTGTGTGTTGAAAACAATATCGCAAAAATAATTAGATATAGTCCTAAAATCACATAATAAAATCTAAGTTTTATCTTTATTCTAAATATTAAAAAGGTAAGAACAAAAGAAATAGCAAAAATAAAAATAATATTTGTGATATTTAATAATGATATTAACAGATTAACTAAAACCACCACCATTATTGAATCCAAAAGTAATATTAAGTTTTTTCTTGAAAAAGTCTCATTTATAAGAGCTTTATAGTGTTTTTTCTTAAATAACAGATATTTAGAATATATAAGAATCCATGGTAGAACCATAAAGGCACTTGTTACAAATAGGATTAAAGAAAATATAGGTAAGACTTCTATTTTTCCTATGCCAATATCAAACAAACCAAGAGTGCCTTGCATTGTAGGGATTATTGCAGATATAGCAATAAATAGCTTTGTGTCTCCTCCTGCAATCACACCAAGTTCCCAGAGAACTAGAAAAAACACTAAAGAGATAATTATTGAATATAATAATGTTAATAATAAACTATAGTTTTTAGAAACTAAAGCAAAAGTAATATTATAAGATATTCCAAAAACTAGAAAAAACAAAATAAGTTTATTTGAAATAGTTCTAGTTTTAATATCAGAAAAAGAAGCAAGCACTAAAAATAAGAACACAAAAAAAAGTATTAATTCTGTTACATAAAACATGTTATCTTATTTTATAGATTTATATAGTGGTTAAGATATTGTCTCTGTAGTTTAGTATTTTTGTTTTAGCAAGAGATACTAGAATGTTTAGATTTATTATCATAATTCCTGTAATAATTACTAGCATTACTCCAAAGACAATTATTACTAGATACTCTAAAGAAACTTGTGCTTTGTTATCATCTAGTAATTTTTTAAACATATTTTTTCTTCTTTTATTTGTCGCATCATTCGACAGTACACTCTGGCGCGGGAAGTGTTGGTGCAGAATATGCGTTACCCTTCTGAGCCACTAAAGACATATCGTATTTATCTGGTGGTAGCGATAAGCCTGTGATAATTACTTTATTGTTGGTTGGCGCCCCACAGTTACTTATATTTACGTCTCCATCTATTACTACACAATATTTTGTTACGCCATTTGTTACTGATTCGTTAATAATATATGTTGCATTAGCATCAGTACAAGAAACGCTAATAATTGTTGGCGGTATTATGGTATTTGTTACTAGTTCTTGATAAGATCCTGTAGTGTCTTCACTAGTTTGTTTGCTACTATTGCTTGTACCAAGAAGCACACTAACAACAATAACAGCCACAAGTATAGCTGCACCAATAAGAATTAAATATTCCAATGCCCCTTGGCCTTTTTGTTTTAGTTTCATTTTTATCATTAAATAAGTTTATTTTTTTAGTTGTATCCCTTTAAAAATAAAAAAAATCCTGTTTAAAACAGGATAAAAATTTATTCTCCTTTAGCAATAATGGTGTTGGATGTTGCTGTTGCTCCGGATGATGCAGTTGTAAATAACGAAATCTGATAGGTTGCATTTGCGGAACTACAGACATCTTCTCCATTAAATGCTTGTGTAGACTTCCCGGCATCTAGAACTGGCCGTGATGTGTTTATGTCTCCATTTACCATAAGGTTTACGTCTCCCCCATTATGCACATAACTTATATTTAGATAATTTTCAGAATTACAGTCTGCGGATTGAAGAACCGAACCAATTGCTGTTCCTGCAATTGCACTGCTTATCCTTTCTCCGCCTTCTGCAGTATCTTTATTACTGGATGAACCCATACCTACAAGTAATGCGATGACAATAACTGCAATTAATACAGCACCACCGATTAACAAAAGGTATTCAAGTGCACCTTGTCCTTTTTTATTAAACTTCATTTTTATTCCTCCGTTTAATTTTCATTTTTATTTTTTGGATATATTTAATTTCTTAAATATATTTTATTTATTTTATTTAATAAAATAATTATTTATTATTGTTATAGATTATGTTTATATACCTTTCTGTTTAGTTAGCCAAACCAAAACACTATGCTTTGTGGCTTATTTATTGGCTTTAAAAGAGGCTAGTTTGTACCTGAAACTATCTTTCTAATATACCCAAATATCGTTGTACTGTTATTCATAGAGGTCTGCTTAAGATAATAACCAACAAGAAGCGCAGCTAAAACTACAATGCCCACAATCAATAACACCTCTAGACTTACTTGCCCTCTTCTGTCTTTTAATAGTTCTTTAATTTTCATAGTTTATACTGCCTCTATTAGTATTCCAGATATCACCGCTTGTGATACCATATATATTATAAAAGAAATAATAACCATAATTGGAAAGAAAACAACGGCATTTGTAAACTTGCCTTGCCTCATCAAACTAACAATAACTGCTGCTGCGGCAACTTCAATCAATAAATAAATATCCAGTAAAAACGCTAAAGATTCTTGAGTGGCAGTCGCGGTTGCTAAGGCGCCTGCTGTTGCAACGCCAGCTGTTGAAGATATAGTTGTTAAAAACTGAGTAATAACGTTTGTCAAACCAAAAATAAAAGGAGCAATGACTGCGCCCGCAGCAAATATAAAAATTACTTGCAGCATGGTTTTTGTTACTCTTTCTTTTTTAATTCTAAACATCTGTTTTGTGTCATTTGCAATCTCTTCAAGAACATCTGCAAGCTGTGCACCAGTCTTTAGGCATTCTTGAATTAAAGTAATTGTTCTTCTAACAATTTTAGACTCGATTCTAAGAGCCATGTGATCTAAAGACTGCGCCATGGTATCTCCCATTTCAAGTCTTCTAATAACTTCATCAAACTCTTTTGAAAGGGGGCCAAAGTCTGCAGAACTAGCTTCTCTTAAAGCATAATCAAGAGAAGAACCAGATTTCATGGTATCTGCAATTAATCTTAGCGCCTCGGGCCAATATTTTTCTATCTCATCAAGATTTTTAAAATACAAATAATATGGAATTCCAAAACCAAGATCAAGAAGAATAGCAAATAATAAAATTCCAATCTTTGCGTTAATTAAAAACGCAAGAGCGCCAATTAATACAGAAACAATTAAAACTATTGCAAACCAATATGATGCTTTTATCTTTAGTTTTTGTGAATATAGATAAATTTGATATCTGTCCATCATTTCTTTTAATTTTGCCATTTTCTTAAATCACATTTTTGGTTCTATCATCTTTATGTAATATGTAATAAATACAAATATTGCAGGCATTACAATTACATAAATAATTGCAAGCAATGTCGGCGTTAGGATTCCTGGAAGGAAAAGCTCTCCGCCTTGTCCAATTGGAGCATTAGCAATTGAACTTAATATTGCTAAAAATACAGGTAAAACAATTGCAATAAAAATAAAAATAATACCAAAGAAATTCATTTTTTCTCCAAATTGCTTTGATGCTTCAAGTAAATCAAAAGATACAGAATCTGCAACACTATCAATACTTAATGAAAGATTACCACCAGTATTTAATGTTCTAACTATGTGAAAAATTGCAATATTAAAACTTTTAGATTGGCTTCTTAAAGCCATGTGCCTTAATGCTGTTTTTGTGTCTGTTCCATTTTCAATTTCCATGATTGTTCTTGACATCTCTTGAGAAAGAACACCATAATCGTTCTTTGCAACAGATTGTAAAGTTTTATATAAACCAATACCTGCTTGTAATTCTGTTGAGATGTGTCTTAGAACATAGGGCAATTCTGTATCAATCATTATGCCTCTAAGCCTTGCTTTTTGCATAGGCGAAAGATAAGCAAATGAAACAACAGCCAGTAAAAATATAAATATCAGAATAAATGGCCAAATTATCAAAAACATTGGATTAATTATTGCAATTATTCCTAGAGTTAAAATTCCTATAAATAATGTTACAAGTAAAGAATAAATTACTGATAAAACTAGATGCTGCACAAGAGTTTTTTTAATATCTGCAGAATACAAATAAAATGCAATTTTTCTTCCTATACTTCTTTTTATTATAGATTTGACAATATAATTAATAAAACCCGGAACTGCCTTGTATATCTTTACTGCGCCTTTATCAAGTTCTGATGCAGAGTTTTCTAAAAGTTTGGCTTCTGTATCAACATTAAGTTTAGCCAGCTTTCCTTCAGATATTATGTCTCTAAGTTCTTTTAAGTGACTTTCAGAAACATTTCCAGAAACGCCTTTTGCTCTGTCTTTGTCTTTAATCTTTGAAACAATATTTTGTATAGCGTCAAGATCTACTTTTGAAGCACTAGAGTCATCTTTATCTAATTCTTTTCTTAAAATTTTAAGTCTTTTATCTTCTTCTGGCATTTTTTAGATCACTCATTTTTTTTACTATTATTAGTATATACTTCTTGCACAGTCTTTGAAACTTCATTTATGCTTCTTATATTATTTTTAACTAATTGATTTATAAGGCTTATCCTTTCTTCTAAAATTCGCTTTATATCAGAATCTCCGTATTTTGTATACATTTTAATAATATCAAAGAACTTTATTGGCTCATTTGTTCTTTCAAGATTATCTGTTTGTGGATTCCATCTAAATATTATGTTTGCTTGAGGATTATTTTCAAAAACACCCGTAATCTCTGCAATCTCGACTATTCTTCTGACTAGCCCTCTTGATGTATTCATTCTTTTTTCAACAATAATAAAATCAAGGCCTGCAAGCATTAGCATAGGAACATCCATTGGTGGAGACGTAATTCTAACAAGAGTTTCTCTTGCAGAATTTGCGTGGATTGTGCCCATACAACCATCGTGACCTGTATTCATTGCAGTAAATAGCGTGCTTGCTTCTAAATGTCTAATTTCACCAACTATTATTCTGTCTGGTCTCATTCTTAAAGTGTTTTTTACAAGAATTTCAAGAGTCAATTCTCCTGTGCCTTCTAAACCAGGAGGTTTTCCTTCAAAACGAATAATGTGTTTAATTGGTAATTTTAATTCAGCTGTGTCTTCGATGGTTAGAACTCTACTAGAGTCTGGAATAAAATTTGCAAGAACATTAAGTAACGTGGTTTTACCAGAACCTGTGCCTCCAGATATTAGAATGTTTGCTGGCTTTGCGCCAAGTCCTTCAACAACAACCCACATAAACGCAGCAACTTCTAAATTGATTGTTCCAAAGTTAACTAGGTCTACTATAGTATATGGATCCTCTCTAAACTTTCTAATGGTTATTGTAGAACCATCAATTGATGCAGGAGGAATGGTGGCATTAACACGAGAGCCATCCGGAAGTCTAGCATCAAGCAAAGGATTAGATATATCTACTCTTCTACCAAGAATTCTTGCGATTTTATCAATGATATTTTGTATTTCATCATCAGAATAAAAAATAATATTTGTATACATCATTCCATAGTCCCTGTGATAGATATATACTGGCTTTTTTGGGCCGATAATCATGATTTCTTCAAGCTTACTGTCGTGTATTAATGTATCAATTACTCCATAACCCACCATTTCTGTAACTACTGCCTTAGCATAGAAGTCAAACAAATGCTTTGGAACATTAATTTCTGGGGCGTTCTCTAGAATTTCTAAAATCTTTTGATAATAGATATTTTGTCTTTGTTTTGGATCTCTGATTTTATAAGGGTCTGTAGAAACAAGCCTTGTGGTTGCTTCTTTTAAAGTATTTATAATTAGTTTTTGACTAGGCGAGGGCTTTGGAATATTTGTTTTATAATAAAATAATGGTTCATCCGGAACTCTGTAGACTTCTGTGTCGCCATACTTTGTTATAACGGTTCCTGTTCTTTCCCATTTAGAAATTAAAGAATCTGCTTCTCTTTCATCTTTTATATCTCCCATTAAAGACTTTAAAGATTCTGGAGATTGCTTTGGTGCGACTTTGTTTAATTCTTGAGAGACAGAACTAAATGCATCTTTAAGATTATCGAGCTTTGGTTGTTCTTTTGGCTTTGTTTCTGGATTCGAGGTAGTGGTTGCTGATGCGGTTTTTAGTTCTTCTTTTTTTATTTCTTTTGGTGGCGCCTCTATTTTTTTATCATTACTTTTATTTGATTTATCAATATCTTTTGCCATCTGGGCCTTTAGTTCATCTAGATATGATACCAATTTATTTCACCTATTCGATTAATATTATTTGAGACAATAATGCTTCTAGTTGTATTCTGTCATTTGCGCCTTGCACTAACCTATAATTAAACTCTGCAATCTTGTCTATTATTTTTAATTTTTTATCTATTGAAATTTGATTTTCAGGATATGCAATAATTTTTTTATAGATGTGATTGATTATGTCTTCTCCCGACAACCCGTGATCAAACAACAAAGTTTCTAGTGTTGTTCGGGCCTTTAAAAAATCTTTTGTTAGACAAGCATCAATTAAATTGATAATGTCTTGTGGCTGAGCAGAGTTAGAAACAATATAAATATCTTTTTCAGTTATGTGTTCACTAGTTGAAGCGGCAGTCTGTAAAAGATTAATTGCGGTTCTTAAATCTCCTTCGCAAACTTCGTTAATTGCGGCAATTGCTTCTTTGTCTATTTTTATTTTTTCTTCTTTAACAATATATTCTATTCTGTCTTTTATATCTTCTTTTGTTAAAGGTTTAAACTTAAATAACGCACATCTGCTTTGTATTGGCGGTATTAGTTTAGAAGAATAATTTGCATTTAGAATAAACCTAACGGTGTTTGTGTATTTCTCCATGGTTCTTCTTAGAGCCTGCTGGGCTTCGGGAGTCAAAGCATCTGCTTCATCTAAAAATATAATTTTAAAACTTGAAGTTAGAGCGATGGTCCTGGCAAAATCCTTTATCGCCCCTCTAACAACCCCAATCCCTCTTTCATCGCTTGCATTTAGCTCTAAAAAATCTTGAGAATAGCCATCTTTAAATAATTCTTTAGCTAGAGCTATAGCACAACAGGTTTTCCCAACTCCTGGTGGACCTGCAAAAAGCATATTTGGAATTGACTTGTTTTCTACATATTTCTTAAGCTTAGATACCACGTGTTTTTGCCCGGAAATATCGTCAAGCCTTTGTGGCCTGTACTTTTCTGTCCAAGGCGCAGATGCTGTAATCATAATTATACCATTATATTCTATATTATATATTATTTAGCTATTCTAATAGTCTATCAACTTCTTTTTAAATATATTCTTTTAATATTCTAAACCATTTAAAACTCTTTTGTACTTAATATATTATATTAAAGATAGTGATATTATGAACAAAACTCTTAAATTTATTTTATTCTTCTTATTGTCCTATGTTTTAGCACAAGGATTATTTTATTTTTTAGCAAAAGAAAACTTCTTTACTAGCCCGATGTATATCCTTTTACCAGTTGTCGCGTTCTTTGGATTGTATTTTGTAATGCCGATGGTCGAAGAATACACAAAATGGAATAAGTGGACGCTTTTTATTCTTTTTATTGTTATAAGTGTTCTGTGCTATGTTTTAATTGTTTATATTTATGTTTATCAAATTTATATAATTTTAAATAATATGAAAATACCTAAAAATCTCGAGATATTAAAACAGCTAATGTCTTCTTCATTCTTAGGTTTTATTGTTTCTGGGGCTATAGGAATCATTGCACACAAAAAATAAAGGCACTATGAAAACTATTTTTATTAAAACCTTTGGCTGTACTTTAAACCAAAGAGACAGCCAAGACATTGTTTTGGGAATTAAAGAAAGCAAAGATGAAAAGAGCGCAGACATTATAATAATAAATACTTGCGGAGTCAAAGAACAGACCGAAACCAAAATCTACAAATACATTGTAGATCATCAAAAAGAATTTTCTAATAAAGAACTAATACTAACTGGTTGTCTTATAGATATTGATTTTAGTAAATTAAAAGAACTTCTGCCAAAAGCCAAAATGTTTGGAATAAAAGATAAAGCGAAATTAATAAAATATCTTGATAAATTTAGAAATCTTAAAAAAAAAACAAAAGCCGAGATTACAAAGACCCTAATTATTGCTAATGGTTGTCTTGGCAATTGCGCTTATTGCGCAGTTAAGTTTGCAAGAGGAAAATTGAAAAGTAAAAGCAGCAAAGATATTAAAACCGAAATTGAAGAAGCAGTAAACAACGGAGCAAAAGAAATACTTCTAACAGCCCAAGATACTGGATGTTATGGCCTTGACATCAAAACAAACATAGCTTCTCTTCTTAAAGAAATAATTACAATTCCTGGAGACTTCAGGATACGCCTAGGCATGGGAAACCCTCAACATTTTAAAAATTATAAAACGGAAATCTCTCAGATTATGAAATCAGAAAAAATGTATAAATTTTTACATGTGCCAATGCAGAGCGGAAACAATGCGGTTCTTAAAAAAATGAATAGACATCATACAAAGAAAGAATATCTTGATTTGATTAATTACTTTAAAAAAAACATAAAAGGCTTAACACTCGCAACAGATGTTATTGTAGGCTTTCCAACAGAAACTGAAAAGGACTTTCTAGAAACTGTTGAAGTGCTCAAAAAATGTAACTTTGATATTGTAAATATTTCTAGGTTTGGGCAGAGAAAAGGAATAGAGGCAAACAATTACAAAGATTTACATGGCAGAATAAAAAAAGAAAGATCAAGACTTGTTACCAAAATTTGTGCAAAAATAGCTCTTGAAAAAAATAAGAAACTTATTGGAAAAACAAAAGAAATACTTTTAATAGAGCTTGGCAAAAACAACACACTAATTGGCAGAACAAATAACTATAAGCAAGTAGTTGTACCAAAAGACAAATTAATCTTAGGCAAAACTTCAAAAGTAAAAATAACTGCTGCAAAACCAGGATATCTAGAGGCTAGACCTGTTTTTTAGTAAAGGTTAATTATTTAAAAAGAATTCTATTAATATATTATATAAACTAAGTAATATATATTAAAAAATTAGAAAAATAAATGGGGAATTATTATGAGTATGGATATTGCAGTTGCATTTAAAAAATATGTTAGTAATATTAAGCTTGTTTTTGCAACTAGTCTTTTATTAATATTTACATTATTTTTGGTTAATCCTTTGTTTAGCCTTTCAGGGGGAAGTCTAAATCTAACTTATGAACTGCTAAACCAGGATCCATTAATTATTATTTTAACGCTTGTGGCTTTTATTGCAATTGTCTTTGCATATACTCTTCTTCAAACCATCGTAGTATATAAAATGGGAAGAGAATATGATTTTGAAAATAAAAACTCTAGAGAAATAAAAAAACCATTTATTGAGCTTTTAAAATTCAATATTTCTTTTTATTTATTATTATATGTTGCTCTTTGTATTCTTTTTGATTTTGGGTTAGTTAATAATGTGTTTGTTAACATCGCGTTATTTATAATAACTCTATTGTTTTGGTTTATACCACAAATAATTATTATGGAAAAACAAAATGCAGAACACTCTGTTTTTTTAAGCTTAAATTATATCAAGAAAAAGCCAGTATACTTCGTTTATCTGTTTGTAACAACGTTTATATTAACACTTTTTACTTACATTATTGATATAGTCTTTGGAGTATTCGCTGGACCAATCATTGCAATGGTTTTTTTTGTAATGTTTGTTATACCTTTTATTGAAATATTAAAGACAGAAGTATATCTTGATAAATATGATTTATTAAAGCCATTTAAATAATTAAAAAGAGATAAAATATGCAAGTAATAGATAAGATCGACAAATACATTATAGAGCAATTAGCAGCAAATGGGCGAGTATCCTTTGCTAATATTGCAAAAGACATTAATCTAACAGATGTCGCAATAAAGAAAAGACTTGATAGATTAATGCAAAGAGGAATAATTAAATCCATTACTGCAGAGATTGACTATGAGATACTTGGCTTTAATGAAAAAGTAGAAATATTAATTACAATAGACCCTTCAAAACAAAATGACATTATTAAAAAACTAAAAGAAATGGAAGACATTAAAGAAGTTGTAGAAGTCACTGGAGAATACAACGTTCTTGCAAGAGTCATGGCTCTTGATAAAGGCGACTTAAAGACTTTGCTTGACAGCATCTTCAAGATTGACGGAATAACAAAAGCAAGCATTCTGACAATTTTAAAAGAACATAAAAATAGCAAGAATCTTCCAAGAAAGATTTTACAAACTACTTTCTAGAATAAAATGGACTTAATAATTTCAGAGAAAGCGATTGCAGGAAAAAGGATTGCAAGCATTCTCTCAAACAACAATTTCACAACAATAGTGGAAAACGGAGTAAACTGCTTTTCTTTTAATTTTAATGGCAAGGATACCCTAGTTATCCCGCTTAGAGGGCACATCAACACTGTTGACTTTGTTGGAGACAATAACTACTGGAATATTTATACTCTTGATCTTTTAGCAGATAAACAACTTACATATCTTCAAGTTGAAAAAGGAATTATTTCTAGCCTTAAAAAGAAAAGAGACAAATTGGAAAACATTATTGTTGCAACAGATGCGGACAGAGAAGGAGAAGCAATTGGTGTTGAAGCTTACAACTATGTTATTGAAAATAATAAAAACACAAAACTTCATAGAGCGTATTTTAGTGCTTTAACAGAAAAAGAGATAATTGATTCTTTTAAAAATTTAAGAAAAGTAGATTTTAATTATGCAGACTCTGTGTTTGCGCGTCAAGAAGTTGATCTTTTATGGGGCGCAATACTTACTAGATATCTTTCTGTAGTATCTAATAGAAAAGGAAAACTTTTCATATCTGCTGGAAGAGTTCAAACGCCTTTACTAAACTTTATTGTAGAAAGAGAACTTGAAAGACAGAAGTTTGTACCAGAAAAATATATTGAAATAATTGCAAATTTTGAGAAAACTAAAATTAAGTTTTCAGGAAGCCACAAAGACGGAAAGTTCTTTGATATTGAGAAAGGCAAAAAAATATTTGAAAATATAAAAAATGAAAAGACTGGAATTGTTAAAGCCGTCTCTAAAAAAGAAAAAACACTTAACAGACCAGAACCTTTTAACACTACTAGCTTTCTTAGAGCAGCTTCTTCGGTATTCGGAATAAGCACTAACCAAGCAATGAATATTGCAGAAAGCTTATATCAACAAGGTTTAATAAGCTATCCGAGAACAGATAACACCGTTTATCCTGCAAGCATTAATCTTAAAGAAATAGTGGAGATTGTGCTTCAAGACAAAGACTATGCTGCGGTTGCTAAAGAAATCTTATCTAAACCAATACACCCATCGCGCGGAGAAAAAGAAACAACGGACCATCCGCCAATCTATCCTGTTGGTTATTCCAATAAACTTGCTGGCGGAGAAAAAAAAATATATGATATGATTG
>ENA-UOWO01001080-UOWO01001080.1-activated-sludge-metagenome-genome-assembly--contig:-NODE-1080-length-37333-cov-14.066930_pt1 | contig 37333 bp, 28 predicted proteins | sample MGYA00238148_ERZ761564 | MGnify/ENA primary metagenome ERZ761564 (study PRJEB28885, sample SAMN05720194) | activated sludge metagenome | isolation source: Anaerobic digester | place: USA... | reverse complement strand
CTTGATTGCCTTGCCAGTAAAACATTATTGGGATCTTTTTCAATTAATGCTTCAGTTGTTTTGGATGACTGCCTGTAGGTAGCAGAAGTAACAATTTCTTTCAATAATTTTTTGATGCTCCAGTTATACTCATGCATAAATTTCCAGGAGAGGTAGTCCAGCAATTCTTTGTGTACCGGGGGTATGCCTTGTGTACCCAAGTCGTCCAGTGTTTCTGCAAGGCCATTCCCGTACAATTGTTCCCACAAACGGTTTACCATGGTTCTGGCAGTCAATGGATTTTTTTTGTCAGTTAGCCACATAGTTAAACCCAACCTGTTAGCAGGCGCATTGTCAGGCATAGCATTCATGACATGCGGCACGCCGGGTTCCACCAGTTTTGTTTTTACCATCCAGTTTCCCCTGTCAAACACATGTGTTTTCCTGTACTGCTCATTATTACTTTCCACCATCACCGGCACTGTTTGCGGCTCAGAAACCAACAGATCGATAAACTGTTTTTTGTACAGCGCCTGTTCTTTTGATCCTTCTCCGGGAAAAACCGGCGCAAAAGCAAACCAGTCGAACAGTATTCCTGGATAAGGACTTTTTAATGTGGGGCTGTAATATTTAAAATACAGGCTATGCTTCCCTGTTAGTTCGGCTATATTATCCAAATGTATTTTCCATTTATCACCGCATTTCTGCAATTGCACTGTGTTAAGCAATGGACCAGTAAGACTGTCGAGGTAGATATAAAGTTTTGCATCTGACTCCTGGTTAAAATACCTGAACATCAGCTGCTTTTTGTTATCAAAATCGATGCCGGGCAGCCTGCAGGTGCCGCCGTTATCAAGCGACGCATACAGGTTTACAAATAATATCCCTTTTTGGTAGTCATCGCACTGAAGAGAATTAACCGCAGGCTGCATGGTCCTCATAAACTGCTGGTACCATTTACTGTCATTCACATTGGCATTCTGTGCAAACCAATGGTGCAGGTTATTCCATTTCGTACTATCGGCACCGTTATAAAACCTGAGCAAAGGATAATCTATCTCCGTGTCTTCATCCCTGGTATTATTAAAGAATGCGAGAAACTTGTAATATTCTTCGTGTTTAAAGGGATCATAGGGATGGCTGTGGCATTGCACACAGCCAAATGTTGTTCCCATCACAGCACTCCAGGTGGTATTTACCCTGTCGATTACCGCTGCCGTACGAAATTCCTCATTGTCTGTGCCGCCCTCGTCATTTGTCATGGTATTCCTGTGAAATGCAGTGGCAATGTATTGATCGTCATCTGCACCTGGCATTAAATCGCCTGCAATCTGCTCTGTCAGAAATTCATTATAAGGCTTATCTGCATTGAATGCTTTGATCAGCCAGTCGCGGTAGAGCCAAATAGATCTTGACCGGTCAGCTTCGTATCCCTTGGTGTCTGCATAGCGGGCAAGGTCAAGCCACATGGTTGTCCATCTCTCTCCATAAGCAGGCGATGCCAACAGATCATCCACTAAATTTTCATAAGCCTTCGAAGTTTTATCACCCAGGAATTTTGCAGCGGTATTTTCATCCGGCGGCAAACCAGTCAGATCAAGGCTTACCCTTCTCAACAAGGTTGCTTTGTCCGCTTCTGCAGCCGGCGTTAATTTTTCTTCCTGCAATTTGCTAAATACAAATTGATCAATGTTATTTTTAATCCAGTCATTTTTTTCGGCAGGTATGGTTGGCTTTTCCACTGGTAAGTAAGCCCAATGTGTTCCCCATAAAGCGCCTTCGTCAATCCATTGTTCCAGTATGGCAATTTCGCCTGCAGACAATGGTTCATGTTTATATGGCATTCTCTCTTCTTCATCTTTTGCCTTTATCCGTTTGATCAGTTCGCTCCCGCCTGCATCACCCGGTACTATCGGGTACTTACCGGATTTTGCTTTTCTCAACGCTTCTTCCCTGAACAGCAAACTAAATTCTGATTGCTGCTTTACTCCACCATGACAGGCGATGCAGTTCTTGTTGAAGATGGGCTTTACCTGTGCATTAAAATCAATTTTATTTTTTGAAGGCATCAAAAAATATACGGCTGCTACTGCTGTTGCCAGCAATACCATTACCAATACTAATCTTGAATTGCGCCTTTGCATTCGTACTTAATTTTATTTTAGTTGCCACTTTGTACTGCTGAAGCCAAGTCTTTTCAACCCACGCTGCACATCAGTATTTTTCATAAATAATTTCCACAGCAAACCGGTACGTTGGTTTTCAATCATAGTTACGATCGGTCCCTGGTCGATGGCCAAATGCGATTTGGCGTACCAGTTATGGTGAATACTGAAGCCATCCACAAATCCATACTTACTCCAGATCTTATCTCCCAAACCGTAATAGAAATGCCTTAATGCTTCCATACTTTCTTTAGGCGTATAAGGCATGGAAGAAATAGCAGCAGTAGGCTGTATCACGCCACGGTCGTTTTGAGGGCTGTGCGCCAGGTAACCTTTGTAACTGTCGCCTGCTGTTAAGCCCCAGCATTTTTCGCTGTACCCTTTAAACTTGCCGGGGTTATCAATACAATATGCCCGGTTGATGAGGGTATGGTTTTTACCTTGCATAAAATAATCATTGCCCAAAGAATCTGTTAACCCATTGGGGTCTATACCCTGGAATGTATATTGTTCAAAAAACAATGGTCCGCCCATATCCCTTCCATAATTACCCAGTGGAAGTTTATATCCATAATATGAACTGTCGCTTTTAAACCCGGGGCTGCCCGTCCAGGTGCCGTTGTAGGCATCAGGAGAAATAGCTTTATAAGGATTGGGTGCAGCAGCAGCCATAATATAGGTGATCAAACATTCATTGTATCCCCACACAGGAAAGTTCATATCAAAGCCATTGGTAGGACTCCAGTGCCAGTAGAGTTTCTTTTCGTTGTTCGTGTGCCAGTTCCAGTTAGCAGCGCCCCATATCTGGTTGATGCGTTTTCTTAAGTAGACCTCTCTTGGCACATCTTTATTAAAGTACTCGCCTGCACATAAAAGCCCCATTATTAAATAAGAGGTTTCAACAATATCAGCTCCATCATCCAGCCTGTCGAAACGAATTGTTTTGCCTGTACGGGCATTCATAAAATGCGGATAAATACCATGATAACAATCGGCATTGATCAAAAAGTCTGCGATCCTGATCAGTCTTCTGACAGCGGTATCTCTTCCAATCCAGCCTCTTTCCACTGCCACCACGGTGCTCATTATCCCAAAACCTGTGCCGCCGATAGCGCCTGCATCTTTGCCAAATTCTGTGGTGCTGAAATTGGGTTCATCCCATGCTTCATTGATATAATCCCAGTAATGTTCTGCACGCACGCTGTTGCTTCTTTCCAATGCCAGACCGCTGTGCGGATGTGCACCATGCCAGAAAAAACGGAAGGTTTGCTTTTGTACGGTTTCCAGCAATTGGTCATCGGTGAGGTTTTTTATAATACCAACCGGGGCAATACTATCAGGACCATCACCATATTTGCCCTTAGTGAGGGAACTGCTTTTTTGTGCAATGCAGATATTTGCTGTGAAAAGAATAACAACTGCGATGGAAAATCTCTTTATCATCATTTTACTTTTTTATTTTTTGTGCCGGGCACTGGCTTTTTTAATCGATATCGTTTTTCTTGTCCGCCGTACAATTTTTGTTGTTGGTTTACTCACTTGTACCAACATCCGCTTCACCCTCGTTCCCGCTCTCCCGAAAGCTATAGGGAAGAGGGAGGCCCGGCTTTAATTATTTATTCATCTTTTGTAATTAATCATTACAGCAAGCCTCACCCTCGTTCCCTCTCCAAAATAGAGGGAGGCCCGGCTTACACAAATCATCAACTTTTGTAACTAAGCATTTCAACGTTTATTCCTTCACCAAGGAGAGCCACTCCAAGCTATTTAAAAACTACTTATTATTAGCAGGTTCTAAAGCCCCTCCTTGGGAGGGGTTTGGGGAGGCTGCGGGCCCACCCACACATTCAAAAAATTATACGGCATCTCCACTAACACTTTATAAAACTTTGATGGCATTGTTTTCACATCAACCACTGCTTTTCCACTGGCAACAGGCACTGTTTTTACCAGTTTGTAATGATCTTTTTTACCCTCTTTAAAATTATTGGTGGTACTTATCCAGATTTTTGCCATGCCGGTTTTATCGATTACATTCCAGGAAACAGTGATGTTGTTTTTTTCCAGCGTGGCCGTTGCATTGGTGCCGGATAATGTTCCTGTTAATGAAACGCCATCCACTTCTACCAGTTTATCTCTTGGGATCTTTATGCCAAGATGCTTTGCCATCGTGGGCATGATATCAATAATACCGGGATTGCCTTTAAAGAAATATTGATTGAGGTTTTTTGCATTGGTAGCAATCCAGGTAGTTCGTTCCCTGTCTGTTTGCCCGCCGTGGTGATAACCATTGTCTTCCCGGCCATGGTCTGTGGTTATCCATAGCTGCCAATCTTCATTAAAATTTTGCTGGCGGTATTCAATGGCTTCCCAAATGGTTTTAAATTTATCATTGAAAAGTCTTACAGCATTGGCAAGCGTGTCGCCATTACCGTGACGGTGGCCCATCTCATCAGTGTATTCTAAATATACCCACGACAGATCTGGTGCATCATTCTTTATAGAGGCCGCTGTTCTGTTAGCAACAGAATCGTCAATCACATTGTAAAAGAATCCAAATGCATCATGTGGAAAATTGATAGTATCCAATTCCATCCCGTCATAAATGATATCAGGCATGATGTTGCCGGCGGCTTTTGCATCACTGCCTATCAACTTTGTCCTGTTATCAAGCCAGGTAGAGTAAATGCCTGTCTTCTTTTGTGGAAATTGCGCTTTCAACAGGCGGAAAATATTCCAATAGTTATAATTCGGCGCTTCTATTTCGTTGCCCCATACATTGTGTTTGTTGACCCAGGTACCGGTGAGCAAACTATTGTATCCTACGGCAGAGATGGTGGGTGTCTCTGAGTAACCTGCTTTCATACCACCTACATGCGCACGGGCGTACCCCCCGGTTTTAGTAATCATCTTTAAAGCGGGAAGGTTAATCTGTTCTAAAAGGTCGGCTGGAATGCCGTCGGCAATTACAAAAACAACTTTATTTTTCTTTTGCGCTGCACTTTTGGTACTTACCAATAGTGAAAGCGAAACCAACGCATATAAAAGCATTTGTTTATTCATATAGCATCATCAAGTTGAGCAATCCTGTTCAAAAGTACTTACACCCAAAACGTTAAACCACCATTATTAGAGCACAAAATGATACTATCTTAGCAAAAAAGACGTCATTTTTTATATCTTTATAATATAATAATATCTTTTACGATGAAACCTGCACTGGAACATTTACCGAAGGAAAAAGGACAATCGTTTGTAGTCAAACATTTTGATTACCACTATTATCCCACGCCCTGGCATTATCATCCTGAAATGGAAATTGTGCTTGTTACGGAAAGCACCGGCAAGCGCTTTATCGGTGATGATATTTCAGATTTCAGGCCTGGCAACCTTGCATTTCTAGGCTCCAACATTCCACATACCTACCGCAATGATGACAGGTATTATGACAATGGTTCTAAATTAAGAGCACAGTCAATCGTAATACATTTTAGCGAAGCCTCACTGGGCAATGATTTTCTGCAATTGCCAGAAGCAGCTGCGCTAAGCAAACTTTTTGAACAGTCTGCTTATGGCATTGAAATAACAGGCAAGACCAATCAATCCATCAGTAAAAAATTAATTGATATTGTTGCTGCTTCGGGCTTAAAAAAATGGATGTGCCTGGTAGAAATCCTGCATGAAATAGCTGCTGCAAAAAAGGACTGCCGCCATATCACCCAGTCGCCATACACGGGTTTTAATGAAAAAGAATCTACCCGTATGTGCAATGTGCTTAACTGGGTGGTGGCCAATCTTGAAAACAATATCACATTGGATGAAGCGGCGATGGTTGCACAAATGAACCCGAATGCCTTCTCCCGTTTTTTTGCGCTGCGTACCCGTAAAACTTTTTCAGAATTTGTAAAAGAACTTCGTCTTCAAAAGGCTGCGAAGCTGCTGATTGAAAGTGATATGGCAGTAACCCATATCTGTTATGAATGCGGGTACAACAATATCTCTAATTTTAACCGGCAGTTTTTAAACTATTATAATATGAACCCGGTAAAGTATAAAAAGGAGTTTCTTGCAAAAAAATAAACGGTGGAGGCATTTTCATTTACTGCCTGGATGTTTCCGCTGCCAATTTTTCTAATCCTGCTTTTATTTCCGGGCTGCTCATAAATAATTTCCAGATCAGACCGGTGCGGTGGTTTTCTATCATAACCGTCATAGGTGCCTGGTTCAATCCCATATAAATTTCAGAACACCAGTTCATCTCAGGACTGAAGGAATCTTTAAACCCGTATTCCCCCCAGATAAGATTGCCGTAATTAAAATAATAATTCTTTATTGCTTTCATGGCTTCTGCAGGCAGATAAGGGAAAGACGATATGGCACCAGTGGGAGTGATTTTTTTGTGGTCCTGCCATTTAACCGGTTCATCAGCCGAATATGAAAATGGGCCATCGCTTGCCGTTAGTCCCCAGGCGCTGTCACCATAGCCTTTAATGTGCAATGGATTTTCAACGCAATAGTTGTAATTAATACGGGCTATGTTTTGATTGTTTTTAAAATAGTTAGTGTACTTGTCATTGATCGCATGCGGATCGTAACCCAAATAAGAGTAGTGCGTAAAAAACAACGGTCCGCCATTTGATACGCCAACATCCAGTTTTACTCCACCATAGGTTTTACCATTGCTGTACATGGAGCCATCGGTAGTTTGTCCCCAACTGCTGCGATATTGTTGACCCGTACTGTCCTGGTTAGCCCAGCCACTATAATACATACTCGCCGGAACAGCATATGTTGGTGAAGCTATAGCAAGCAAATAGGTCACCATCGTTTCATTCCAGCCAATAAGGTTGTGGTTAATTACCCATTCCTGGTCGGGTGACCAATGCCAGTATAAAAATTTACTGTCGGGATATTGTTTAAACCAGCTCCATTCCACCCGCTTCCATATTTTGTCAATTGTATTCCTGATCAATGTTTCATTTGCATCATTTCCTGAAAAGTATTGCCTTGCAGCGAGTAAACCCTGCATTAAGAAAGATGTTTCTACCAGGTCGGCACCATTATCCCTTTTCCCAAAAAATGGCACCACCATTCCTGTTGTTCCATCAATAAAATGCGGATAGGCACCATGAAATGTTTCTGCTTTGTCTAAAAAGTTTACAATCCTTACAAACCTTTCAACGGATTGTTGCCTTGTTATAAATTTTCTTTCGGTACCCACCAGCAATGCCATAATACCAAATCCCGAAGCACCAGAAGCAATCATATTATGCCTGCCGTGAATATTTTCTTTTGAAAGGCCGCTGCTGGGCTCTGCCGCTTCCCAGTAATAGCGAAAGCTGGCTTCCTGTACCATGGTCATCAATTCATCGTCACTCATTGCTCTTGTAGATGCTGCAATTGGTGCCGATCGTTTAGTCTCGGCGAAATCGCTATTGACATAACTGATTTTGTAAAAATACTTCTTACCCGTTTCGCCAGTATAATCAGCATACCGGTTAATGTAAGGTTGTTGAACACCAACACTCGTGTAATCTTTTCCGTTAGATGAACGGAATATATTTATTAAATGAACGTTGCCGTCTGTAACCGGCTTCCATGAAATATCAATATGTTTTGCATAACCTTTAGCATCAACTATCAACGGAACAGCAGCAACAGGGGCTGGTGCTTCTGTTGAAAGAAATCCGATGTCGTCGATGTACATAATGTGCTCACCTGCTCCGGCACCCGTGCGCTGCGAAAAAATAACGCCAATAATATCTCCGGCATTAAAACTCACTTTATCATCGCCTGTGTTACTGTTAACCGATGTAGATAATTTTACCTGTTGCCATTTCTTTTTGTCTGGTACAGAAAGAAAAAAAGGTAAAGACAGCGTGCTGTCAGACTTTATAAACTGTATGATGGGCAAATCCGTTTCTTTTGTACCAGCTGTTTCAACAAAGACCCAGCAGGAAAAGAAAGCAGCTTTTTTAAAATGATCCTGTCCCCGTATTGAATTATGTGACAGGGTTGCTTCCCATTTTCCACCCGTTGCATTTTTATACCGGAGTTTCAAAGCATTACCTGCAGTATGAAAAATCTTTTCGCTCACAGGAAGGCGCTGGTCAATATTTTCAATCGCTGCATTGCCTGTACTTGTCGCTTTGCTATAAAAATAGTGACCTGCCACAGGGCTGTTCCTGAAAAAGCTGTAATTGTATTCATACTCTTGTGCTGTACACAGAGCAGATATAGTTAGAAAAACGAAAAGCAATCGTTGATGAAACATGATAATAGTATAAAAAATTGACTGAATTATTATTTCAAAGCTGGTGTTTCAAATCCCAGTTTTTTTAAACCAGTTTGCACTTCGGGACAGCTCATAAATAAATTCCATAATAACCCGCTGCGATAGTTTTCGATCATCACTGGTATGGGTCCCTGGTCAATCGCTAAATATTTAACGGGAAACCAATTATCGGTTTCGCTGAAAGCGTCATAAAAACCAAAAGGTCCCCAAAGTTGATTGTTCATATCATAATACCAGTGTTTCATTGCAGCCATTGACTGTTCGGGTGAATAAGGAAATGAAGACAAAGCAGCAGTTGGTGATATTACTCCCAGGTCGTCATTAGGATTGGGTGCATGACCAGCATAAAATTTACCGGAATAACTGGAAGTGAGCCCCCAGCTGTTTTTTCCATATCCCTTGTACTCTTTTACATTATCAACACACCATTTGTAGTTGATCATTGTTTGGCTGGTATTTTCCTGCCAATAATCGGTGTATTGATCCTTCAGCCCTTTAGGATTAAGACCCAAATAAGAATAGTGCGACCAGAACAAGGGCGCTCCGTTGGGTGGATTTCCCTGGTAACGTAACTGTAACGGGTATCCCAGGGCATTGTGCGGAAATTTAATGTTCCCGTTTTCGGCCCAGCCTTCATGGTATACTTCTGCAGGCACGCCATGTGTTGGCGAAGATGCTGCCAAAACATACATTATCAAACATTCATTATAACCACGAACCGGAAAATTCATCTCCCAGTTGTATTCCGGGCTCCAGTGCCAGTAGAGTACATTTTTGCCATTACGGTACCAATCGAACTCCACATCTTTCCAAAGCTTATCCATTCTGATAGCCAGATTTTGTTCCCGGTCGTTGCCGTCTTTCAGATATTGTCTTGCACAAAGCAGCCCCTGCAGCATAAAAGATGTTTCCACCAGATCGCCGCCGTTATCTTTCTTACTGAATGGTTTTACCTTACCTGTTTCGCCATTCCACCAATGTGGCCAGGCACCATGAAACCTGTCGGCCCTTTCAAGAAATCCAACCATCTTTTCTAAACGGTTCACTCCATCTTCCCTTGTAATAAATTTCCGTTCCATGGCCACCAGTAAGCACATTACCCCAAAGCCGCTGCCGCCACTTGTGATGATATGCTTATCATTTTCGGGATAATTATTGTCAACATGAAAACGTTCTCTTGCCATACCGCTTACGGGCTCAGCCCCTTCGGTAAAATATTTGATGGTTTGCTCCTGCACTAAATCAAGCAGGGCAGAATCTGACAGTTGTTTTAGTGCAGTGGGTTTCTTCTCCTGCTTTGGAGGAGCGGCCACCTGTGCACAGGAAGAAAAGCCGATGGCGGAGTAAAAAACCAGCGCTACAAAAAACCGGGAGTAGTTATTTGATAATTTCATGGCATTATTTTTTTAAAACAATCGTTGCAAGAATTGGAAAATGATCTGAAGGATATTTCATATCATACGAATCTGTGATGGTGGCAAATTTTTTTACTGTGGCACTTGAATGTTGAGACATAAAAATATAATCAATGCAACCATCGGGCTTTTTATTAAATGCAAAACCATTCCAGGTATCTGCCGGGCCATATGCTTTTTCCTGGCTGTTGTCTCTTGCACTTCTAAAGTGGCTTGTCATATATACTGCCGGGGCTTCGGTTGGCTTAGAATTAAAATCACCTGTAAGTATAATGGGATGCGTATTTGAGGTTAGCTGTTGAATTTTTTCAGTTATCAGTTTTGCAGATTCCAATCTTGCGGTGTCACCTAAATGATCGAAATGCGTATTGAAAACCCAAAGCTTTTGTTTTGTTTTTTTATCCTGGAACAGCCCATAGGTGCAAACCCTTCGGCAGTTAGCATTCCAGCCAAACGAAACTGAATCTGGTGTTGGTGATAACCAAAAAGTTGATTGTTGCAACACATCAAATTTTTCCTTATTGTAAAATATATTGGAATACTCACCGGCTTCTTTTCCATCATCCCTTCCTACACCGATAGAACTGTACCGCTTGAGTACCGTTAATAAATATTGCAGCTGGTGGTGCTGCACTTCCTGTGCACCAATGAAGTCCGCTTCGTAATAATTCATTAAAGCGGCCACTTTATCTCTTCTTGCATCCCAGCGGTTTTCGCCGTCAGATGCCACATCCAGGCGGATATTGAAACTCATTACTTTTATCTCTTGCTGTGCCGTGGCATTAATATACAGGCATACCAACAGGAGTAGCAGGGATTTTTTTACATATTGCAGCATGATCGTTTTTTTTCTTAACGGGTAAATTTTTAGGGGTCAATTCCTGTAATTTCTTATAATCGAAAAAAACAACTGGAAGTCATGCAATGAACAGCCGCTATATTTCCGGTATTAATTCATTCATAAACTTTACAGGTAAGGTGCTGAAAACCCTAATGTTCTCATTCCACTTTTTACTTCGGGGCAACTGGTCAGTAAATTCCATATCAGCCCGGTTCTGTAGTTTTCTATCATGATCACTACCGGCCCCTGGTCTATAGCTAAATAAGAATCAGCAAACCATTGAGGAAAATTAAGTGTATAGGCATCTTTGAAACCATATGCGCCCCACAATTTATCTCCCATGGTGTAATAGAAAAATTTGAGTGCATTCATGCTTTCAGCAGGTGTGTAGGGAAAAGAAGAAAGAGCAGCAGTTGGGGCTATATAACCCTGGTCATCTGATGGCGAGTTTGCCCTGTAACCATTAAATACGTCGCTGGCTGTAAGCCCCCAACTGGAATTGCTATAGCCAAAATAACCTAAAGGATTGGCCTTGCAATACTCGTAATTGATCTTGGTATGATTCACAACCTGTGTTTGATAGTTTGCATAGGGATCACTTAACCCATTGGGATTTACGCCCAGGAAAGAGTAATGCGATAAGAACAGGGGTCCTCCATTAGCCGGGCCCAAGGGCAGGTTATAGCCATAATAAACTGCTCCGTTCTGCATAGCGCCATTTCTTGCGAAACCATTGGTATATACTGCTTGCGGAATAGAATGCGTGGTGGATGAAGCAGCCATGATATAAGTTATCAAACATTCATTCCACCCTCTAATGGGGAGGTTCATTTCCCAGTTATAAGTGGGACTCCAGTGCCAGAACAAAACATTTTGCCCGCCATTCCGGAACCAATCCCACTCTACATTGTCAACTATGCTGTTGATATCAGATCTTAAAGCAGTTTCTATTGCATCTGCCCCATTAAAAAACTGGCGTGTGGTGAGCAGCCCCGCAATTAAGTAAGATGTCTCCACCAGGTCAGCTCCATTATCCTTTGTACTAAAGGGTATAACGGTGCCGGTTGTACCATTTAACCAGTGCGGAAAAGCGCCATGAAATTTCTGGGCCGTATTCTTCAGGAATCCAACAATGGTCTGCATACGTTGCAATCCCTCACTTCTTGTGATAAAGTTTCTGTTGATACCCGCCGGGATACACATAAGTCCAAAGCCGCTGCCGCCGGAAGTAACGGTTTCGCTGCCGCTGTTGCTGCGCTCTCTTGCAAGACCACTCACCGGATGGCCATAATCCCAGAAATATTTAAATGTTTGCTGTTGTACGATATCCAATAGTACGCTGTCTGATACAACAGGAAACTTATTGCTGGAGTCGATACGGGTACTGAATGAAAGCCCATACTGTTTATCAATAGCAGACCCATCCTTGGCCTTCGTTCCACTAAGCACAGCAAGTGAATACGGATAAATATGCTGTAGTGTGCTGGCAGGTGTCAACAGTACTTGTGAGCTGTCTGTTCCTGAGAAAGAAATATTAACCGGCACAGTAGTGGAATATGCCTGTAACCGTATATTACCTGCAAGGGTGGAATAATTTACCGCCTTGCTGAATTTCAGCCGGATCGTTGAGTTAACCGGCACATCATACTGCACCCTGTCGGGCCTTGCTACGGTCTGCCCATTTATCTCAAAAGAATTTAATTTCAAAACAGCGGGTGGCGTGGGTGGAACCGGGGTTGGTTCAACCTTGCTCTTTTTACATCCTGCCCCAAAAGCCAACTGGAGTACCGCACCGGCTATGATATAAAATTTGCTGTTTATCACGATTACAATATTAATGTTGAAATTGAATGTGGCAACGCTTTCAATACGGCCGCCTTGCCATTGATCCATAAGTTGTAAGACGTTTCTTTATCGCCCAGGTTCATCACTACTGTTACTACTTTTCCATCAGGATTTAAAAAAGCGGTTGCCAAAAACTGGCTCCTGCTAACACTGCAGGCTAAACGCTTTGCTCCGGGCTTAATAAATTTTGAAAAATGGCCGATATAATAATATGCATTGGTATAGATGAGTTCTCCTGTTTTGGTGTCCCCATGTACAGGTGCGAAACAAAAATTACCGACATGATTGGGACCGCCTGTTTCATCAAGTACAATGTTCCAGTCGGTAAAGCCAACCATACCATTGTTGAAATCATTGATCATATTGCTGCCGTATTTTTCTCCCAGGCTCCAGCGGTTATAACCTGAAGCTGTAAAACTTTCGGCACAGCCTTCGGTAAAAAATATATTCTTACCGGGAAATGCCTCGTTTACCAGTTTCATATTATCATACATGGGCGTGCCGCCACTCCAGGGCTCGTACCAGTGAAACCCGATACCCCAAATATATTTTGAGGCAACGGGATCATTGAAATAGGTTTGCGCCCGCTGGTAAATCAGGTCCCTGTTATGATCCCACACAATTATTTTTTTATTGGCCAGTCCTTCTTTGGCAAGGGTAGGCCCTAAGTGATTTTTTAAAAAATCCCGCTCTTCCTCGGCTGTATAAATACAGCTTTCCCATATCTGCGTTGCCATGGGTTCGTTTTGTACAGAGATGCCCCAAACCGGAATGCCTTCTTTTTCATAGGCCTTGATAAATTTTGCATAATACAATGCCCAGCTTTTGTATGATCCCGGTTTTAGCTTACCGCCATGCAGCATGTCGTTGTTGGTCTTCATCCATGATGGCGGGCTCCAGGGGCTCGCAAACAAAGTGAGCTTACCGCCTGCTGCTTTTGTGGCCTCTTTAATAAAAGGAATTTTATATTTTTTGTCATGTTCAATATTGAAAGATTTCAATGACGCATCCCCATCTGCCACATATGTGTACATGTCGCTGCTAAAATCGCAGCTATTAATATTAGTTCTTGCAACCGTATAACCAATACCGTCTTTTTTATCGAAGTAAGCCTTTAGTAATTCTTCCTGTTTTGCTTTGGGCATTTTATAAAAAGTTTCTGCAGATGCATCTGTCAATGCGGCGCCGATACCCATATAGGTTTGAAACTTTTTCCCGGGGTCAACAAATACAGTTATTTCGTTCTCCAAAGGCTGTGGCTTGCTTTCAAATGAGCCACCCTCCACTTTTGATATCTTATTGTCTGTATTTTCCGCCGTGGTATACACTTCCACCTTTTTTCCAACAGGCACAGGCTGGGCAAACAAGGATGCAGGAAAGACGGCCAGCAGCAGTAGCATTGTATTTTTTATCATATCAGTAGATTTATTTATTTATTTTTTAATTCCACACATAAGTGGCAACAGCGCCTGCTGCAAGTGTTGCATCAGCAAAGTTTCCTTTATATGAAATGGTAAATATTGCATCTGTACTTCCTTCATTCAGCACTATCAAAACTTTTTTTCCAGACGGCGTTACAAAGGCCACATTACTTAAATTATTTACCGTAGAGCTACTTACCCTTACCGAACCGGCCGGTACAAACTTTGATGCATGCGCTATAATATAGTAGCTCACATTTTTTGTGTAAGAAAAAGCCGACACTGTTAATGCGCCTTTACATTCTGTACATCCGCCAACAGTATGCGGTCCGAAAGTTGGATCATTTGCAAGGTTCCATTCAAGCGCCACTTTGCTCCAGTTTCTCATACTCCCAATGATCACATTTTTTAAATGCCATTTTAGATCTCCATCAAAACCACCGGTTGCACTTGTCCACTGTTCAGTAAAATAAACATTTTTGTCGGGGTATGCATTATGCACAGCAGAGAGCGCACTGATATCGCCGGCATACAGATGAAAAGCAGATCCATCCACAAAAGCCCGGGCAGCGGCATCATTTAAAATGTTTAAAGGATACTGCGGATTATCGCAGTTATGATCCCATATAATGATTTTTGTATTGATGGCTGCCGACTGAAAAGCAGGACCTAAATGGTTCTTTATAAAATCCGCCTGCTCTGTTGAAGACATTACCAGGCTCGGGTTATTGCCTCCATGCTGGGGCTCGTTTTGAATGGTTACCGCATCAATGGTTATTCCATTTGCTTTCATAGCCTGTATATATTTCACAAAATAGTTTGCATATACAGCGTAGTATTGTGGCAGCAAACTACCACCAACGCTACTATTGTTATTTTTCATCCAAACGGGTGGGCTCCATGGCGAACCGAGAATTTTTATATTTGGGTTGATGGCCAGGATTTGCTTTAATAATGGAATAACATCAACAGTGTCTTTTGATAAATTAAAACTGTCGAGGTTTATATCTGTATTGCCTGGTTGCAGATCGTCATAGCTAAAAACGGAAGCACTTAAATCAGAAGCACCGATACTAACTCTTAAATAATTGATGGCAATGGCGTTCTCAGCATTGCTGAATAATTCCTGCAGCAAATCGCTTTTTGTTGCAGGTGGCAAGTTGTTGATTAAAGAAGCACTTCCGCCAGTGAGTGTATAACCAAAGCCGTCCACCGTTTGATATTTTATTGCACTGTCAACAGAAATAATGTTTGTTCTGGCTGAAGTTGAATAAAAAGAAAGAGCTGTTTGTTTGCCCAGCAAAACAGAACGGCTGCCGGTAGTTAACCAGTGATCGGCTTTTCCGGTGGGAGTGCCAGGTGTGGGTACGGGTGGCTGCACCGGGTCGGCTTTTTTTGTGCAGTCGGCAAATAAAAAAAGGGTGCATAATAACAGAGCTAACTGCCTGCTGCTGAAAAATGTTTTCATAGTCATTTTATATGTTTAAAAAATAATAAACTGTCGCTGTTCCTTGATAGCACAATAGTGCTATAACCCGCTGCATTATTCAGCCATTGTATATCCCTGAACTCTCCATTAACTTCGGGCATCATTGAACTGTACTTAAAATTGCCACTCTGTTTATCAAATGAAAATTGAGTGGGGTACATAGCGTCGTATCTTCCTTCATAAGGTATTACACCGTAAAAATTTCCAACAGCCATATAACCATTGTCCGGTATTGCTGTAAAAGAAAAAACAGGGGCCATTTGAAGCTCTTTAGGCAAATCTATTCTTGTAAAGTCTCCCTTGCCATTATTAATAAAGCAGCTGGAGCCTAAATTTTCTGCCTTTAATTCGGTGTAGTTTTTAAAAAGATCATAAAACATATATTGTACAGTTTCGCCTGCAACTTCACCGTAACTTAAATAGGCCTTTTTTAATACCGGCAGCGCACGTTCCAGTTCATCCTTTGCTAAAAAAGTATAATCCTTATTATCGATACTGTAAGTTACAATTTGCTCAAAAGCGCCATTGTTGTCAAAATCTTTGAGGTATAATTTGGTGGGCCCGTTTTTACCTGAATAGAATTTATTGTTGTGTCCCCAGTTTCCCGCTAAAAAATCTATGTGCCCGTCTTTGTTAATGTCTGTTGGATAGAGACATTGCCATAGCCCTGATGACTGGGGTATACTTTTTTCTGTGAATGCTCCTTTATTGTTAATGAAAATCTTCACTGGCATCCATTCGCCAGCAACTATCAGATCGGGCCAGCTGTCATTGTTGATATCGGCAAAAGAAGCAGAAGTCACCAGTCCGAGGTTCAGCAAATTCATCACCTTAACACTTGCAATTTCAAATTTTCCTTTCCCATTGTTTAAAAACAGGTAGGAGTTCTGGGGTATCCCATACTTTTGAGGATCTGACAAAAATCCAACAAAGACATCCATATCACCATCTTTGTCAATGTCTGCCACTGTAACACATGATTTATTTTCATGAAGGTTTGGAATCATGTTTAAGGCACTGGTGAAATTACCTTTGCCATCATTCATATATAAACGGTCAGTATTTGCAACTGCACTTACCGGCATTTCATTGCCGCCACTTACTACCCAAAGATCCTTGTCGCCATCACCATCCGCATCAAAAAATTCTGCATCTGTATCTTCGCATACTGCAAAGCGGTTGAGCAAGTCAATATTCGTACTGGTAAACGTTCCATTTTTTTGTTGCTGCATCAATGCCCCTGGCTGTCCCTTTGCGCCGCAAACATAAAAATCGTCCAGGCCGTCATTGTTAACATCCGTAACAGCAATCCTGGGTCCCCTGGTTGATTGCATATGAGGGATGAGGTACTGCATATTGAAATCAACAAAATCATTTTCTATGTGCTGCCAGTTTGCGCTGGCCTGTTTGGTTATGTTCTCAAAATTTGTTTTAGCTGGCGGAAAAAATTCATTGTAAATAAAAATGCCCTGTGCGTTTTTTTCATCAAGCACCAGCTCTTTATTAACCGCAATACTTTTTACTACCTGGTATTTTTGACTTGGCCAAACGATCAGTATACTGTCAATAGTTGCTGAACTGTCAATTCCAAAATGCAAGCGGGGTTCAGATGATGACTCAAAACCTCTGGCAGACATCAGCTGTTGATACTGGATCTTATTTTGTTGAAAAGTATACACTTTACTTCCTATGCCTCTTGTATTCAGACTTGCACTTTTGCAACTAATGGTAATATGTCCCTTATTAGCCGTGTTATTTTTCAGTATAACTGCCGGGGAGCTGATACAGTTCATCACAATATCAAGGTCACCATCATTGTCTAAATCGGCTACGGAAGCGCCGTTAAAATATCCCTTCATTTTTCCAGTTCCCCATAATTCGCTCACATCAGTGAATGCTGTTTTTCCATCCCCTTTAAACAGGAAAGGATGCGAAGCTCCATCCGGCATTGCATTAATTGCTTCCTCATCATGAGCATCTGTTTTATCGAAGCCCTTTAATTTCAGGTCGGAAACAAACTTCACATAATCCAGGTCAACGGGCCGTTTAACAATACCACTTGTAATAAGCAAGTCCTTATTGCCATCATTATCAAAATCGGCAAACAAGGGGCACCAGCTCCAGTCTGTTGCGGAAACGCCATTTAATAAGCTTATTTCACTGAAACTAACCCCGCTGCCATTGTTTCTTTGCAAACAATTTTTTGATGACTGGTGCTGGTATCCATTTAGTTGAAGTTTTACTTTATAGATATCGGCATTCTCATCGCTGCCATACGTTTTAAGCACTTTTTCATCCGGGGGCAGCATGTCCACTGTAATGATGTCCGGTTGTCCATCGTTATTGTAATCTGCCGCGTCGTTCCCCATGCTGAACCTGCTGTAATGGTTAAAATGCTTAGCACCACTTTCTGTAAATGTACCGTTGCCATTATTCAGATAATAATAATCATTTTCATGAAAGTCGTTACCCACATATATATCGTCCCATCCGTCATTATTAAAATCGGTAACGGCAATCCCAAGGCCATAACCAAGATTGCTTTGATAGATACCCGCTGATGCCGAAACATCAACGAATTTTTTTGCTCCCGCATTTAAATCGTTTCTATAAAGTCTGTCGCCTGACAGTGTATCATAACCACGCCGGTTAGCTGTATCAACAATGTTTGCATGCGGATGGTGAGATTGATTCAGCACATAGCAGTCCAGGTCTCCGTCGTGATCGTAATCGAAGAAAGCAGTTTGTGTTGTAAAACAGGATAAGTCGAGCCCAAACTCTTTAGACCTTTCTGTAAAAGTAGCATTGCCATTATTTATAAAAAGCTCATTATGGCCTTCTAAACCATATTTATTGCTTACCGTAGATACATAAATATCCAATAAGCCATCCCCATTAACATCAGCCATAACAGTACCTGTACACCAGTCAGCAGTGCCGGCTACGCCTGCTTTACCGGTAATATCTTCAAATACAAAATTGCCCTTATTTAGATATAATTTATTGCCCCCTTTATTATTAGCTGTAAAGTAAACATCCGGCAAGCCATCATTATTTATATCTCCCGTAGATACACCACCACCATTATAGTAGTATAAATAGTAAAGAATACTCAGTCCTTTGTGCTTTTCCAGTTTATTAACAAAATCGATGTTAGTGGAAGAAGCCGGAAGACTGGAAAACAAAGACTCTTGTTTATTGCAGCCAAAAAACAGCCAGCATACAACCGGCAACATATAGTAAAATCTATTCAGCGTAACCCGTTTAACCATAAATACTGCTTGCATTACTTCCTGTTTTTTTTGTTTTCTATGCCTTCTATAAATTTTTTTGTGTCTTCAACATATTTTGCAATATGGTGTGTTCGTATAAATGTAGGTGTTATGAAATTCTGACCTGGCAAAATAACGGCAATTGACCTGGAAGCCTGCTTTGGCATATGACAGTCAATACAGTTATTTTTCTTCTTTTCTAACGATACACTTTTTTCTGTACAAAAATTTCCATGCTCTGTACTGTGACAGTCCATGCATTTTTGTGAGTAGGTGAACAGGTCATTATTTTCATGCAGGCTGTGACAATTGTTGCAGGTGAGCGTTGCGCTTTGCAAAAAACAACTGCTTGATTTTAGCAGACCCAGCTGGTTTCCATGCACATCAATACTGCCTGCAACTTTAGCGGTGGTATCCCAATTAAAATAAGCGGATAGTTTTTCACCTGCTGTATAACTAAACGATGGCTTGGTTTTTTCAAGTTTGCCTCCGTGGCAAAGGGCGCATAGATCCAGGCTTTGATCTCTTGTAAATGACCTGGGATTTAAAATAAACCTGCCCGTTGTATCAGCAGGGTTTTTTGCCTGGTAGTCCACATGTTTTGCTCCGGGGCCGTGACATTTTTCACAGGTAACCCCGTAAATAATTTCACTTTCTTTAAACCCTTCTGCCTTCGACGATGCTTTTTCAATGATTTCACCTGCATACGTTGTATGGCATTCCAAACACCTCGAAGTAATGGGCCTGTTAAAAGCAATTTTATTAGGATATCCAGGACTGTTACACCACTGTTGTGCCTGTGTAAAATAGGTAACAGGAAGCTGAACGAGGTTAACCTGGTTCCAGCTTGCATAACTCTGCCCTTTTTTACCAGAACCTATAACGATATCCATTGGCTGTCTTTTCGCTTCAACCCCGTTCATATAGGCAACCTGGTAAAATTTGCCGTCTTTTTCTTCCATTTTGATAACGCTTCCATTGGGATAGGTAATGCTATTTTTATCGTTATCAAAACTTCCCGCTATGTTGCTATGAGTAGCAGGCGCTGAAGTTTGGTAATGTGCAGTTTGAATATGCTTGTTATAAATATCGGTATGGCAGGAAACACATTTGTTTGAGCCTGCAAATTCTTCGTATGCTTGTAATGCTGCGTTGCCTTCTGTTTTTTCTGCTCCCCGGTCCATACACCTGGTGAATCCAGTAATGCCTAAAACAATAACAACCGTCACTACAAACCAATTAAAATGTACTCTCTTTTGCACAATGGATTCAACATTTTAACTTTAAATGATACCAAAATAATTTAAAAAGGGCTAAACAAAACTGTTAGCCCTTTTTAAATATCATAGTAAATTAATTATTGCCTGCTATTGTACAGTGCCAGCACTTCACTGTCTGTAAGTGCAGTATTGTACATTCTAAACTGGTCCATATTACCTGCAAAAGAACTTATCCAGGAATCCTGCAGTCCGCTCATTCCAGCATGTTTATTAAAGCCTCCTAAAATCATGGCGCCTGCACTCTTAAGACGCAATGGCCCCGTTAACTGGGTAGTGGCGCTTGCAGGAGCAGCTATTGGTGCACCGTCAAAATACCATTTCATAAGCGAAGTAGCTTCGTTATAAACAATGGTCATATGATGCCAGTTTCCATCCAATAAAGGAGCATTCATCTGGTTTCCATCAGGGAATTCAAACCATTTATCGTCCAAATATAACTTTACGGTGGCTGCGGTCAACGATCCGCGTTCAACCAGCATAAACATGGCACTTTCAGCCCAATAATCTTTAGAATCGCCTGTAAGTCCAAAGTAAAATTCTGTACGGCTGTTCAAAGCACGTTTTACCCAAAATGCAATTGTTAAGCTGGTAGCGCTCTTTATATCATTTGCATTAAGGTATTTTACAGCTGCCCCATCAGCACCTTGTAGCGCCTTACCTGAAACACCGCCATCAACTGTAGTTAAACTGGTTACGAAAGCAGGATTTTTCGAAATATCATCTGCCATATTAAACCTGGAAACCGGATCAGTACCTTCAAATGGTACAAAAAATCTTAAAGGTGTTGTTATTTCTACCGGAACATCGCTGGTATAATCTCCCAACGCAGGCCGGGTCATTTTTTGACAACCGGAGAATGAAATAAGCGCAACAAAAACCGTAGCTGCACCCATTTTCATTTTATTGATTTTTTTCATAAATACTATTTTAATTTTTTTAAAAATGGTTTACCATTCTGGATTCTGAACTAACACTCCATTAGAAACGTCAATTGCCTTTTGTGGAATTGGATAATACTTGCACCTTGGCGTATAACCCAGTGAGCCAAGCTCGTTCTGTGCATCTCCCCAACGAACCAAATCATAAAAACGGTATCCTTCCATTGCAAATTCCCATCTTCTTTCATTCTTTATCGCTGTACGCATTGCTTCCTGAGTAGTAAAAGGTATATATGGTACAACAGTACGACCAGCTCCTAAAAATCCACTCGCCCTGTCTCTTACTTTTTCCAGGCTTGCAGCAGCAGTGGCTCCATCTCCTAATTCGTTTGAGGCCTCGGCCAGCATTAAATATACATCCGCATAGCGTAATATCCTGTGGTTTATCCAATAAGCACCACCATTACCATCAATATAACCTGTGTAAGCTCTCATTGCGGGGTCAGAATATACTTTTTTATTCCAGTACTTCTGAGAAAATCCACCTGTACCGCTGGGGTTAGTATAAGCAGGCAATGTTGCGCCAAATCCACCTTGGGCCGGCCCTCCATCAAACTGGCCGGAATACAGGATTGTTTTTCTCTTCCTTGGATCAGACTCAGGCCATTGTGATTCTAATTTATCAGTAGGTGTATTCCAGCCCCATCCGAGGTTCCATTCAATGGTTGTACCCCCTTGACGTACACCTTGGCAGGTACCCCAATAAGACCAGTAGTTGATTGCACCACCTGTAGCTGCGTTGGGTCCGCAGTAAGCCTGCATTTCCCAAATTGACTCAGGCCCGTTTTTACCAGCATAATTTATTCCATCTTCCCATATTTTAGAAAATTCCGGCAGCGAATACTGACCCGAAGCAATTACCTCATTACAAAGGGCTGTTACCCTTGCCCAGTTGCCTCTGAATAAATGTGTTTGAGCCCACATGGTGTTAGCGGCACCTTTTGTTAAACGTCCAACAAAATTTGAACCATACTCAGTTGAGCTAAGTGGCAAATATTGCGCTGCACGCTCTAAATCCTCATCGATAAAAGCATACACTTCATCAATAGTGGATTTTGGCTGTATTGCATCAGCAGTCTTCACAATCTGGTTCCTGATGATAGGTATCTCACCGTATGTTTTTACCAATTCAAAATAACAATACGCCCTGAAAAAGCTTGCTTCGCCTATATTACGGAGGGTTGCCGGATCGGTAGCGCCTTCAGCGTATGCAATTGCGTTTGTAGCCTGGTTTGCCAGGAAGTAGTGATCATTCCAGTAAGTGTTTGGTGCCCAGTCGTCTTTTGAATACTGAAATGTTTCAAATTCAGCAACAATTTCGCGGCCATCATTTTCATCGCTTCCTTTTTGAGCATCATCATCCCTTATACTTTGAAAGTCAACCCATGGCAAAGAAGAAAATCCGCCATAGTCTCTTAAAATACTATACAGACCAAAAACAGATGCTTCAACTTTTCCCTGGTTCAAATCGTCCAGTGTGGATGTCAATGGCTTTCTATCCAAAAACTTTTTACATCCCAAACCACCTATAACAAGAGGTAACGTAATCATTAACCCCCAAATCAATCTATTTTTTTTCATGTTCATTAAATTTTATTTTATTAAAACGTTACATTAAGCCCAAAGGTTGTTACTGCAGGTATGGCACCGCCGCCGCTGTCATATCCAAACTGTGTGGCATCACCACCAAACTCTGCTGTATATCCTAAATTGTGCTTCCATGTAATGGGGTTCTGCAGGTTGGCAAATACCCTTACACTTTTAATTTTAATTTTTGAAAGTACGGATGTTGGTAAATTATAACCTAATTGTACGTTCCTGATCCTCAAATAGCTTCCATCCTCAATATTATAGGTAGAACCATTATAATTGATCCTGTGTGCCTGGCTCAAAATCGGAGTCCAGTTGCTGGTACCGGGACCATTCCACCTGTTCAATTTTTCTGCTGCATAGTTTACTCTTTGGAAAGGTGATTCAAGTGAACCCCACTTTCTAAACACTTCGTTTCCATACACGCCACCCATTTCAACAGAAAGATTCAACCCTTTATAAGACAAGTTTGCATTAATACCATACGTAAAATCAGGCGTAGGGTTGCCAATAAAAGTCCTGTCTTGTGCATTCAGGAAACCGTCGCCGTTTATATCCTTAAACCTTAAATCACCTGGTTTAATTTCATCCAGTTGATGAATAATGGTTGAACGCAGAATTTCTGTATTGCTCTGCCATATTCCATCCACTACATAACCAAAAAATGAACCAATTGGTTGACCTGGAGTAGAACGACTTTCTGCACTTCCATTATTTTCAGAAGCCCTGGAAATAAATTTAGTTGGCAGCTCATCGCTAAGATCAATGACTTTGTTTTTCAGGAATGTAATATTACCACCGACTGAAAAATTAAAGTCTCTTGATACCGACTGGTTCCAGTTAGCAGTTAATTCAACACCTTTATTACTTAAACTTCCTCCATTCACCAGCAGATCCTGCAATCCTAAAGAACCCCTGCTGATATAGGTCATCAAATCATTGGTAACCCTGCTGAAATAATTGGCTTCAAAATGCAACTTTCTCTTAAAGGCGTCCAGTTCAATTCCAATTTCTTTGGCAGATACTGTTTCCCACTTCAAATCGGGGCTGGGTGCGTACCTTGGAGTAGCGGCATTATTGATAACAATGATATCTCTTGAATCACCCTGGAAAGGAGCCTGGATGATGTTTAACTGAGGGTAAAAAGGATAGTTTAACGGTAAACCGGGGTTATTGTCTGCGTAAGCCGACTGGTTACCCAATACACCAATGGATCCCTTAAGTTTCAAATAATTAATAACATCCTGACCCTGGAAAAAAGACTCCTTGCTTATTTCCCATGCAGCACCTACTGCCCAGAATTTTTGATGCTGGTTAACCCCCAGAATCCTTGAAGATCCATCATCCCTGAAGGATGCATTTAAGAAATATTTCCCTTTATAATTATATAAAGCCCTGGCTAAAAAAGAAGCTGTTGTATTTTCATACTGTTCAGATGAAGCAAGCTGTGTTGTTGGATCATTAAAACCATTGCTTAGGTACCAAAGCCTTGGATCATCTGGTATAGGTAATGAAGTAGGCAGATTGGGATTGAATTGACTTGCCCTGCCCGTTCTTTTAAAAACGCCGGAATAGTAAGTGGTAAATCCTCCCGTTAAAGTGAGCCCGTGATCACCAAAGCTTTTCTTGTAATTTAAGATATAATCCTGCTGGAATTTTTTATAGCTGTCATCATTTTCCTCAATTGTTGTTGTATTGTTTACTACTTGAGGAAGTTTTGTACGTGGATCATAACTACTGTAAAGAGGCCTGTACCTTCTTCTGTTTACATTACTTACATCAGCATAAAATGTGCTTCTGAAATTAAAGTCCTTTAAGAAAGTAATATCAGCATACACACTACCTACGTTCCTGTATTCAATGTTTATAACCTTATTCCATTCATTTTCCAAAGACACTAAAGGATTTACCACACCGTTATTTTGTAATGAAACGTCCAGGCCTGAATATAAATTCACATCAATACTGTCGCTTCCTGTTGGTGTGTACGGGTTCTTGATCCTGAAAGGCAATGTGCCTGAAGAAACCAGCGGAATTACTTTCCTGGCATCATTTAAAACATTCGTGGCATCATAAGGGTTGTTTTGCCTGGAGGTATTAAAGGTGATTCCAACTTTTATAGCTTTAGTCAGCTTTACTTCATCAGCAAATGAAAGCAGCATTTTACTCAGTTTCTGATTCCTGATGATGCCTTCATCCATAATATAACCCACCCCTAAATTAAACTTGTTTTTTTCGGTACTGGAAGACAAGCTAAGATTACTTGTACTGAACTTGGCAGTCCTTGTTACGGCATCTATCCAGTCGGTATTTGCTGTAAGCCCTGTATAATCGTAAGGATCTGTTACTCCATTATTTGCCCTTTCTTCTGCAAACAAAGTTTTAAACTGTTCGGCATCCACAAAATCAATTTTATTTACCAGTTTTTTTGTGCCGTAAGTACTGTTAAAGTTAATAGTAAGCTGCCCGGTTTTCGCCCTTTTAGTAGTAATGGCTATAACCCCTGTTGCGCCCCTTACACCAAAGATGGCTAAAGAGGAAGGATCTTTCAACACTTCAATACTTTCTATATCGTTAGGATTCAGGTAATCAATGTTGTCGTTAAAGATGCCATCAACCACATATAAAGGCTGAGACTGACCAATACTGCCCGTACCCCTGATGCGGATATCCGGGGCCTGACCTGGCGTACCATTATTAACAATACTTAAACCGGCTACCCTGCCCTGGAGTGAGGCAACGGGGTTAGGGTTAGGCTTATCGGCAATGTCTTTACCTGATATTTTTGCAATGGAACCTGTAAGATCCCTTTTGCTGGCTGTACCATAACCAATTACCACCACTTCGTTAATATCCTTAGCAGCTATTTGTAAAGTGATATTAATGGTAGTGCGGCCACCTACTACCACTTCCTGCGATAAATACCCCACTGAGGAAAACTCTAATGTAGCGCCGTCCGGTGCAGAGATAGTATAAGTTCCGTCGGCAGCCGTTGTAGTGGCCGCATTGGAACCTTTTATTCTTACAGTTACAGATTGAACACCCTGTCCATCAGGCCCTGTTACTTTACCAGTTACCCTGGTTTCCTGTAGTACTATGTTTTTTTGTGTAATCACCACCAGGTTGTTCTCGAGCACTTTATAGGTTAAAGTGGTTTCGGTTAACATACCATCGAGCACTTCGGTAACGAGTGCATTGTTGGCATCAATACTAACCTTGCGGTTGGCAGAAACAACGTCATCGTTATACAAAAAACGATACATGGTTTTCTTCTCAATTTGCTTGAGCGCCGTCTTTAGTTCAGCTGATTGCAGCCTGAGCGTAATGCGGTCCTGCGAATAAGTTTTTGCAGAAACGTGCAGAGAGGCAAACAACAGCAATGCAATGGTAAATTTCATAAGCAGCAGCAGTTTGTAAATGCTTGTTCGGTCTTTAGTAACAAGCATTCGTTTGGCTTTTTTCATACTTTTATGTTTTGGTAGATAAAATGAGAGCATCGTCAGAGCCGTTACAGCTTTGTTTTTTCGTTTTTTCTGTCTGGGGGGAATGTTAACGCATTACCCCTTTTTTCAATCGTTATTTTAATTTAATTCCACCAATCTTAAAGATGGTGATTTTTTCATTCTTGATGGTGTAAGTGAATGAAGCCACCAGGCGCAATGCATTCAAAGCTTCCACCACCGTTTCCCTTTCAAAGTTTCCGGTGAGTTTTTCATCTTTCAGGCTTTCATCGTCAAAATCAATTTTCACATTGTACCATCTTTCCATCTTCAAGGCTACTTCTTCAAAACTTTCGCTGTTAAAGATCAACCGGTTTTGCACCCACGCCGTCTCAATTACTGTATTATCGGCCGGCAGCAGGGTGAGGTGACTTAGAGATATAATTGGTTTTTCATTTTTCCTAACCGGAATGTTCACAGTGGCGGCTTCTCCTGTCTTTAACTTACTGAAATCTTCATTGTTAATTACCAGCTTTTCATTTGGTTTCAGCATTATTTTTTCCTGCCTGTCTTTCAGGGAAATTTCTAAACTGCCTCTTACCAGGCTAGTTTCAGTTGTTTTTTCCCCGGGGTAACATTTTACATTGAATGCTGTGCCAAGCACTTTCACATCCATTTTAGAAGTATGGATCAAAAACGGGCGCTCCGGGTTTTTGATTACATCAAAATAAGCTTCACCAATAAGTGAAACTTCTCTCAGTTTATTTCCATAGTTTTTATCATATACAAGCTGGCTTCCCGAATTGAGCCAAACCTTTGTACCATCGGGAAGAACGAGACTTGTTTTTGAACCATTTTTTGTACTGATCTGATTTTGGGAATGTGCTGTTTCAGCATCTTTATTAATTCCTTCCGTGCCTGATAAATAATAAATAGATACCGCCAGTACTACCACAACAGCCATACTAAAGGCAACCAACCACCTTCTTTTGCTGCTTTTAACAGGTAATTCTTCTGTGCTGCCATTAATAAAATGGTCATCATTAGAGAATTTTCCGTCGTCAATACCCATATTTTTTATTTGCTGTACAAGTTCCTTATACCTGCTTTCTGAATACTGCCTGTCAGGATGCGTATCATTTTGCCATAGGTCGTTCAATACTTCCTTAGAATAGCCTGCTGCAGGGTTTTCCCTCAGCATCCCTTCCAGTTCCTGCAACTCTTCTTGAGTCGCTTCTCCCGAAAGTTTTCTTGCCATCAGCAGCCAAATATGTTCTGGTGTATAATCCATCCGCAAGACAGGACACGTTAAAATTGAAAATCTACCAAGCTTCGTTGAAATATTTTTAAGCTTTTTTCAGATCAAAATTAATTGCGCTGCTTATTTTTTTAAGGGCAATTGCCATTTGGTTATCAATTGTTTTAACAGAAATATTCAGCAATCGGCCAATTTCGCTATAGCGCAGCCTGTCTTCTTTCACCAATTTGAATATCAGCCTGCACCTGGGGGGCAGCTTTTGAATTTCCTGGTTGATCTTTTTTACAGCTTCGGAAGTGATCAGTAATTGCTCAGGGTTGTAGGTGCCCATTGAAATATTCAACGACATTTCTTCCAGCGAAATAATGTCTTTTCTAAAATGGCGGGATAGATAATTAAGCGCCGTATTTTTTGTACTTACGTAGAGGTATAATTTAAGGTTATCAATCTTACCCAGCTCTGCCCGGTTTTGCCATACTTTTATAAACACATCAGAAACCACTTCTTCAGCCAGTTCATTATTTTTTATGATGGACCTGGCAAAACGCAGCAAGTAAGGCATATATGCAAGGTATAGTTGTGCATACGCATGCTGATCGCCATCGGCAGATATTTTATATTGGAGTTCTTTGATCTCGTTTGATGAAATCATACAGCAGTTGAGTGGTTACGCAAGCATTGAATTGATGCAATTTAGTGAAACAATTATTTAATTAACCCATTGACACAGGAATTTTACTATGGAAACAATTAATTTTTTGGATTTTCAGTTCCCTGGCCTTTTGCCTGTTGCTTTCTTGCTTACCCGCTGTTTGTATATTTGCTGCCGTATGGGACAAAAAAAATTGATTCGTTTTGCAGCGATTAAAACATTTCCTAATGTGCTGGAGTATCCGGAAAATATGCAGGGGAAATGGGCGTTGCACTTTAATAATGAACACAACATCGTATTGGAACTTGCCTGCGGCAGGGGCGAATACACAGTTGGACTGGCAAAGCTTTTTGCGGACAGTAATTTTATTGGCGTTGATATAAAAGGCAACAGAATGTATGCCGGTGCAAAAAAATGCCTGGATGAAAAAATTGCCAATGCAGCTTTCCTGCGTACCCAGATAGGCATGCTGCCCAATTATTTTTCCTCCGGAGAAGTATCTGAAATCTGGATCACCTTTCCCGATCCGCAACTGAGAACCTCCAGGGCCAGGAGACGGTTAACACATCCTGGATTTTTACGCTGCTATCAACAAATACTTAAGCCGGGAGGGTTTATTCATTTAAAAACAGATTCGCCTGATCTGTATGGCTTTACTAAAAAGGTGATTGAACTCTACGGCCTTTATTGTGTTGAAGATTTTGACAATGCTTACGAGCAAACAAACAGCGAGGTGTTGAAAATTAAAACACATTATGAATCGCTGGATATTGCAGGCAGCAACCGGGTATTTTACCTTAAGTTTAGTCTGCCAGATGTGATTATTGATAAAGACAATTTGCTGCAGGAAATTTTAAAAGAAACAGAAAACCAGGAAAAGCATGTAGTGAATAAGGTGAGCGAAAAAGCCTCCCCCCCTCCAAAAGAAGGACTTAGAGAACCTGCTGATTAAAATAACCTTAATGAGTATGATAATTGATAAATTAAATCAGGTAATAGCCACATTGAGTGAAGGAGAAAGCTCCGGGCCTCTAAAAGAAGGGTTTTAGAACCGGTTGCCTTGTTGAGCTTGCATGAAATAATGGTATATAATAAACAGTTTGATCAATGAGCACATTAGTAGAAGGAGAAGATTTTTATTATAATGAAGGAGGATACATGGTGCTTACAGAAAAATTTCATTTAAAAAAAGGGTTTTGCTGTGGTAATGGCTGTATGCATTGTCCTTACAACTATGTGAATGTACCAGAGCCAAAACGAAGTATATTGCTAAACAGCTCTTTAAAAAAAACCTGGGATGAAAGCGATTAAAGAATCAAGCAGTAAAAGCTTTTCTAAAAAAACTAAAGACACTGGTAAGGAAAAAAGCAAAGCACCATCGTATTCTTTTTTTGAAGATGTGTTTGATGTGGTAAGGCAAATACCTAAAGGACGCGTTAGCTCTTATGGTGCCATTGCCAGTTACCTCGGAACCAAACTCAGTGCAAGAATGGTGGGGTGGGCTATGAATGCTTCCCATATGGCCAAGCCAAAAGTGCCGGCGCAAAGGGTGGTAAACAGGAACGGTATGCTCAGCGGCAAAAATCATTTTGCCACACCTACTTTGATGGAAGAATTATTAAGGAAAGAAAAGATTGCAGTAAAGGATGACACAGTAGTTGATTTTGAAAAACTGTTTTGGGATCCTTCAAAAGAACTCTCCTTATAATTGAGCTATATAACTGATTTATTGCCGCCAATGCGCAGATAATCTGCTGTAACTATTTTATCGTTTACTTTTATCACCGGCATTTTCAAATAACACGTATGGATAAACAATCACTCACCGGCACCATCACCTTTATTCATCACGAAAAAGATTATGCCACTATTGAATACCTGCACAATGGCAAAACAAAATCTATCAATGGGAATATTAGTGAGCAGGTACAGCAAAAACTAAAAGAGAAAAAGCTCATCAAAAAAACCCATGCTTTCCGTATTGGTGATGAAGTGAGTTTTGTGATTGTTCCCACACCAAGAGGTGATAAGATGGTGGCTGACCTGATTGAGTTCCGTTATAATAATGCCTATGTGAACTTATTACAGAAGGCTGCAACTGAAAACCGCTTTGTTGGATATTTAAAGAAAGCAGGTGACGCTTATTTTGTAAAGGAAACAGGCAGTTATATTTTATTTCCCCTGCTACTGTCTCCCTGGGAACTGCCCCCGCACGACAGCCACCTGAATGAACCAACCTTTTTCAAACTCAATAACTTTGATAAGCCAGCAGGTGCTACAGCTGCTCTTTATAAAAGTGAATTTATACCACAATATAAAACGGCCCTCCAGTATTTCAAAAACAAAACAGTATGTGAGGGCACTGTTTATAAGGTAACTCCATTTGGTATTTTTATAAACCTGTTCAACAACGCCATACAGGCAAAGATCCCCCTTTCAAAAAATAAAGAAGATAAACCAGCGGGAGTAAAAACCGGCGATATGATAAAAGTTTTGATCACCTATATGAGCCCATTGAAAATTGTTGTGGAAAGGGTATCCTGAAAAATCAGAAATTTTCCATCTCTGCTTCGCTCAACCGGAGCAATAGCATGATTTTCATTTTAGACGGGCCTGTTAGCGCAAACCAAAGCAGAACAGCGCCAGCCAATGCCAGAAAAGCAAGGTTTCCTGTGAGTAGAAAACATACAATGCAAAAAATTGCGGCGCCTTCCAGCAGTGCCCACTGTATAAGACAAACGGGACGGAAGGCTGCAGCTTTTTCGGTGACTGATTGCTGAGCGTCACGTATTTCAAAAACCTTTTTTTTGAAAATAGAAGATCCGGTAAAAACCGCGGCAAAAGAAGCAGCAATGGCAATAAGCTGCAACAGCTGATCCTGTTCTGCCATTGCCGGGGAAAATTTATCTGAGTAGATAAGGTAGAAAGAAATAGAACCAAATAATATTGGTCCCAACATCAACGCCTTATGCAATAGCTGCAATGATCTTAAAGTTCCCTGTTGATTCATTATCGGTAATAGGGGCTGATCATAAAATAAACAATTACCCCCGTAATGGCAACATAAAACCACACAGGCCAGATGATCCTTACCAGCTTTTTATGCTTGTCATATTCACCCGTTAACGCCCGGTAAGCAGCAAATAAAATAAATGGCAGGGCAAGGCCGGCCAGCGGTATATGCGTCAGCAAAATAGCAAGGTAGAGCGTACGGCCTTCACCCACTGCAGACCTTTCGGCATCACTAAGACCGTGAATTCCGTCTGTTTCGCCGTACATTGTTTCGCCTGCAAAAAGATGGTGACAGATATAAGAAAGTAAAAAGAACACAGATAACAGCATTGCTGTAATCATCACCTGCTTGTGGATTTCAAATTTCCGCTGTTTAGCTAAATACAACCCCACCAGCAATAGTAAGGCCACCAAACCGTTTACTGCCGCATTGATCGTGGCGAAAATATGCACATCAAAATCCAATTGCACTTTGCCGGCAAGATTGTATTTGCCGAGTACAGTTACTACAGAGAAAACTACAACTGAAAAAACTCCTATCAGCCATTTGGCCTTACGGTCGTTTTTTTCTAACATAGGTGTCAGCATGTGTTTGATAGGGGTGAATTGTGAATAGTCATTGGTTTGCTTCCTTGCCTTTTGGAACTAACTTCTACCAAAAAGTTCTTTTAAAAAGGTTTTAAAACTTCTTTTTCGTTGTTTCTCCAGCATCAGCAGCGGAATATCTTTAACCAGCTTTGCTTGTTTGGCATCATCAAAGCCATTATACCAGCCCCTTACAACCCTGTCCCTGTCGAGCAGGAAAAAGTATGGAGTATGGATAAATATGGAATCAACATCGGCATCGGCAATGCTTGCTTTCAATTCCTTCATTCCAAAATCGTAAATAGCCTTTTTATCGCCGGTTACAAACCACCAGTTATCGTGGTTACTGGTAAAGCGGTCTGCAAATTTTCTCAACTGTGGCACGGAATCATACTCTGGGTCAACACTTACAGAAATAAATTGTACAATGCTGTCGTTCTTGCTGCCTGAAAAAGATTCCTGCAGCTTTTTAATCTTCACTGCCAGGCCGGGGCAAACGCTTGGGCAGCGGGTAAAGAAAAAATTTATCACGACAATCCTGTTTCTAAGGGAGTTTAGTTCTACTGTATCACCCAGCTGGTTTACAAAGGTCATATTCTTTACCTTATGCCAGGCAGTGTCTGTATTTATTCTGCCATCTTCCCTTGTGGTATCCACCCCATCATAGAAATACCTTGGCGGCATGTGTACCGCTCTTTCCCCATAATATTTTACCATTACATATCCACACAATGGCAGTACGGTTGCCAGTAAAATACCTAAAATAGCCCTCTTGTTCATACTTTCACTTTAGTCAGCTTACTATAAAAAAACCATCGGGCCTTTTAGGACGATGGTTTAAAAAATTCACTATGGTAATTTCTTTCGATTAATCTTTCGCCCCTTTCTGATGTGCCGGTGCAGCCTGTTCTTGTTTTGCAGGTTCGCCGCCATACTTGTTACGCAGGTTCTTCCAGCTGTTTCCATCCCAGAGGAAAGCTGCAATAAACCACACAAAAAGCAATAGAGGCACTACAATCGTCATAATGAAGTTGCGTATCTCACTACCCAGGTGCATAAATTCAGATACAATATAATATGCTTTGGCCAGTGATAAAATGCAAACCGTTCCTTTTACAAATAAAACCCAGGTGTCGTTAGGATACCAATGACGGGCTATACCTAAACCAAGAATCAGTTCTATAACCGTTATAATAGATAATATACCCAATACCACCCATATTCGTTTGGTGCTTTCAGCCGGCGGATGCCCAAAGGTTATTTCCGGTGATGATACTGTATGATCGTGATGCTCACTCATGACGTTATAATTAATTCAGATTTTTTAATTAGATAAGATAGAAACATAAGAATACAAACACCCACACTAAATCCACAAAGTGCCAGTAAAGACCCGCTTTTTCTATCATTTCGTAATGGCCTCTTTCATCAAAATGTCCAAGCCTTGTTTTGATCCACATCACCACATTAATCACAACGCCACTAAAAACATGGAAGCCGTGAAACCCTGTGATACCAAAGAAGTAACCACCAAAGGCAATTGGACCGGTGTGGTTAGCATGAAGACCCGACTTAGTTATCGTATTAATTAATTCGGCATTAGATAAATCGGCAACATTGTGGGCCGCAGCGTCACCGCCATGATGCAAAGTTGAGGCAATGGCAGCTAACTGGTCGTGAGGTGTTGTTTGTAAAGCGGCAATCATCGCGTCATGACTCAATTGGTCGCCCCACGGGTTCAGTGTTACCGTAGTGGGCACAACATCCAGCGTACCATTGGCGAGCAATGCAATATGTTCACCTGTTAATAAGTGTGTCCACTCCCAGGCCTGGCAGGCCAAAAATGCGAAGCCCCCAATAATGGTGAGGATCATATACTTTTCAACACCTTTCTTGTTCATTTTATGCCCTTCATGTACCGCTAATACCATGGTAACCGAACTGGCAATCAAAATGAAGGTCATTAAACTCACAAATGCAAGCGGAAGATCCATCCCATGCAGCCCTGGAAAAGAGTTGAACACCTTATTGGGATCTGTCCAAAAGTTTTGACTGAAACGTATGGTTCCATAGCTTATCAGGAAAGCGCCAAAGGTAAAAGCGTCACTCATTAAAAAGTACCACATCATTACCTTACCATAACTGGCATTGAACGGACTGCGGCCGCCTCCCCACCATTTTGTTTCCTTGTGCATTACTGCTGTTGACATATCAAGTTCTAAGTTATAAGTTCTGAATGATAAGTTATATGTTTAAAAAGTTGCAAGTTCCCCGCCAATTAAGCTGTTACTCACTCCTGATGACTTATAACTTTTTATCGTACTGCTAATAAAAATACCAATAAATAGATCCATAAAAAATCGACAAAATGCCAGTAAGTACCCATCACCTCAACCGGAACAGCATTGTAGCTTTTTGTTTTTGTACGAAAGGCCTTTATAAACATCACCATCAATGCCACCACTCCACCCACCACGTGTGCTGCATGTAAAAAAACGATCACATATAAAAAAGAAACAGAGACATTGGTCGTTAACGTTAACCCGTTTTTATACAGTTCCCTGAATCCCACTACCTGCAATGCTACAAATAAAAGACCTAATATAAACGTAACAGTTATCAGCTTCCTGTAAGAAGCCATCTCCCTGTTCTTAAATTTTTTCTGTGCCATCCAGATTGTAACACTGCTGGCAATCATTGCTGCGGTGCTGTACCAAAATGCTAAGGGCAAATTAAAATTTAAAAAATTTGCCTGGCTTTCTTTCACAATGTATGCACTGGTTAGCCCGGCGAACATCATTGATATACTGGCAATAGCCACCCAAAGGGTAAACTTATGCGGATGTATCTTTTTTCTTTGCTCCATTACCACTGTACTCATATAACCCTCCATTCGCTAAAGCGAAAATTTGTTTACTAATTTATCTTAAGTCCCGGCGATCGTTCTGTCTGCAAACAAAGCCAGTAACACAACCATTAAATAGAAATAAGAACTAAACATTACCATTCTTGCACTCTTCAGATCCATTTTCAAAAACAATTGTACACTTACCAAAACCATCCACAGGTTACAAAGGGTCAGTATCCATAAACTGGTTACACCTGCTATATTCATGTACCAGGGTAAAAATCCAAAAGGTATCATGAGTGCACTGTAAATAACCGTTTGCAGGGCAGTGAATTTTGTTGGTCCTTTATCTCCAGGCAGCAATTTGAAACCTGCCGTGGTATAATCTGTATGTGCCAACCAGGCAATGGCCCAAAAATGCGGGAACTGCCACAAAAACTGTATACCAAACATGATCCATGCCCCACCCCATTCGATTTGATTACCACCAAAAGCTGCGATCCAGCCGATCATACAGGGTATAGCACCCGGTATAGCACCAATCAAAACGGCTATTGAATTTACTTTTTTCAGGGGTGTGTAAATAAACCCATATAAAAAAAGACTTATTAGCCCTGTCACCGCTGACTGATAGTTAAAAAAATACCACAAAATGAAAACGCCCAGTGCGCCTGCTATCACAGCAAAAGCAGTAGCCTCATTTACACTCATTCTGCCACTGGCTACCGGCCGTTTGGCTGTCCGTTTCATTATTGCATCGGTATCTTTTTCAGCAATCTGATTGATTGCATTGGCAGAACCGGTTACCAGCATACCTCCCACAAAAAGTAAAAGAACTGATGCAACTTTCGATCTGTCAAAATCAGACTTTTCGTTAGGTGCTATTAAAAAACATACAACCGTACTAAATACCACCATGAAACTCAAAGTGAACTTGATCAGCTGAAAATAATCCTTCACTTTAGTTGCCAACGCAAGTTGTGTTGAGTTGGTTATGGTGTTGTTCTCTTTCGTCATATGCCCCTTGCCTTACTCCATCAAAAATTTTTAAAGAGAAGAGGCAATATTTTAATGAACTAAGTTTTATTAAACTAATTGATTTGAACTAATCATTTTCATACGCCGCATTATCACACCAGCACATTAGCAAATCAGCACATTTGTCATTAATGATGACTTTCGTTTTCACCAACAGGTTCAGTCTGCAAAATAAATTCCCTGCCGTCCTTACCATAATCATAAGCACCACGGTGTACTTCAGGAATTTCACCAGGCCAGTTTCCGTGACCAGGACGGATCGGTGTGGTCCATTCCAATGTGTTGGCACCCCATGGATTGGTTGTTGTAACTTTTCTTCCTTTGAAAATACTGTAGAAGAAATTGAATACAAACAGCAACTGTACTGCAAATACGATCATCGCTACGAAACTGATAAATTCATTAAGTCCGCCAAATTGGTTAAATGATTCCCACATAGAAAAATCATAATAACGGCGGGGAACACCTGCAAAACCCTGGTAGTGCATTGGCCAGAAAATAAGATAAGCGCCCACCATGGTAACCCAAAAATGGATATATGCCATTGTGTTATTAAGGTAGCGGCCATACATTTTAGGGAACCAATGATACACCCCGGCAAACATGCCAAAGAAAGATGCCACACCCATCACTATATGGAAATGCGCCACCACAAAGTAGGTATCATGCAAGTGAATATCCAGCGCTGAATTACCAAGAAATATACCCGTTAAACCACCGCTGATAAACATGCTTACAAAGCCGATAGCAAACAGCATGGCAGGGGTAAAGCGCAGGCTTCCACGCCAAATAGTTGTAAGCCAGTTAAAAACCTTGATCGCAGAAGGTACCGCTATCAATAGTGTAAGTAAAACAAAGAAGGCCCCCAGGAACGGGTTTAAGCCCGTGACAAACATATGGTGTGCCCAAACAAGGAAAGCAAGTATTGCAATGGCAAACATTGAACCCACCATTGCCATATATCCAAATATTGGTTTACGGCTGTTCACGCTGATGATCTCCGAAGACATACTCATTGCCGGTAACAATATGATATATACTTCCGGATGACCAAGAAACCAGAAAAGATGCTGGAAGAGAATAGCACTACCACCTTCATTTGGTAATATCTTACCATTAATATAGATATCACTCAGGTAAAAACTTGTACCGAGATTACGGTCAAACAACAGCAGGATTGCACCAGATAACAATACCGGGAAAGACAATACACCTAAAACAGCTGTAAAGAAAAGCCCCCAAATAGTCAGTGGCATCCTTGTCATGCTCATCCCTTTTGTACGAAGGTTGAGTATGGTGGATATATAATTTAAACCCCCTAACAAAGAACTCACAATAAACATTGCCATACTCACTAACCAAAGATCCATACCAATCTTAGATCCACTGGATGCATCACCCAAAGCACTTAATGGCGGATAGATCGTCCAGCCTCCACTTGCCGGCCCTGTTTGAACGAATAATGATGCAAACATTATAATAGAAGCCAGGAAGAAGAACCAGTAGCTTAACATATTAAGCATAGGAGACGCCATATCCCTTGCACCAATTTGTAATGGAATTAAAAAGTTGGCGAAAGTACCGCTAAGCCCTGCTGTCAACACAAAGAACACGAGAATTGTTCCATGCATGGTTACGAGGGCGTAATAAAATTCAGGCTGCAGTTTACCGCCTTTTGCCCAATGACCGAGCAAATCTTCCAAAAAGGGAAAAGTTGTATCCGGATACCCTAATTGTAAGCGGAACAATACAGAGAACAAGCCACCAATAATGGCCCATATAATACCAGTGATTAAAAACTGTTTCGAGATCATTTTATGATCCTGGCTAAAAACATATTTTGATATAAACGTTTCATGGTGATGATGCTCATGATGGGCATCATGCGTGTGAACATCTGCGTTGTGTAATACTGCTGAGGTACTCATCTTTTATAATTAGTTTTCAATAATATCTTTAATAAATTATTT
>ENA-UOWO01001078-UOWO01001078.1-activated-sludge-metagenome-genome-assembly--contig:-NODE-1078-length-37388-cov-20.694747_pt1 | contig 37388 bp, 23 predicted proteins | sample MGYA00238148_ERZ761564 | MGnify/ENA primary metagenome ERZ761564 (study PRJEB28885, sample SAMN05720194) | activated sludge metagenome | isolation source: Anaerobic digester | place: USA... | reverse complement strand
GATTAATCTGGCCTTGAATTGACGATAGAGCCTTGCACGCTATTTTCAAAGAACATTTTCGCTGCTATTTCGGTGTTTCGTTTGCAGCCGTATAAAGTACGAATCTTTTATCTCTTTGTCAAGCTTTTTCTGTTACTTTTTCTATCTTTTTTCGCCTGACCCCTTCTGCACTCGTTTTTGCCGCACAAAATGGGACATAATATAAGGCTTTTTTCCGGGAAAGCAAGCGTTTTTTATCGGAGAAGCCGGTTTTTACCACTTTTTTCACGCCCCCGCTATCGTCTGGACCAGGATGAAACGGTGATAGCGCTTCTTGCCCAGCCGCACCACCACCACCCCCTCGCGCGCATCAGCCGGTGTCATCACCCGGCCGGGATCCTCCACCCGCTCCTCGCCAAGGTAAAGCCCGCCCCCCTGGATCAACCGCCGCACCTCCCCCTTCGAGGCCAGCAGGCCGTGTTCCACCAGCAGATCGGCCAGCCGCACCCCGGCGGCCAAAGCCGTCGCGGCGATCTCGCTCGACGGGATGGCGGCGGCATCGCGCGCCACCCCCCCGCGCCCGACCCTGCTCGAGGGCAGCAGCCCGGCCGGGATCTCGCGGCCGCCGAAGGCGGCCGCAGCCGCAGCCTGCGCAGCCTGCGCCGCCTCCAGGCCGTGGGTCAGGGCGGTGGCCTCGAAAGCCAGCACCACCTTGGCCGCATTCAGCTCCGCCCCCTCCAGGCCGGCCACCGCCTCGATCTCAGCCGCCGGCAGGGGGGTGAAAAAGGCGAGGAACCGGGCGACATCGCGGTCGTCGCTGTTGACCCAGTACTGGAAATACTCGTGGGGCGTGGTCTTTTCCGGGTCGAGCCAGACCGCCCCCGACTCGGTCTTGCCCATCTTGGCTCCGGTCGCCGTGGTCAGCAGGGGAAAGGTGAGGCCGTAGGCATCAACACTCCGCACCCGGCGGATCAAATCGGTGCCGGCGAGGATGTTGGCCCACTGGTCGTCGCCTCCCATCTGCAGACGGCAGCCATGGCGGTCATGGAGCATGAGAAAATCGTAGGCCTGCAGCAGCTGGTAGTTGAACTCCAGAAAGGAGAGTCCCTTCTCCATGCGGATCTTGTAGGCCTCGTAGGTGAGCATGCGGTTGACGCTGAAATGACGGCCGATGTCGCGCAGGAACTCAATATACTTCAACTCCCCGAGCCATTCATAATTGTCGACCATGATCGCCTTGCCGGGGGAGAAATCGAGATAGCGGCCGAGCTGCTGCTTGATCTTTTCGCTGTTGGCGGCGATCTCCTCACGGGTGAGCATCTTGCGCATCTCGCTCTTGCCGCTCGGATCCCCGACCATGGCGGTGCCGCCGCCGACGATGGCGATGGGGCGGTGGCCGAACTTTTGCATCTGCATCATCCCCATCACCGCCATGAGATGGCCAACGTGGAGGCTGTCGGCGGTGGGGTCGATGCCGACATAAAAAGTCACCGGCCCTTTGGCGAGCAGCTCCTGCAGGGGTTCCGGCTCGGTGACCTGCTGGATGAATCCGCGCCGGCTCAGTTCCTGATATGCTTCTCTGTGGTTCACAAATTGTTCTCCGCTCTGGTTCAGTTCCGCTGCCGCTCTTTCAGTTCGCGTTCGATGTCGCGGTTGACGTCACGCTTGGCGATTTCAGCCCTTTTGTCGTAACTCTTGCGCCCGCGCCCGAGCCCCAGCTCCACCTTGACCTTGCCGTTCTTGAAATAGAGGCTGAGGGGGACCAGGGTCATCCCCTGCTCCTCGGTCTTGCCGGTCAGCCGCTTGATCTCGCGGCGGTGGAGCAGCAGCTTGCGGTTGCGCGCCGGGTCGTGGTTCCAGATCGTGCCGTGGTCATACTCGTTGATGTGGAGGTTGACCATCCACAGCTCGCCGTCGATGACTCGGGCGTAGCTGTCCTTGAAGCTCACCTTGCCGGCGCGGACCGATTTGACCTCGGTGCCCTGCAGGGCGATCCCGGCCTCGAATTTCTCGACGATCTCATAGTCGTGATAGGCCCGGCGGTTGACCATCTGCTGGAGGCTTTTTTCTTTTTTTGCCATAGACTATATATTAGGTATTTTTCAGCATAAAAACAAGCAAACAAAACCAGTCTACCCCCTGAAATCTGGCTCCCACCTTGCGTCGCTTGCCCATAATCCCTGTCGCTGTACTGCATAAACAGCAGATAATTTTTTTCACTTGTAACATTAGCCGCATCGGCATTATATTCACCTGGTCGCCCGCAGGGAATTGACGCTGGCATCCGCCCTCCCCGCACAGAGTATGCTCAGCCGCGGCCACAACCGAATTTTTCATCCAACCCTCCGGCGGAGAGCCCATGCGCAATCCCATACTCTCTTTTCTCCTCCTGATCACCCTGCTCCCGGTATCGGTCCAGCCGATGGAAGCCGTACTGTTCGATGGCCAGAATACGGCCGAAACCTACCGCCTCGCCGCCCTGACCCTCGCCGGCATCGTCAACCGTGAGGGCGCCCGGCTCTACCTCGCCAATGTCCGCGAGGCCTGGAGCTATACCGGGACCGACGAGAGCTGGGAGGCCATCTACCGGGATCGGGGCGGGGTGAATTTCAATCGCATCACCAGCTTCGCCGAGCTGGTCGATCACTTTCGCAGCCATATTCGCGGCGTCATCACCTATGAGCCGCGGCGCTGGGGCAACTTTTCCGGCCAATCCTTTTTCTGGCAGGGAGAGTACGCCGCCCTGATCGGGGGATTGACCGGCTGCCTCCCCCTGCCGGAAACGACCGCCCGCGCCCTCGGTTTCCTTCCTGTCGATTCCATCCGGGTGGAGGATGTTTTCGACGGCGATGCGCCGGTGTGGGTGCCCGCCCGGCTTGAACGGCCCAGCCTGCCCTGGAACAACACCTCCTGGAGTGAAGAGAAACGCTACCTGACCCTCGTCGACTGGGGCCTGCGCACCCTCCTGCCTCTCTGCAACCCCGACAAGTGCTATATCCGCGAGATCACCGATTTCACCATCCTGCACCGCATGTTCCAGCTCAACCTGGCCGGGGATCCCCCCGGCGGGGTCCGCTTCGACGCCCTGCCCGCCGCCCGCGCCGATCTCATCGAACGCCTGCTCACCCATCTGCAAAACCGGAATCCCGGCCGCATTTTCCACTGTTATGGCTGGATGGATCCCGAACCCCTGGTGCAGTGGATCGCCACCTTCGGCGGCGCCTTTCACGAAACCCTGCAAAACAATCTCTCGTGGCATGCCGCCTTCCCGCTGGCCCCGCAGCCCCTGCAGCCCCCGGCGCAAAAGAGGCCGGACGAGGTCCGGCTCGAGGACAAATATTACCTCCTCTTCATCAGCTCGGAGGGCGATGCCTCCAACTGGGCCCTCACCCTGCAAGCCGGGGCCTGGCTTTCACCGCGGCGCGGCCGCGTGCCCCTCACCTGGGGCTGGAACCTGCACCTCCTCGACCTCTGCCCCTTCATCGCCCGCTATTACTACGAGACCGCCACGGCCAACGACGGCTTTGTCAGCGTGATGTCCCCGCTCGGTTATGTCTATCCCGATCTCTGGGGGGAGGAGGTTTGGCCGGACGCGGTCGCCCAGACCCGGCGGCTGATGGAGCAATTCGGCGTCCGCGATTTCTACGCCTACAAGCACTACGCTCCCAACGGCCGCATTTTCTTCAGGGGCGTCGATCTCTACAACAGCTTTGATTTTTACCGGCTCGGGCGTTTTCTCGGGGATGTCAACGCCGAGCTCACCCTGCTTTTCGATCCGCAGCTGGCCAACCAGTATCCGACCACCCGCTACGGCGCCCTGCTGTACAATCATGTCGACGACGGCACCTTTTACGGACAGGCCGGCGACCTCGACGCCATGGCCAGGCGCATCCTCGCCGGCCTCAGGGGCAAATCCAGACCCGGCTTTCTCCTCGCCGGCTACCAGCGCTTCTTTCATGACCAGCACGGCAGCTGGCCGGCCGCAGGCGCCGATCTCTCGGTGGAACGGCTTGAGCAGGTGGTGCAGAAACTGCAGGCCGACCCGGAAATGGGACCGTTGATCGAGGTGGTGACCATCGAGACCTTTTCCGCCTTGCTGCGCAAAAAGCTGAGCTGGAGCGCCATCGCAGAGGCCGCTCCGGCCATCGAGGAGGATCATCTCAGCCTCGGCAGTTATCCCAATCCCTGCAACGGCCGCACCACACTCGACGTCACCCTGGCGCAGGCCGTAACAGTCCGGCTGCAAATCTTTGACCTGCTCGGCCGGGAGATGGCCCGCCTCGCCGACGGCCCCTTGCCGGCCGGTCCGCACCGCTTCACCCTTGATGCCGCCGTTTGGCCCAGCGGTATCTATTGGGCGCGCCTCACTGCGGGTGCGCAGCAGCAGACCCTGAAACTACTCCTCGCTCGCTAGGCAGGGCGCATGGACAAACGCGCGCAAGCTCTCGACGGCCTGCGGGGCCTGGCCGTCATCGGCATGATCCTCTCCGGCCAGGTCCCCTGCTCCGGACCATCCGCCCTTCACCCGCCAGCTGACCCTCAATCTGGCGGGAAATGGTTTGCTTTTGTCCGCGATTTATCTTATCGTAAAGCTGCCCGCCGGCCACCTGGTAATGCCCTTGCTTGCCCTCGCCTCGCTGAGGGTTTTGCTCCACGGCATGCTGAGCCATCCCGGATTTGGCTTGTTGAAGGGTGCGATCGTCACCCTGCTGGCCGCACTCGCGACCACATTCCTGACCCGCAGGCAAATTTTCTGGAAAAGCTGAAAGGAGATCCATGCGTCCCCTCCCCCTGCTGCTCTGTCTGACCCTCCTGCTGCCGGCAGCCGGCCTCGAGCAGGAGCCCCAGGCACCGCCGCCCGAACTGCGCGGGGTCTGGCTGACCGATGTCGACAGCAAGGTGCTCTTCAGCCGCAAACGCATCGCCGAGGCGATGACATTCCTCGCTGCCCACCACTTTAATGTGGTCTTTCCAGTGGTCTGGAACCAGGGCTACACCCTCTATCCCAGCGCGATCATGGACTCCCTCTTCGGCATCCCCATCGATCCGGCCCACCGCGGACGCGATCCTCTCGCTGAACTGATCGAGGAGGCGCATCGCCATGGCCTCAAGGTGATCCCCTGGTTCGAATACGGCTTCTCCTCCTCCCACAGAGCCCAGGGCGGCCATCTCCTGGCCGCCAAACCCCACTGGGCCGCCCGCGACCGCGCCGGCAAACTGCTGACCAAGAACGGTTTCGAATGGATGAATCCCTACCATCCCGAGGTTCAGGAATTCCTCGCCGGCCTGGTGCTGGAGGTGGCGGCCCGCTATGATGTCGATGGCATTCAGGGCGATGACCGTCTGCCCGCACAGCCCAGCGAAGGCGGCTATGAAAGCTACACCGACAGCCTCTATCGCAGCCGGCACGAGGACGCGGCGCCGCCCGCCGATCACCGCGATCCGGAGTGGCTGCGCTGGCGCGCCGATCTGCTCAACGCCTTTGCCTGCCGCCTTTACCGGCAGGTCAAGGCCGTCGATTCCACTCTGATCGTCTCCTGGTCCCCCTCGATTTACCCCTTCAGCTATGAGGAGTATCTCCAGGACTGGCCGGCATGGATCAAGGGCGGCTATGCCGATCTGGTGCTGCCGCAGGTCTACCGCTATGATCTGGAGGCCTATCGCAGCGCCCTGCTGGAGACGCGGGCGGTGGCGCCGCCCGAAGCCGGCGGGCGCATCTATCCGGGCATACTGATCAAGCTGGGCAAATATCTCATCGATCCCGACTATCTGCTCGAAGCCATCCGGCTCAACCGCGAGCTGGGCTACCGGGGCGAGGTCTTTTTTTTCTACGAGGGACTGCGCAAGCAGGGTGGCAAGCTGGCCAGGCTGCTGCTGGAGGGACCCTACCGTGAGCCGGCCCGGCCCTTTTAAGCCTGCGCCGCCCCGATCACTTATAAATCGACCAAGCCTGTAGCAAGATCGAGAGGACGATTCCGGTTGCACATTCTGCAGAGTGACATCTTTATCGCCGGAGGGGGACTCGGAGGCTGCGCCGCCGCCCTGCGCGCCGCAGAGTGGGGCTGCACCGTCATCCTCGCCGAAGCATGTGACTGGATCGGCGGCCAGGCGGTCAGTCAGGGGGTCTCGGCCCTCGATGAGCACGAATGGATAGAAACCTTTGGCGGCACGGCCTCCTACTATCGCTTTCGCAGTGCCATCCGCCGCCACTACCGGAGCCTCGCCCTGCAGGACAAGGACAACCCTCACTTCAATCCCGGCGGCTGCTGGGTGAGCCGCCTCGCTTTCGAGCCCCCGGTCGGTCTGGCTGTGCTGCAGGGGATGCTGGCCCCCTACCTCCGCACTGGTCAGGTTCAGCTCTTGACCCGTCATGGTTTGCGCCGGGCGAGAGTGGAACGTGAGCGCATCAGAGAGGTGATTCTGGCGCCGGAGGAGGGCGGTGCGGAACTGGCCTGCCGCTCCGCCTGCTATATCGACGCCAGTGAGCTCGGGGATCTCTTGCCGCTTGCGGGAGTGCCCGTTGTCACCGGCGCCGAGGCGCGCAGCGATACCGGCGAACCGCACGCCCCGGCGGAGGCTCATCCGGAGTGGATGCAATCCTTCACCTTCCCCTTCATCGTCGCCTTTTGTCCCGGCGAGAATCACACGATTCCCAAACCGCCGGGCTATGAGGAGAACCGGCTGCATCAGCCCTACAGCCTGGCTGCGGGCAAAGGGGCACAGGGGCGCCCGCTGATCTACCGCGTGTTCGCGCAGACCCCCGGCACACCGGGCAGTTTTTGGACCTACCGCCGTCTCATCGAAGCGGAAAAATTCCGGCCGGAGATCTATCCCCACGACCTGAGCCTGATCAACTGGCACAGCAACGATTACCGCGGGGCGCCGCTCGTCGGCGTCAGTGCGGCGGCGCGCCGGCAGGCCCTGGCCGGGGCGCGGGCGCTCAGCCTCGGCTTTCTCTACTGGCTGCAGACCGAGGCCCCGCGCGACGAGGGGGGCCTGGGTTATCCTGAACTCCAGCTGCGGCCGGAGCTGATGGGGAGCGCCGACGGACTGGCGCAGTTTCCCTATATCCGCGAGTCGCGGCGCATCGCCGCCCTGACGCGGCTCTGCGAGCAGGATATTGCTGCTGAGATGCAGCCGCACGCCCGCGCCCGACTTTTCAGTGACAGCGTGGCCATCGGCAATTACTGGATCGACATCCACAAAAGCGGCGGCGAGGAGGCGGATCTCTTCAGCGACACCCGCCCTTTCCAGATCCCGCTGGGGGCGCTGCTGCCGCAGGGATGCACAAATCTCATCGCCGGCGCCAAGAACATCGGCACCACCCATATCACCAACGGGGCCTGCCGCCTCCATCCGGTGGAATGGGCGATAGGCGAGGCGGCCGGCGCGCTGGCGGCCGAATCGCTGCGCCGGCAGTGCACCCCTGTGGAGATTCACGCCCGGCCGGCGGCGCGGCTCGCCCTGCAGCTGCGCATGGCCGAATCGGGCACCCCCCTCTTCTGGTTCATCGATGTCGGCCAGACCCACCCCGCTTTCGCTGCGCTGCAGTGGCTGGCGGTCGCCGGCATCATCACAGCGGAGCCGGAGAGCCTCCTCTTCAATCCCGAGGCGCAGCTCGATGCGGAAACCGCCTCGGCCTGGCTGGAGGCCGCAGGGGAGTGGTGGGGCATCAGGCAGCGGGTGTGGCCCCGCGCCGCGGCGAAAGCCGAACGCCCCTGGCATCCCCTGGCGGCCCTGGCACAGGATGGCAGCCAAAAGGACATGACCCGGGCCCGCTTCGCCCTCGCACTCTTCGAGTCCATCAAGGGACTCCTTCACTCCTTACATGAGGCACACGCATGATCGCCACCTTGCAGCTCATCGGCTTCCTCGTCGTTTTCGTTGTCCTGGCCTTGCTGATGTTCTTCCGCAAGCTGCCCGCCCTCATCGCCCTGCCGCTCATGGCTGTGCTGACGGCTCTCCTCGGCGGGGTCCGGGGAGCCGATCTGCTCCATCACGTCATCGGCGGCGGCGCCGTGCGCCTGCACACCGCCTACACCGTGGCCATCTTCGGCGGCATGCTCAGCTTCCTGCTGCAGAAATCGGGGGTGGCCGAGCAGCTGATCAAGAATGGCGCTGAATTGGCCGGCGACCGCCCCTGGAGCGTCGGTCTGATCATGCTTTTGCTCATTGCCATGCTCTTCACCACCCTGGGCGGCCTTGGCGCCATCATCATGGTGGCGACCATCGTCCTGCCGATCATGGCCTCGGTCGGCTTCAGCAGCCTCACCATCGCCGGCATCTTCCTCATCGGCATCAACCTGGGCGGCATCCTCAATCCCGGCAACTGGGCCCTTTATATTGACGTCCTCAAGCTGGATATTCCCACCATCCGCAGTTTCGCCCTGGTGCTCTTCGCGATCTGCCTGCTCATGGCCCTGGCTTTTCTCACCCTCGAGCTGCGCCGTGAGGGGCACAAGCTGGAGCTCAAAAAACCACTCCGCTACGGCCTTCTCATTGCCGTGTGCACTATATTCCTGGGCTGGGGCTGGCAGCAGCTGCAGCCGCTGACGGTTTGGAAATTTATCTGGCGCACCATCGGCGCCGGCTTCCGCTCGACCCTGCTCCTGGCGGCGCTGCTGCTGGCCGGCCGCATCCTCTTCGACCTCGCCCGCAAGTGGAGCGGCCGCGAGCGCCACATGAGCCGCATCGTCTGGTATGCCTATCTCACCCCGGTGGTCCCGCTGCTGCTGATCCTGATCTTTAAAATCCACTTCGTCACCGCCTTTATTGCCGGACTTTTCTACGGCTTTGTCGTCACCTGGCGCAAGGGCAGTATCAACATGCTCAGCCAGGCGATCATCGAGGGCGGGGCCAGCGTCATGCCGGCGGTGGTGCTGATGATGGGAATCGGGATGCTCCTCACGGCCATCATCGGCCCCGGCGGCGACTGGAGCGCCCTCAATGGCGGGGCGGAGTGGCCGGTGCTTGCCTTTCTCAAACCGGTGATGGTCGAGATCATCCCCTCCTCCCCCTGGCTCTATGTGCTGGTCTTCACCCTGCTGGCCCCCCTCTCGCTCTATCGCGGCCCCCTCAACGTCTGGGGTATGGGCTACGGCATGGCGGCGATCATGCTCGCTTCCGGCGCCCTGCCGGCCGCGGCCATCATGGGACTGCTGATTTCCGTCGGCCAGATCCAGGGCATCTGCGACCCGACCAACACCCAGAACGTCTGGATCGCCAACGAGCTCCATCTCGACGTCCAGGAGATCCTCTGGCGCACCCTGCCCTATGTCTGGGTGGTCTCCGCCCTGGGATTGACGGCGGCCGCATTTCTCTTCTTCTGAAAAAGGTCAAGCCCATGCAGCGTGTGATCAAGATCGGAATCGATGTCGGCGGCACCTTCACCCACGCAGTGGCGGTGAATGCGGTGCGCCACGCCATCATCGCCAAGAGCTGCGTGCCCACCACCCACACCGCCGCCGAGGGGGTGGCGCGGGGGGTGGTCGAGGCGATGGAAAAACTGCTCGAGGCGGGCAGCATCGCCGCCGAAGAGGTGGTGCTGATCGCCCACAGCACCACCCAGGCCACCAATGCCCTGCTCGAAGGGGATGTCGCCCAGGTGGGTGTGATCGGTATGGCGAGCGGCATCGAGAGCGGCCGCGCCCGGCGCGAGACCGACGTCGGCGATATCGAGCTTGCCCCCGGCAAGTTCATCCGCACCCGCCACCGCTTTCTTGACAGCAGCAGCATGACCGAAGAGCACATCCGCGCCCTCATCGGCGAACTGGTGGAGGAGGGCGCCGAGGTGGTCGTCGCCAGTGAATCCTTCGGAGTCGACCACCCCGAAAACGAGGAGCGGGTGGTCGCCGCGGCGGCGGCGATGGGGCTGCCGGCCAGTGCCGCCTCGATGATCTCGCAGCTCTACGGTCTGCGCATCCGCACCCGCACCGCGGTGATCAATGCCAGCATGCTGCCGCGCATGCTCGAAACCGCCAACAGCACCGAGCGGAGCGTGCGCGCCTCCGGCATCAACGCCCCGCTGATGGTCATGCGCAGCGATGGCGGGATCATGGAGATCGACGAGATGCGCCGCCGCCCCATCCTGACCATGCTCTCCGGCCCCGCCGCCGGCGTGGCGGCGGCCCTGATGTACGCCCGCATCTCGGACGGCATCTTCATCGAAGTGGGAGGAACCAGCTCTGACATCTCGGCCATTCGCAACGGCCGGCCCCTGGTGCGCAGCGCTGTCGTCGGCGGCCACAAGCTCTATCTGCGCACCCTGGACGTCCGCACCGTCGGCATCGGCGGCGGCTCGATGCCCAGAATCGCCCGCAACCGCATCGTGGAGGTCGGCCCGCGCAGCGCCCATATCGCCGGACTCAAGTACCCCGCCTTCTCCGGGATACCCGAAGGAGCCAAGTTCGTGCAAAGGCTGGTGCAGCCCAAAGCGGGCGACCCCGACGACTATTTGCGCATCGAAATCGTGGGCGATGCGGAGGCCTATACCCTCACCCCCACCGAGGCGGCCAGCCATCTCGACCTGGTGCCGGAGGCCGGCTACGGACGCGGCAGCCGGCCGGCGGTCGGCCGCCTCTTCGCCTGGCTGGAAAAGGAGTGGGGCGAAGAGGGAATAAAGATCGCCACCCGCCTGCTCGACCTGGCTGCGGCCAAGGTGATGGCTGTGGTCGAGCAGCTGATCAGGGAGTACAGGATGGAGCGCAGCCTGGTGCAGCTGGTCGGCGGGGGCGGCGGCGCACCCGCCATCGTCCCATATACCGCGCAGGCCATGCAGCTGCCCTACCAGATCGCCGAAAACTGCGAGGTGATCTCGGCCATCGGCGCCGCCCTCGGCATTATCCGCGACAGCGTCGAACGCACCCTCATCAACCCGACGGCGGAGGACCTTCTCCGCCTGCGCAGCCAGGCGATCGCCTCGGTACAGCGCATGGGTGCCAGCCCTGATTCGATCGAGGTCACCATCGAGATCGACCGTCAGAGCAAGCGGGTCACCGCCACCGCCACCGGCGCCTCAGAACTGCGCGCGCGCGACCTCGGCCTCGAGCCCCTCAGCCCCGAAGCCCTGCACGCTCTGGCGGCCCGGGCTCTCGGCTGCGACCCGGAGGCAGTGACCGCGGCCGGTGGTACCCCCCTGCTCAATCTTTTTATGTGCCGCCGGATTTCCACCCGCCTCTGGGGGTTGATCCGCCGCGAACAGAAGGCTGTCCGCGTTCTTGACCAGGAGGGCATCATCCGCCTGCAATTGGCCGACGCCGACTTTTGGCAGGGCACCATCGCCTCGGCCCGGAGCTTTATCGAGGAGGCCATCGAAAACCTCACCATCTATGGCGATGCCGGCGCCCTGCTCCCCGATCTCTTTCTCCTCATCGGACGGCGCATCATCGATCTCACCGGCGTGGCCGAAAAAGAACAGATCCTCGCCCTGGCCCGGATCGAAACCGAGAAATACGGCCCGGACGAGCCCCTTGTGGTGCTCGCCGCCGCGCGTTGATGCATTTGCCCAAGGTCCGCTCTTTATGACTCAATCCCAATCCTCCATTCGCTTCGGCACCGACGGCTGGCGCGCCCTCATCGCCGAAACCTTCACCTTTGAAAATGTGCGCACCGTCGGCCAGGCCCTGGCCGACGAACTCATCGCCGCACAACAGGCCGGCCGCGGGGTGGCGATCGGCTACGACACCCGTTTCCTCTCCGGCCGCTTCGCGGAGGCGCTCGCCGGCGTGCTCGGCGCCAATCATATTCCGGTGCTGTTGAGCGATGCCTTTTGTCCGACGCCACTGCTCTCCTTCGCCGTGCGCGAGCGTGGCCTGGCCGCCGGGATCATGGTGACCGCCAGCCACAATCCCTGGCATTACAACGGCATCAAATTCAAATCGGAGTGGGGCGGGCCCTTCATGCCGGAGCAGACCCGCGCCGTCGAGTCCCGTCTCTTCCGCACGGCAGTGCGCCGGGATGAGGCCCTGGCGCGCAAGCTGGTCGAGCCAACCGATTTTTTTGCCCCCTACGCCCGCCATATCGGTGATTATTTTGACTGGACGCGCATCACTGCCTCCCCCCTGCGCCTGGTCTGCGACGCCATGCACGGGGCCGGCTGCGGATTCCTGCGCCGCCTGCTGCCGCCCGGGTGGGGGGAGAGCCGCTTTATCGGCATCGGCCAGAATCCCCATCCCCTCTTTGCAAACCGGCTGCCTGAGCCGATCCTCGTCAACCTCGGCGCGCTGGCGGCGGCCGTGCCGGCGCACGGGGCCGACCTCGGCCTCGCCACCGACGGCGACGCCGACCGCTTCGGCGTCCTCGACCACCAGGGCCGCTTCGTTGAACTGCACGACCTCATGCCCCTCTTCTTCCGCCATCTGGTCACGAGCCGCGGCTGGCCGGGCGATGTGGTGCGCACCACCTCCATGGCCGCCACCATCGACCGCATGGCCGCCGCTGCGGGCCGCCGCGTCATCGAGGTCCCGGTCGGATTCAAGCATGTGGCCGAAGAGATGCTGCGCCAGGAGATCCTCATCGGCGGAGAGGAGAGCGGGGGATTCGGCTACCACGGTCACCTCCCGGAACGGGACGGCCTCTTTTCCTGCCTCATGACCCTGGAATTGCTCGCCGCCTCCGGCGCGACCCTGGCCGAACTGGTGCAGCAGCTGCGCCGCGAATACGGCCCCTTCGCCTATGGCCGCATCGACCACCCGTACGCCCCGGAAATTCTGCACAAGAATATGCAGACACTGCGTCAGGAGCCGCCCGGCCGGATCGGTCGCTTCAAGGTCGCCTCGATCAACCCGGTCGACGGCATCAAGTTTTACTTCGATGAAGGCTCCTGGATGCTGCTGCGCCTCTCCGATACCGAACCCCTCGGCCGCATCTATGCCGGTTCGGAGCGGCAGGACAAGGTGCAGCAGCTGCTCGAGGAAGGCAAGAATCTGCTCACACAACCCCCCCCACGATAAGGAAAAGAACTGTGCATAAATACGCCCATTTTTCCGATGACCGGCGCGAGATCATCATCACCCGGCCGGACACTCCGGCACCCTGGGTCAACTATATCTCCAACGGCCGCTACACCGGGCTGATCTCCCATACCGGCGGCGGCTACAGCTTTTTCAAGAGCCCGCGCGACAGCCGCATCACCCGCTGGCGCTACAACAGCCTGCCGCCCGACCGCCCCGGACGCTATGTGCTCCTGCGCGATCGCCTCAGCGGCCGCTACTGGTCCCCCACCTGGCAGCCGACGATGCACGAACTGGAGCAGTTCGAGTGCCGCCACGGTCTCTATTATACCCGCATTTCATCACTCTACGACGGCATCGCCGCCTCCCTCCTCTATTACGTCCCGGCCGAGGACGACCTCGAAATCTGGCAGGTCACCCTCAAAAATACCCTCACCGAAACCAGGCATCTGGACCTCTTCGCTTTTCAGGAGCTCGCCCTCGGCCACGCCCTCGTCGACCTGATCAACCAGCCCAACGACCAGCATTTCAACGAGGTGCGCTTCGACCGCAGCCAGGAGATCCTGCTGGCGAGCAAGCGTTATTGGGTCACCTACGCCGGCGCGACGGTTAAACAGGCCAACCAGGCCTGGGACCGCTATGCCTTCTTCGCCTCCTCCCTGCCGGTGAGCGGCTGGGATGGCAGCAAGGAGCGCTTTATCGGCCGCTGGCGCTCCGAGGCCAATCCCCTCGCCGCCGCCGAAGGGCGCTGCGGCAACAGCGAGATCACCTCCGGTGACGCCATCGCGGCGCTGCAGACGGAACTCCTCCTCGAGCCCGGGGAGGAGAAGCGCCTGGTTTTTCTGCTCGGGGTGGTGCCGCGCGAGGATCATGCAGCGCAAGCCGCCGCGGTGGTGAACAAATACCGCGATCCACAACGGGTGGATGCAGCCTATGCAAGCCTGCGTACGGAGTGGGAGGAATACCTCAGCCACGTGCATGTGGAAAGCCCGGACGAAGAGATGAACACCCTGCTCAACGTCTGGAATCCCTACCAGACCTCGGTGACCTTCCGGTTCTCCCGCGACGCCTCCTACCACCATGGCGGACTCTTGTTCGGCCGCGGCTACCGGGACTCCTGCCAGGATGTCCTCGGTCCGGTGATCCCGCGGCCGGAGTGGGTGCGGGCGCGCATCCTCGAGATGACCCGCTTCCAGTTCCGGGATGGCAGCACCTTTCATCTTTACTATCCCCTCAGTGGCGGCGGCGAAAAGACCGGCCACAGCGATACCCCGCTCTGGCTGCCCCTGGCCATCATGACCTACCTCAAGGAGAGTGGGGATTTCACCCTGCTGGCCGAAAAAAGCCCCTATCATGACGCCGGCGAGGGCACCGTGCTGGAGCACCTCTATGCCGCCATCGATTATACCCTCGCCAACCTCACCGCGCGCGATCTGGCCAAATTCGGACCCGGGGACTGGAACGACACCCTCGACTATCTTGGCCGCGGCGGCAAGGGTGAGAGCGTCTGGGTGACGATGTTTCTCTGCTATATCCTCCGCGAGACCGCCGAACTGTGTTGTTACATCTCCGATCCGGCGGCTGAAGCGCGCTATCGCGAGGCCCATGCCCGGATCGCCCGGGCGGTCAACACCCACTGCTGGGACGGCGCCTGGTATATCCGCGGCACCAACGATCTCGGTGAGGTGATCGGATCCTCCACCAGCAGCGAGGGGCGGATCTTTCTCAACACCCAATCCTGGGCGGTCATCAGCGGCATCGCGCCGCCGGAACGCGCCCGCCTCTGCATGGAGAGCGTCCACGCACACCTTGAAACCCCCAAGGGCCCCAAGATCCTCCACCCCGCCTACACCCGCATCGACCCCAACATCGGGCTCGCCACCCGCTGCGTGCCGGGCAAAAAGGAGAATGGCGCGGTCTTTAACCACCCGGTGAGCTGGGCGATCCTCGCTGAATGCCTGCTCGGCCACGGCGAGCGCGCCTTCGAGATCTACAAAAAGGCCCAACCGATGAATCCGGTCATCGACATCGACCGCTATGAGGTCGAGCCCTATGTCTATGCCGAATATGTCACCAGTCCGGACCACCCCACCTTCGGCCAGGCGAGTCACTCCTGGCTCACCGGCTCTTCGGCCTGGATGCTGCGCGACGGCATCGACTATATCCTTGGGGTGCGGCCCGAATACGAGGGACTGCGCATCGACCCCTGCATTCCGGCGGCCTGGCGCAGCTACAAGGTCACCCGCCGCTTTCGCGGCGTCACCTTTCACATTCGAGTAGACAACCCGCAGGGGGTGAACAAGGGGGTGCGGCGGATCAGCCTCAACGGCCAGCCGTACGAGGGTACCCTGATCCGCATCGAAGAAGCGCGGCTCGCCGGAATGCTGCGGCAAAAAAGTGAACTGGATGTTGTCGTGGAGATGGGATGATCGATCACAAAATAGATTTTATCGCAGCTGTGCGCGGCCGGCTGATCGTCTCGGTACAGGCCGACGCGGGTGACCCCCTCGATGACCCGCACATCCTGACGGCGATGGCACAGGCGGTGGTCCGCGGGGGGGCGGCCGCGATCCGCGCCTGCCAACCCGCCAACATCGCCGCCATCCGGGCGGCGGTGGGGGTTCCCCTCATTGGCCTGTCCAAGAAGGAATACAGGGATTCTTCCGTCTACATCACCCCGACCCTGGCCGATGCCCTCGCGGTCGCCGCGACCGGCTGTGCTGTGATCGCTCTCGACGCCACCCTGCGGCCGCGGCCGGGCGGCGAGACCCTCGGCACCATCGTCGCCGGCCTGCGCCAGGCCACCTCCGCCTTGCTCATGGCCGACGTCGCCACTGTACAGGAAGGGGCCGCCGCCCTCGAGCTCGGCTTTGAGATCATCTCCTCCACCCTCTCCGGCTACACCGCAGAGAGCTCCGGCAGCGATCCCTGCCAGCCCGACTATGAGCTCGTCGCCGCTCTGGTGCGCGAGGCCGGCGGCCGGGCGGCGGTCATCGCCGAGGGCCGCATCTGGCATCCCGAAGAGGCGCAGCGGCTGCTCGCCCTGGGCGCCCATGCCGTGGTGGTCGGCACCGCCATCACCCGCCCCGGCGCCATCACCCGCCGCTTCATCGAGATGATGCAACCACGCTGATCCGGCCCCAATCCCCCCACATAAAAAAATGCTGTGGCGCCGCCCTGAGAGGGCGGGCCACAGCATTTCTGCTGCAGAGGCCTGATTACCTGGCCGTTATTTCACGAGAGTCATCTTTTTCAGCTCGGTGAAGCCGCCCGCGTCGACGCGGTAGAAATAGACACCGCTGGTGAGGCTGCTGCCATTAAAGTCGAAGGTATGGAACCCGGCTTCGAGCCGTCCCTCAAAGATGCTCGCCACTTCCTTGCCCAGCAGATCATAGACCTTGATCCGTACCTCACCAGTCTGCGGAGCCGCAAAGGCGATGCGGGTGACAGGATTGAAGGGGTTCGGATAGTTCTGCTGCAGGGCCCAGGTCGTGGGCAGCTCCTGATCATGCCGCGCCATGCCGGTGACCGGGGAGAGGTCGGCCAGCGAGCGCGGACGGATCTCGTACTTGTTGTTCGGCGGTACGCTGGTGGTGTACTGATCGATCACGCCGGTGAGAGCATAGTAGCCCTGGGGAGCAGGCGTGCCGTCGATGTCGGTCTCCTTGTCGATGAAGACCAGCACGGTATCCGCGCCGCGGACGAAGGTGAGGGTGGCATTCTTGCCGGCCGCCGGCCACGACGCCGGTTTTTCCAGATAGTAGCCGGTGAGGCGCACCAGAGAACCCTCGGTGCGCTCGCTCATCTCCGCTCCGCTGGTGATCTCCAGCGGCGCCGGAACCATGCCATCCCCGAGCACCTGCACCGCCGCAGAATCGGTCGCCGTGATTTCGGTCAGACCATTGTAGAACTCGATCTTGCCGGTGATCTGCACCCGTTTGCCCATCTCCAGATTGTAATTGATCTTGCTGGAGTAGAAATTGATGCCCCAGCCCTGCTCATCCTGGAGATAGTAGCTCGACGAGTTGCCGGAATTGTAGTTGATGGTCGTCACCACACCCTGGATGGTCACGATCTGGCCGGCGAGGTCGGGCTTGAAATCACCATCCCCATCGACCTTGGCAGCGGCGATGGGCATGATCAGCTGGTAACTCTTCGGATTCGGCACCACCTCGGCGAAGCTGTAGGCGCTGATGCCGTTGTTGGTCACCAGTTCCACCAGCTGATTGTTCACCCGGTCGAAGGCGATCTGGCTGGTGGCGTTGGCATTGGCAACGGTCGCCCATTTCGGCGTATTGGCCGGGAGAATTTCAAAGAACTGGCACAGGTTGTCACCCGGTGCGCCGAGCAGCTCGACCACGCGGGTCCCGGGCGAGAAACCGTCACAGGCGGCGAGGAAGCGGCGGGTGATCTCTTCATCCGTGACCACTTCAAAATAGGTGCAGGTCGTGCCGCCCAGCAGGGTGCGGTCGAATTCGAAGAGGACCGTGCCATCCTTTTTCAGGTAGCGGGCCCTGGTGCCCACGCCTTCCACGAAAAGATAGTCATGGTTCACCGGGCTGATGGCATAGCGGGCTGCGCTCTTTTCCGGCAGGGGGATATCAGCTCCCCGGCTGAAGGTGACGCCGTCAGTGGTACTGAAGGTAAAAATTTTGGTATTATCGGAGCCGGAGGCATAGGCGATGACATTGACGCCGGTGCCGGAAACGCCGATCGCATCCCCGACACGGCCCTCGAGCAGACCGTCAAAAATCATCACCGGCGCCGCATCCTCATTGGCGAGATAGTAGAGCTTGTAGTTGGTGCCGGCGAGGGCGAGGTTGCCGACGAAGATCTGTCCATCGTCGCTCGCCGCCAGCACATTGATATGATAGGTGCCGCCGTTGATGCCGGTGGTGTTGATCTCCTTGACGACCTTGCCCGTCTTGGGATCGAGGGCTTTGATGAAGCTGCCGCCGACGCGACTGACCGTCAAGAGGTGGTTGGTGGCCTTGTTGTAGACCAAGGCCCGCACCATGTTGTTGGTGCCGTGCCAGAGGGTGGTATCGGCCGTCTGGCGCCAGTTGAGGGGCCAAAGCTCCTCAGCCATCGCCTTGACCGGAAAGTCATAGAGACCAAGAGAGGTGTAAACGAGGAGGTTGCTGGCGATGGCACCGGTTGTGGAGGGCTTCAGGGTGACCGTCAGGTTGGCGGTATCGCCGGCAGCCACTGTGATCGATGAATCCGGTGAGAAGCTCATCAGGGTTGCATCCCAGGCGGTCGAATCGACCGTGATCGGCGCTGCACCTGAATTGATGAGATGGAAATCGAGCACGTTGGTGGAACGGGCCCAGACGCTGCCAAAGTCAAGTTCCTTCAGGGTGAAAGGCCAGAACCTTTCAACCACGCCAAAGAGCTCCACCTCATAGACTCCCCTGTTGGTCAGCAGGGTGAAGGTATCATCGAAATCACCAGCGATGTCGGTGGCCAGGGAGATGGTGACGACAAGAGTTGCGCCGACATCCACTGTGGCCGGACCGGTGAGATTGCTGCTGAAGCGATCGCCGTCAAATCCGGCGGAGAGAATCTCGAAGGGGGCTGTGCCCTGGTTGGTTATGGAAAAACTCTGCTGCGCGGCGGTGCCGAGCAGCACGTTGCCGAAATGGAGATTATTGGTCGAGAAAACCGGATCGGCCTCGAGCATGCCGGCATTCAGCATGACATTGGCAAAGGAGTAGGCGCTGAGACCGTTATTGGTGGCCAGTTCGATCAGATGGTTGCTGTAAATATCATAGACCGCCTGGGCGTTGGCATTGGGATTGGGATTGCTGCCATAGAGGGGCGTCATCGCCGGCCATTTCTCCCAATAGGCGCAGAGATTGTCGCCCTCCTCCCCGAAGAGTTCGACGACGCGCACGCCGGGGGTCCAGCCATTGGCCAGAAAGAGGAACTTGCGCGAGGTGCCATCGAGGGCGGGTATCTCGGCAAAGTTCACCGCCGCGCCGACGACCTCTGCAGTGTCGAACTGGTGGAGCACCGTGCCGTCTTTTTTGATATAGCGCGTGGGTTTGGCCGGCCCGTTGACGAAGAGATAATCCCCGTTGCCGACCGGAGCGATGCCGAAACGTGCGGCGTTGGCCTCGGGCAGGGGGATATCCGCTCCCTGAACAAAGGCAGCGCCTTCAGTGGAGACGAATGTATAGATTTTGTCGTTGTCGATGCCGGAAACATAGACGGTGACATTCTTGCCCGTTCCCGTGCAGGCCATGGCATCCCCTGCGCGGCCGGGGACGACACCCTCCCAGGCCAGGACCGGGGCGGCCCCTTCGCTGGCATAGTGATAGAGTTTGAAGGTGCCGTTCGCCAGGGCGAGGTTGCCGGCGAAGATCTGGCCGTCGGGCGTGGCAGTCACCATGTTGATGTGATAGGTGCCGCCCGCGATGCCGGCCGTATTGAGATCCATGAGATAATGACCCGTAGCGGCATCGAAGACCTTGATAAAGGTGCCGCCGACCCGGGAGGCAACATATAGGTGTTTGGTCTTCGCGCTGTAGGCAAGAGTGCGCACCATGCTGTTGGTGCCGTGCCAGGCGGCGGTATCGGCTTTGGAACGCCAGGCCAGCGGAAAAGAGGCATAACCGCCGAAGGGATAGAGAGCGATGGCATTGTTGGTCTCCAGCACCCAGACGCGGTCGCTGTCGGGCTGCACGACCACCTCGCCGACGCCGTTGGCGTTGTTGTTCGAGCCCATGCCCTTGAAAACCACATTGACCCTGGAATCAGCGAGGTTGTCGCCGAGCTGAACCAGGCGGCCGGTGGCCGGCTTGACATTGCCGTCGGCGCTGGCCAGATAAAAATAGCCGCCATAACCGAAGACATCCAATGCCGAGGCGCTGGTGCCAATGACGGTGGTGGGCACCGTGCCGGTGATCTCGCCGGCGCCATCGAGACGGGTGGCCGCGATGCCCGGGCGGTTGACCCAGATGGTGTTTTCATCCAGGGGGTAGATGTCCGTGCAGTGGCCGTTCTTGGCGATCACTTTTTCGACCTGGAATTTAAGCCCATCGGTCGTGCCGAGAACATGGATCTTGGCTGCTGCATTGTTGCCGGAGATATAGATCTTGGTCGCCAACCCCTGGCCGACGACATGGAAGGCATCGCCAAAACGGGTGGCGCCGGTGACGGTGGTATCGGCGGCCACAGTCGGGAGCGCCGCTTCATCCGCCCAGCGGTAGATCTTTAAGCCGCTGCCGATATTGAGGTTGCAGGCGTAGATGACGCCGTCATCGGCAACCCCCACCTTGTTGAGATGATAGGTTCCACCCGAGACGCCGGTCATGTCCAGCTGGCCGACGCTGTCCCCTTTGGCGGCATTCAGGGCGACGATGCGATGCCCGCCCGTACGCGTAGCCACCAGCAGATGGTTGGTCACCTTGTTCAGGGCGATGCTCCGCGTCAAATCATTGTTCTTGAAAAAGAACTGTGCGGCATCATCGGCGCTGACTTTCCAGATCGGGGTTGCTGTGCTGTCGACCAGCGCAAAGGCCGCACTGGCCAAGAGCATCAGCATGGAAAACAGTACCATTACCTTTTTCATGCATCTCCTCCACGAATTGGGATAAGGGATTTCCTGCGGCAGCGGCATTTCGAGAGGCGGCAGAGGGATATCACCAGGATCTCTTCGGTCTTGTGCGATCCCGCCGCTGGAGGCAGGCCTGGTTTGTGAATGTACTAAGGTTTTATTTAAGGAGCAAGAGCTTCCGTATGCTTTTGCCCGATTCCGTGATCAGCAGGCCGTAATAGAGGCCGCTGCCCGCAGCCTGCGCTTGCCAGGTCACCTCGTGGACGCCCGCGTCATGGCGGCCGCGGGCCAGAACAGCGACCTCGCGCCCGCGCATATCATGAATGCGCAGCTCCACCATCGCGGACTGCACCAGGGTGAAGCGAATGCGCGTTGCGGCGTTGAAGGGATTGGGATAGTTCTCCAGCAGTATTGAGCTCGCGGCGGGGAGCACCTGCTCAGGCTGCCGCGCGACCAAGGCCGGCATTCCGAGGGGGCGCCGGCTGCGGATCAGCATTATGGCATCGGCGAAAAGCACGGCATTGGCCTCGATGCCGGCGTTGCTCAGGCGCACCACGCGCTGGCCTACTCCCTGGCGAAAGAAATAATCACCCAGTTTGAACCAGCGCGCTTGCCCTGACAGGGCCTGATTCACATACACAGTATCGCTCCCCGCGGCATGGCGGATCTCGTAGGGCGCCCGCTGGCTCGCCGAAAACTGGTAGATGTTGAAGGTATACAGTTCATACCAGCCGGTCTCGGCGATATCGGCCGTATATTCGATCCAGCGCTCTTCTCCGGCCCTGCAGTAGAGGCATCCCTCCTTGAAACCGCGCAGTGTCGTATAGGGGGTCCAGCCCTCCGAGCGGCTCGCGCCGGCTTCCTCCTCATTGATCACCCGGGCGGGGAGACGCCACTCGCGCGGCCGTCCGGGGACGGCGGCGGGCTGCTGATAGACCTCATCCCGAAGATAGGGCAGATCGTCGGCCAGGGTGTTATAGTACCAGATCACATGGCCCTGCAGATTCCGCGCCCGCGTCGTCCGGATCATGGCGGCGATCTCGGTGGCGGGGACGATGATTTCGTTGGCGATGGAACAGAGGCCGGGAAAGAACCTCTCGCGCGCGGTGATATAGCTCAGCTGCCGGTCGAGTTCCGCGGCATAGACCGCATTGGTCGGCCAGTAGAGCTGGGTGCTGACCACATCCAGATGGCCCTCATTGATCCAGGGCCGCCAGTCCTGACAAAAGTTGTCATAACCGTAGCTGTAGGAGATCGGGGCGTTGCTGATGAGGAGATCGGGATGAACCGCCTTGATCGAGTCGTGGAAGGCGGCGACGAAATCGGTCAATTTCTGCGCCCGCCACGCCATCCAGCTGCGGTCGCCCGGCGCCGCCGGCGGCGCGGCGCCGCCATGGTCCGCCTGATAGGCTGCGACGGTGGCCGGATCGTAACCGCAGTCCAGTTCCGGATAGCGGATGCGATCCAGCTCGATTCCATCGACATCATAGTTCGCCGCCACCTCCTGGCACAGGTCGATGAGGAACTGCTGGGCTTGAGGATGAAGATGGCTGAGCCACTTCCAGCGCAGGCTGCCGTTGAAGAGGACGGAGCCATCGCGGTGTTGCGCAAACCACTCCGGCCGTGCCCGATAAAGGTCGTCGTTCTGATCGTGACAGGCGCAAAATCCGTATTCGAACCAGGCCTCCACATGCAGCCCTGCCCGGTGGCCCTCGGCGATCATGTCGGCCAGCACATCCCTGCCGTTCTCAAGTCGCGGATCGGTCCACTGGCCAGTCAGATCATAAAAGGTTCGGCTGCGGAAATAGGGATAGCCATAGCGCCAGACATCAACATAGACCGTATTGAGATTATGGGCGGCGATGTCCTCCATCATTGCCGCTATGGCATTCTTGGTCGGGGGATTGGCGCCCCCCCAGGCGATCCACACCCCGCGCAGTTCCTCCTGAGCGCCGGCCATGCCGGCGGCCGACAGGAGCAGCAGGAGCCAAATGTTCCGTATCCGCAAAAGTGGCATTCTCCTTCTACTTGAGCAGGACCAGCTTGCGCATGAGGCTGCCCTCCTCCGTCACCAGGCGGAGGTGATAGAGGCCGCTGCTCAGACCGCTGCCATCATAAAGGATGGCATACCGCCCGGCCTCGCGCAGCCCGTCCACCAGGGTTGCGGCCTTGCGCCCGGTGATGTCATATAGCTCGAGCCGCACCCGGCCCTTGCGCCCCAGCTCAAAGGCGATGGTAGTGGCCGCGTTAAAGGGATTGGGATAATTCTGCAGCAGTCTAAAGTGCGCGGGCTGAGCTTCGGCTAAACCGTCGACCCCGCTCGCGCCGGAGGAGCGGACCTCGACCGCACCCGGGTCGACGGGGAAAAGGCCGCTGCCCAGTTCGTTGACGTAATAATAACGGTTGAATGTGGGCGCGCTGCCGGCGGGATTATCGACAGGGAAGGCCGCCAAAACCTGGCCGCTGCTCCCCTTCTCCGCCACATAGGCCATCATCGCCAGCCGGTTGGCCGAAGCGCCGATGCCCGGTTCGTTCTTGATCGCCGAGAGCTCGGCGAAATCGGCCACCGCATAGGCCAGGGCGCCCTGTCCCGCCAGATTGCCGTCGAATGCCGTTGCACTCCAGGCCGACCCCTTCCATTTGTAAATGCTTCCGACCATAAAATCGGCTGCATTCCAGGATTCCACCTCATAGACGACGTCCGCTCTGAATGGCAGCGCCTTGACGCCGCCGGCAGCCGTGGGCGGCACCGTCGAGCCGTTGAGGCCCTCGGGATCGAGATCGAAAGCCCAGTAGAGCCGGTTTTTTCCGGCCGGTTCGATCAGGGCAGCTCCGGTGAGCCCCAGAAAGAGCTTGCCCTCGGACCAGGTGAAATAGAGAGTATGGAGAGCCCCCTTGCCGACGCAGTCTGTAGGAAAAAAGTCGTTCAGTCCGTCAATGCTGACGGTCAGGGCGCTGTCACGGGGCGTACTGGTCTTGAGCATCTTGTCAAAACTGATCGAGGCGATGCTGTTCATGCCCACCAGGGTCACCAGAGCGTTGCGTCTGCTGTCGTAGCTGCTCAGGCCGGTGGCGTTGGCGTTGCTCCCTTTGGTGCCCGGGGCGTAGATCGATGCCAGCGAGTCGGAGTTGGCTCCTGAATAATCAAAGGTGACCGTGCCCAGCTCATCCTCGAAATATTTTACCGTGCGGAAATTGGCCGAGTAGCCGTTGGCGACGACGATATACTTGAAGAGGCCGAGCTGCAGGTGGGTGACGCCCGAGGTGCCGCCGGGCGAGGCCAGGGTGTCAGGACAGGTGGCGATGATGGTGCCATCCGCAGTGATCAGGGTCGGGGGAAAGAGCGGCCCGGCGGAATTGATCCACAGCTTGCCGCCCGGAGCGACCGGCGAGATGCCGTGGCGCGCACCGCCCGGCACCGGCAGGTTGACGTAGCGGTCAAAAATCAGGCTTGATCCCCCCGTGTCCTTGAGCACCGCAATGCGGGGGTTGTCCTGACCGGAGCTGTAGAGATATTTGCCGGCGCCGTGTCCGGCCGCTGCAAACGAATCGCCAAAACGGCCGTTCTCGAGGGCATCCTCAAAGACCAGCTCCGGGGCAGCGGTTTCGCCAGCATAGCGGTAGACCTTGAACTTTGAACCGGGGCTGTAGACCGGCGCGGAGAGATTGCAGACGTAAAGCGTGCCATCGTCGGCGCGGGCGATGAGGTTGATGGCGTAGGTGCCGCCGCCGATGCCGGCGCTGTTCATCTCGCCCAGGGAATCCCCGCTGGCGGCATCGAGGATGTAAATGTGCACCCCGCCCTTGCGGGTGACCACCAGTACATGATCGGTATCGGGATTGTAGACCAGGCCGCGGCAGATGTCGTTGGCCGGGTCGCTGAACTTGTTGGTCTTCCAGAGCAGGGGATACTCGGCCTGGAGCAGACCTGCAGCAGCAAAAATGAGCAGGGAAATCAGTAACAACCGTTTCATGCCAACCTCCGATGATCAGGATCGGTTAAATTGCTAAAAATAATAGCGCAAGCCCAGGCCCGCGTTCAGGCTCTGAAAGCCGGAGACCCCCTCCAGCTCGATGTGGGGCTGCATGGTCGGATAGAGATCGCCGATCACCAGCCGGTAATGGGCAAAAAGATCCAGGCTGAGCGAGGAAGAAATCATAAACTCCATGCCCGCTCCCAGACGAAAGGACCAGTTGTACTCCTGCAGCACCTTTTCGTCGATATGCGGCAGGTCGATGGCCGGATCGGCCTCCACCTCACCGCGAACCCCTTTCCAGTGCAGCACGCCGGCGCCAAAATGGAGATAGGGGTGCAGCATGCTCACCGGTGCAAGTCTGTAGCGGCCGGAAAAGAGCAGCGCCGTATGCTCAAGGGAGAGTTCCAGCCTCCCCTCCGGATATCCCGTCAGGTTTTCGCGGCTGAAGGAGCTGTATTCGAGCAGCCCCTCGAGAAACCAGCGGCGGTTGTACTGCTGGCCGGCGGTGATGGCATAATTGGCGGCGGGTTTGAACCACTGCGTCAGCGCTCCCGCCGGCGCCGAATAGATCCCCTGCACCGCGGCGCCCCACCTCCCCTGCTCCACCGCCGCCGCCGGCACGGCGGTCGCTGCAAAACAAATCAGGAAAAGATAGCGTTTCATGTCTGGTCGCGTCTCAATATTTGAAGGTTAGGCCCAGGGTCAGCAGCAGCTTCGACTTGAAGGGAAACCACTGCGCGCTGTCCGAGGAGATGTTGAACAGATTTTCTAGTCCCGCGATGGCCTCCCGGCCGGGATAATAAACGTAATGCGCCGTGCCATCCAGATCGACGGAGGTGGAGAGCGTGTAGCGAAGGCCGAGCGTGGGCATGATAAAGAGGCGTTTGCCCTGCTTGGGCGGGGCAAAATGGAGCACATCGAGGGGGTACTCGTAATCGAGGCCCGCCCGCAGGGTGTCGAGATCGAAACGTTTGATCCAGTGCTCCTCCATCTCCAGCTGGCGTTTGTAGAGGTCCAGCCCGCCGCTGAGGCCCAGATAGGGCGTGAACCCGGCTCCGAGGGGTATCTCCCAGGTGAGCCCCAGGGAGAAGCGCAGTTCATTCATCTTCTGGGTGGGCTCAAAGACCGCCGAATAGATGCTGTCAGTGCTGGTGTAGACGAGTTCCTGATTGATGCGGGTCAGATTGGCTCCGGGCAGGAAGGGGATGTAGGTCTTTTCCCAGTAATCCCACTGCCATTCGTCGAGCACGCCGGCCTGCTCCAGTCCGGCCACCTCATAGTGCAGCGCGGCTCGCAGGCGCACCCCTGGCCACAGCCGGGTGCTCAGCTCAGCGCCCGCGCCGTATCCGGAACCCGCTTCGATCCGTCCCTTGTCGACAAGCTGCTGCACGGATCCGAAAAGCCGGGTCTGGATGGGCCGCTCCTGAGCGTGCGCAGCGGCGGCGGGCAGAATGATTAGCGCCAGAAAGAAGGCCTTGTTCAGGATTGAGCGCATGGTTCAAAACTCCATGACGAGGGTGTAACGTGCCGTGCCATCCAGGGTTTCATGCTCCATATAGGAAAAATCACAGCGCAACCGGCCCAGCGCCGTTTCGAGGCGCAAGCCGATGCCGCCGGTGAGGTTTTCATGATCATAGCCGTACTTGTAGCCCCCGCGCAGATAGAGGGCGCCGGCCAGCAGAGCCTCCAGGCCGGTGTGCAGCCTGCCATCGCCGTCGTTGGGCTGCACCGCCTCCAGCAGCAGGGTCAGACGGTTCGGACTCTCAAAACCGCCCGCCAGGTCGGCGGAGAGGCCCATTTTGAGCTGCTGCGGCATCTTGAATTTTTCCCGGGCATATTTAGCCTCGAGGCCGAAATTCTGCAAAAAGGTGCCGATGCGCAGGCTGTGGTAGCCCGTCATAAAAACAAACCCGATGTCGGTCACCACGTTGTCGGCATGCCAGAGGTCGATCTCCTCGCGCACATAGTTCAGGGAAGCGCCGAAAGCGAAGCGGTCGGTGAGCTGGCGCGCGAAGGTGAGACCGAGGGCGTAGGCTCCGGCTGTATATTCACCGAGGCTGATGTAGGAGCCCGCCTGCGCGGCGGAGGGATTGATGGTCTTTTCCATGCGGCCAAAATCGAACCAGGTGGCGTGCAGCCCGAGGACCCCGATGCGGGCCATCTGCGCCGTAAGAGCGAAGGCCTGATGGCTGGTTTCGACGTACCAGCCGGCATGTGAGACCGACAGTCCATAGCGTTTGCTGCCCAGGGCGGTCAGGGCGGGATTGACAAAGAGGCCCTCCGCGCCGGCATCGGGCATGGTGATGCCGGTCTCGCCGAGGGCGGCAAATCGCGCCGAGGCCGGAATCTCGAGAAAGACGAAGCCCGAGGTGCCGGTCTTGTTGAACTCCTGCGCCATGCCCGCCGCTGCCCAGCCGAGCAGCAAGAGCATCCCGGCTAGAGCTGTTCTTTGGCCGATTATTTTCATTCTCAAAGGCCTGCGTTTAAATAAAATTGGCTCTCTATTTTCCACCTGGATGGGTCTCTTCACCGCGCCTCAGTTGACGATGGCGAATTTCCCGCTCTTGACCTCCCCGCGGTCATTGTGCACCCTGTAGAAATACATCCCGCTTTTGACATACTGGCCGTAATCGCTGATCTGGTTCCAGGTGGCGACGCCGGACTGGGGATCGCTGTGCACGATCGTTTTGACCAGATCCCCGCGTACAGTATAGATCTCGATGGTGCACGCGGTGGAAAGGTTGACGAACTGGATAAGTTTGGCATCGCCGGCCAGCTCGAACCCGGAACTGCGGTAAAAGGGATTGGGCACGACCGTGACGCTGCTGAGGTCGGCCTCGGTCGGGGTCAGCGTAGTGTAAAAAGGCGTCGTTGTGCGATTGGCGAAAATCGAACTCTCAAGCGGGGGTACGGCAACGCCGGCATCGACAGCCCAGGCCGGATGGCCGGTGTCATAAGCGGTCACCGAATAGTAAAAACCGTAGCCGAGGGGGACACCTTCGTCGATGAAGGTATATCGTCCCGAGGCGGGATTGTAGTAGCGGCTGTCACCGGCCTGAATGTCGGCGATCTGCTGCCAGGGGCCGAAGGGATAGCGTCCGGAGCGGTAGATCCGGTAGCCGGCGAGGTCCACTACCTTCTGATGCGGATCCGGAACCGACTCGCTGCGGGCATCGAAGCTGATGACATTGCCCACCCGCGCCGGCTCGCGGTAGCTGGAGAGGGTGAAGGGGGGCGCCGGGGGCGGCATCGGCACGGTGTATTTGTGCTGATAGTTGAAGGCGATGCGCGCATTGAGATAGGCCGCGGCCGAATCGGCGGCGGCCTCGACCATCGCCCGGGTCACGCCCGGCTGCAGCGCCCGCTCATAGGGCATGCCGCCGACGAACTCGGCCATCACCACCCGAATCGAATCCCGTGCCGGGATGTTGAAAGGGCCGAGGGAATAGTTGGCGTAGAGCCGGCTGCTCCCCATGCGCGGGTCGGCGGGGTCGCGAAAAGCCTCCGAAAGCAGCATCGGGTCGGCCATGGCGGCATATTTGGCATCCAGGCCGGTCACCCCGAGAAAGGGCGCGGCATGATCGTTGGTCGCGGGAGCGGCCGACCAGACAAAATCGTTGATCCCCTCGACCCCGTTCGAATCGGGCGGCAGAGCGAGAAATTTCAGGCCCATCACCCCCGGGGCGACGAACTCGGGCTCGATGCGGTTGCGGTCGGCCACGGGATCATAGATGTAATGCTCGAAATAGTCGTACGACTCGTCGAATCCGGGTGTGGCGGCCAGATCCCCCGCCCGGCAAGTCAGCAGCTTCTCTTCCGGGTTCCAGCGCGAACGGGCATTGCGGGCCCCCGGGGGAAAATTGGGAAAGGTCAGATTCCAGCCGCGATGGTTGGGTGAAAGGGCATAGCTGAAGAGAAGCCAGACCCCGCGCAGGGGCTTGCGCCGCTGGGTGTTGGCGATGACGTATTCGATGATCAGATAATCCTCATCGGCCCGGGAACCCGACCACTGCCGCACCCGCCGCTTGATCTGGATGGGCAGATTCTGGTTGTCCCAGGGCTGGTACCAGGCGCCGTTCATCTCGAACTCGGTCTCCAGCACCACCTCCGCCTCGCGGGGATCGGCCGCCAGCCAATAATTCTCGCCCTGCTTCCAGCGCAGCTGGTGCCGCTTGACCAGATAGCGGAAGGCATCCCCCTTCCAGCCGACGTCGGTGCCGTGGTTGCTGAAATTGTCCCAGCCCCAGACCTCACCGCTGTCGTTGAGAGCGGTGATGAAAAAACCCCCGGCCACCAGGTAGCTGTTGCTGCCGCCGATGTTCTGCTTGATCTCCTCGCTGCTGAATCCGGGCCAATCCAGACCGGCGCTCTTGCGGGTCCAGTCGGCCATGGGCTCGCACTCCTGCGAAAAATAGAACGAGTGCCACAGCCGTCCGCGCCTCAGCTCGATGGTGTAATTCTGCTCCTGACCGGCCGCCGGGATCAGGCCGGTCAAAAGAAAAAGCCCGATGGCACAACGGCTGAAGGAAATATTCTTTTTTTGCATGCGCGCTTTCCTAAAACTCCACGCCCAGGGACAGGAAGAGCTGTCGGGGAATGTTCTTGAAGGTCTGGAAATAGTTATAGAGCCGGTAATCGCGATAGGGATCGTCGTCCCGGTCCATGTAGGTGACGCTGCGCAGGACGAAACGGTCCAGCTCATCGCTGGTATAGATGGGGGTAAGATGCTTGTTGCCGAGCAGGTTGAGCACCCGCAGGCTGGCCTTGAGCTTGAGATCCATCAGGGTGAAATCCTTCTCCACGCGCAGATCGGTCTGCGACTCCATCGGGTAGCGCCGGTTGCTCTCCACCTGATATTCATACTGATATTCCGGCGACCAGTAGTAGGCCAATCCGCTGGTGACCTTGTAGATCAGACTGATGGAAAGATTCGCCAGGGGCCGCCGTCCGAAGAGCTCCAGGCCGCTGCCGGCGGGGACGAAGTAGGTCACCATGCCGTTGAAGCGATGGGTGCGGTCCTCCGGCGCCAGATAGTCGCTGGCGGAATACTGATACTTTTGCTCAAGTTCGGGAGTCATGACCTCACGCTCGAGATAGACCCCGTAATTGCCATAGTTGGCCTGGCTCAGGGTGTAGGAGAGACGATAGTGCCAGATCTGGCTGTTGCGGTTCTGGAAGGTGATTTCGATGCCGCGCGCGTTGCCATAGCCGCGGTTCTCGTAGGAAATATAGCTGCCCTTGAGATCATCCTCCTTGTTCTGACTCCCGGTGGTGGACTTGACATAAACCGTCGAGATCTGATCCTTGAGGTCGTTGTAGTAGGTGACGATGTCGAGCTGGTGGGTATCCCAGAGGTTCTGCTGCACCCCCACCTCATAATTGATGCTCAGCTTGGGTTTGAGATTGGCGTTGCCGTAACTGCCCCAGCCGTTGTAGGTCTGGTTGTCGAGGGCCTGATTGACCAGGGGCATGGAGCGGAAATGACCGTACTGAACGCGAAAAGCGGTGCGCTCGCCGATCGGGAAGGAAACCCCCAGCCGCGGCGAGAGCGAGGTGAAGGTCCTGGAGGGCTCCCAGGCCGGATTGCCCACCGCCGGACTGCCGAGGGCGGGATAGAAGAGGTCATAGCGGTCGGCCGGCACATCGACGCCGAAATTGTAGGCGTCCAGGCGCAGCCCCAGATTGGCGACCATGCCGGCGAACTCGAGCTTGTCCTGCACATACCCGGCTGCGTACCAGGTCTTGGCCTTGTAGTTGGTGGCGAAACCGGTGCGCCAGATATAGGCCGAAACGCAGAGCGAGGAGGAGGCGTTGTAATTCTGGTCCATCAGCGAGGTCTCGATGCCCGCCTTGAAGAGGTTGGTGTTGGTCAGCTGTGAAGTGAAATTGAGGCGGCCCTCGTAAAAGCGGGTGACCGAGGCCTGATTATAGAGGCTCGACCAGGTGTAATAGGCGCGATATTTTTCAAACCAGGGACCGGGGTCCTCGAGGCGGCGCGATTCGACTTCCAGCTTGCGGTCGACGTCGGTGGCCGGCGTGGGCGTCTGCAGGGCATAGAGGGTCTCGCTCTGATGGGTTACATTGGCCTCGAGATAGGAGCGGGCGGAAAAGAGATATTTGTAATTGAGGTTCTGGGCGAAGACGGTCTCCTCGCGCGGCGAGTCGTAGATCAGGGTGTATTTGCGCTTGGCGCCGTAGCTGCCCCACAATCCCGCCCAGGTGATGTCATCCGACCCTGAACCCATCCCCGAGAAGTAGCTCTGGTAGAGCCCGGTAAGCTTGAAATTCTGGCGGCTGCTCGGCTTCCAGGCGAGCACCAGGGAGTAGTTCTGCAGACGCTGGATCTTTTCCCGCGTCGGCAGCCTCGTCGGTTTGTTCTTGAGTTCGCCGGAAAAGAAAAAGCTCATCTTCTCGGCGTTCATACCCAGCGGGCCGCCGAAACTGAATAGATAGCGGGTGTAGGGATGCTGGCGGTAATCATAGATGCCAAAGATGTTGTCATCCGAGGGGGTATGGTTCTTCACCCAGAGCTGATGATTCCGCCGCGCCTCCGCTTCATTGACCACCCCGAGCGAATCGCGGAACTGCGGTTCCTTGAGCCAGTTCTCCACCAAGCCCCATTTTCGCCATTCATACTGCTGCTGCGAATAGAGATAATCCCCCCAATGGTACTGGCCCTCGGGACGGTATTCCATGATGAAAGCCCCGTTGAAGCGGGGGCCGCCCTCCTTGGTGACCACCTTGACCACACCGGATTGGGCATTGCCATACTCGGCGTTAAAGCCGCCGGAGATCACCTCCATCTGGGCGATGGCCAGGGGATTGATGTCGTATTTCCAGCTGTTGTCCGATTTGGAGCCGGTGCCGTAGGCGGGCACCCCGGTGTTGGTCGTCAGGCTCTTCATGCCGTTGATCTGGTAGTTGATCTCGTAGGAGCCGCCGCCGCGGATGCTGTAGGTGCCGTCGGCATTCTTGTTGATCCCCGCGGAGAGCTCGAGGATGTTGCGGATGCCCTCCACCGGCAGGGCGTCGATCTCGTCGGTATCATAATGAACCGACGAGGAGGTCTTGTCGGCCTCGACGATGGGCCGCGTGGCGGTGACGGTGACCGATTCCCCCAGATCGACAGTGGTGGTTTTAAGCTGGGCATCGATGGTGGTGGTGCGGTCGATGCGCACTCCGACCTGGGCGACCGTCAGCGGCTGATAGCCGATGTAGACGAAGCGCAGCTGATGCATGCCCGGCGGTACATTGAGGATGGCATAGCGGCCCTCCATGTCCGTCACCGCGCCGATGGCCATGCCCACCACCATGACGTTGGCGCCGGCGAGAGGCTCGCGGGTGGCGGCATCCCGCACCTGGCCGGCGATCTTGCCCGTCGTCTGGGCGTGCAGGCGCGCCGGAGCGGCGCTCAGAAGCAGAAAGAGCAGAAAAGCCGTTATTTTTTTCATAGCCCTGCAACCATCATGGGTGAAAGTCTCATGCGATGGGACGTTGCGCCCCCGCCTCACCTGATCAGCATCACTTTGGCCGCTGCCAAACCGCCGCGGCTGTCGCGCAGCGTGACGAAATAGAGGCCGCTGGCCAGGGCCTCCGCTGCGAGCGGCCATTCATGATCTCCCGCCATGAGGAGCTCGTCAGCCAGCACAGCGACTTCGCGGCCGAGGGGATCATACAACGCCAGCCGGATGTGTCCGTCTTCTTTCAGCCGGCAGCGGATGCGGGCACGGTTGTTGAAGGGGTTGGGATAGCAGTGCAGCAGTAGAGGGGAACGCGGCGTTACGATGGCGTTCGAGGCCGCGCCCGTACGGGCATCATGGGAGAGAATTCGAAGGGCATCGGCGACGATGTACTGGCCCCTGGTGGCGGCGTCGGAGATGCGGATATACTCCGTACCGTCATCAGCGAACGAGAAAGCGCCGATCGGGACCCAGGCGCTGCCGTTGGCGGTCTGGTTGACGCGCACTGTGTCGCTGCGCCCCTGATGCTGGATGATGAAAGGGGTATCCTGACAGCGGTTGGAGGAGGCCACCCACCAGGCCTGGATCTCATAGAGCGCCGGACCGCGCAGGCGCGGCTGGAACTGGGCGAATTTGGCACCCTGCCCGGGTGTGTTGAGCAGGCTGCGGGTGGCGCCATAATATCCCGCATTGGCCGATTCGAACCAGCCGGCCCCGCTTAAGGTGCATTCCGGGTCGGCCGTGTCGATGATCTTTTCAAAATAAACGGTCTTGTGGGGCGCGATCAGGCTGTCGGCATGCACCAGGGCCAGGATGGTCGGCACAGCCCGCACGCCGCTCGTCTGACCCTCCGGCCGGTTGACCAGGGTGGCCCCAATGCTCATCTGCGTCGAGCCGCCGCCGTCCAGATTCATCGCCTCGACGCAGCCCAGCTCCAGCAGCATTGCGGCCAGTTCCGCAAGTGTAGCTCCCTCGCTGGCCGCCTGGCGGCCGTCGACCACCATCAGCAGCACATGATGCCCGGGGGTATATCCTACAGCCGTGCGCGGATCGCGGTTGTCTGCGCCCACCCCGGATCCCCAAAAGACCTCCTCGTCATAGCTGATGCGCACCTGGCCGTTTTTCAGCAGGGTGGGTCCACCGCCGATAGCGGTCAGAATCTCCGCATAGGGCGTTCCCGCCGCAGCGAGCGGCAGCGGCGCCGGCGTGCCCATGACGTTGGGCGCCGGCTGGGCATAACGGTAGATATCGGCCGGCCGGCCGCCAAAATGATAGATCCAGTCCACAGCCGGCGAACGGCTGGTGTTGAGTGAAAAGAGGCTGCGGGTGACTGGATAGCTTTTATTGTCGCGTGTCACCACGGCGACATTCTGCGCCAGCACCCGGTCCGGATAGACCACCGCCGAATAGGAGGCGCCATCGGCGAGGCCGAAATAGCCGCCGTTGACCGCCGCAAAGGCTCCGGTACGGGCTGTAAAGTCGGGAACAGTCTCCTTGCGGGAACTTGTCGTCGAGAGGTAGGGGCAGACCGCCAGGTCCGGGACGTTGAGATCGATATCGATGTACCAGGCGCGCAGGGCGGGCTGGGTGCGCACGCCGGAAAAGAGACGCGCACCCTGGGGCAGGCCGGACGGAATCACCTCGCTCCAGGTGAGTGGCTGAGCGGATGCGGAAAGGGAAATGACGAGCAGAAGAGACGCAAGACGTTTCATGAGGTACCTGTCAACCGATCAGCCACCGAACCAGCACCCCCCGCCTGCGGGGATTCCTGCAATTGGAACAACGAGTGCGCCCGAGCCCCGTTCGAGGGCAGCCGGTTATATCGTTCCCGCAGGAATTGCAGACCTCTCATTATAGTACACTTCTGTACAAATCGCAAGCAAAATCTGCAGCAGCGACCAGACCCCATCGATCAGGTGTTGAAACCAGTAGCGCCTGGGTCAGCTGAGCCCCTGGTGGTCTGAATAATCCAACAAGTTACTAAAATCAGCACGGCCGCCTGCCCCCCATCCATTCCAGCATCCTTCCGCGCCTGTCCAGTGGTCAGGGGTGTTTCACCTGCTCTCGCATCATTTCAATCGCCTTGAACAGCCGCTTGTCGCGGGTCTCCTGCCTTTTGGCCTCTGTAATCCAGCGCACATACTCTTTGCGGTGGGTATAGGCCAACCCGTCAAACCAGCGCTTTGCGTCCGGATTTTCATCCAGCAGCCGACGCAGGTCGGCCGGGATCTCCACCTCGCGGGGCACGTCATCCTTTCTCAGGACAACATGGACGCTGTCGCCGGGGTTCTTGCCGATGGCCGACCGCACCTGCTGGGTCAATCCCAGCCAGTGGCAGGGCGAACCCATTTTCACCAGCGAGCCGCGATATTCATAGCCGTCAAAAGTCGCCACTACTTTCACCCGGCCCTTGACGCCGAATTCCTCTTCCACGTTGTACGGAAACTCAATGAAGGCGGCATCCAGACCGGGATGCTTCTGAATCACAGCATCAAATGCAAAGCTCTTCATTCCACAACTCCGGTAAAAAATACTTAAAAATTGGCAGCTCCAAACCCAGCAGTTCTGGTCCATCCATCACCTCAGCAGCACCAGCCGGATCTGCCCCGACCAGTCGTCAGACACCAGCCGGCAGAAATAGGTTCCACTGGGCTCCCCCGATGCATCCCAATACACAGAGTGTGCGCCGGCCCCAAGCTGGCGCGCCAGCAGCACCGCCACTTCCCGGCCCCGCGCATCGAAGATTTTCAGTGCGACCCGGCCCGGCCGCGGCAGCCTGAAATCGATGCGGGTGGTTGCATTGAAGGGATTGGGATAGTTCTGCGCCAGGCGGAAATCCTCCGGCGCAGAGAGCGGCGGCGCGGCGACGGCGGTCGGGCCGACCACTCCGGCGACTTCGGCGGCGGCTGCCAGCATGATCTGCCCTCCTTTCCGGATCAGATCCGGTGATAATTTGTCAATCGTATCCACCGGCTTATGGTAGTACGGATCCAGCCCGCCCCAGATTTCTCTTGCGCTGCCTTCGGCAAAATTGAGGGCCTCATAACCGGCCGCGGCAAAAGGTCCGTAATCGCTGGCGCCTGTGGAATCGACCTCCACATCGAAGGTTGCGCCGATGCCATAGCGGGTGTTGTAGACCAGCACCGAATCGATCAGGCGGCTGCGGGTGAGATAGCTGCCGGCAATGAGCCGCGCCGGATTGCCGGTCAGGGGGTAGCCGATCATATCTCCATTGACCGCCGCCGCGATCTCACGTTTCTCCTCACGCGCTTTCAAAACATAGTGGGTGCTGCCGAGCATGCCCAGCTCTTCACCTGAAACGAAAAGAAACCTGAGGGTGGCGCCGAACTCATACTCCCGGCCAAGCCGTGCCGCCTCCAGCACCGCGCTGCTCCCGGAGGCATTATCGTTGGCGCCGGGGGCGTAATTGAGGGGATCATCGCTGTACGAATCATAATGCGCCACCATCACCACTTCCCGTTCCGGCGCCGTCACTCCTTTTCGGGCGGCCTGAATATTGCGTGAGAGATGGATCAGGCTCTCCGGCAGGTGTTCTGTGCGGGAGCTCCACTCTTCTCCCTCGGTCTTGATGAGCAAAACCCCTCGCGAACCACAGGCCAGCCATGATCCATCCTGCGTCCTCTCCATCCGGTAGAGGAAGGGTCCCCACCCCAGGTTGAGGAGGGAGAATTCTTCCTCCCATCTCCAACCGCCGTCACGGGTGGAGAGGATCTGCCCGCCGACCATTATGAGGCGTCCGTGCAGGCGATCGGTCATGATGAGGTCGCGGGGCTGATCGGTGGCGGACAAATTCGTTTCGAGCACTTGCCACGAATTGCCGCCATCGCCGGTGTGGAGGAGCAGTCCGTCTTCACCGGCCACCCACCCCTCCGTGGCAGAGATAAAGGAGACCGCATTCAAACGGTATGAGGAATTTTGCAGGCGGGGAACCCAGCTCCTGCCGTGATCACTGGAGAAGAAGAGGGCGCCGTAGTAGCTGCAGAGCCAGACATGCTCGTCATCATGGACATGCAAATTCCAGAAGGCGTCGGTGTTGTTCAGAGCGATTTTCTGCCAGAGCTCACTCTCCTTCTCCTTGCGATAGAGTCCGCCTTTTTCACCGCAGGCGAGTACGACGCCGTTCGGCAGGGCGGCGATATCCCAAAGGTGGGGCGCGCCTGCTATTTCCGTTTTTGTCCAGGTGGTGCCGCCGTCCTTCGTCCCGTAGAGGTTACCACGGTAGCCGCAGGCCCAGCCCTCGCTGGCCGAGAGAAAATCGAGGCCATAAAGAGGCTCATTATCAGACAGGGTGAGCTGCAGCTGCCACGAGGCGCCGCGGTCCGTGCTGCGAAGGATGTGGCCGCGCAGGGATACCGCCCAGATGGAGTCGGAGCCCGCATGCGCCAGGTCATAAAGGTCAGTCAAACCAGTGACATACCAGTCGGATTCGGCCTGGTACCCCAGAATTCGCAGCCGCTCGAGCAGGTACTCCGCGGACTGGTCCCGCTGGGGGGCATATTCATAGCGGGTGCCAAAATCCTGCAGATCCTGTATAGTCCGCAGCATCGAGTCGCTCGACACTTCGTTCACCATCGTCCGGATGAAAGGCGACGAATCGGGGGCAGGCGGCCATGCTGCCCGGAGGGCTGGCCTGGCAGCAGCCGGAAGGGCTCGCCAGGTTCCGGAGGGACGCGGCGGCTGGGCGAAGGCGGATGTGCCGATCAGAAAGCCGAGGAAGGCAAGGATGGTAAATCTGGGTATGCGATACATAAGGCCCCCATCATTGAACTGGCATTATAACCAGAGACCGGGCTGATGCGGTTGCAGACATGCTCGTATCCATCTCCAGGATATTACAAAATGCGGGGGATAGTTCCAAATAAAAAACCGAATTTCCACTGGCATCCGCCGTGCCCGGCATCCTGCCATACTACGAAAATATTCGTACAAAACAGAGAAAATACGAAACCTTTCGTACTCATTGGCGTATAATTTTCCAAAAGGAGAGACATGGATGGATAAAAAAGCAGATCCGACCGCGGCTGAACTGGAGATTTTGCAGATACTCTGGCAGGCTGGACCCAGCACGGTCCGCTTTGTCAATGAAAAGCTGCAGGAGAAGCGGGGTGTCGGCTATACGACGACCCTGAAGCTGCTGCAAATCATGGCGCAGAAGAAACTGGTGCTGCGCTCCAGTCAGGGGCGCAGCCACCTCTATCGCGCCAATCTCGGCGAAGAGCAGGTCCAGGACCGTGCGGTATCCAAATTAATATCCACCGTTTTCTCCGGTTCAGCCATGAATCTGGTGATGCAGGCCCTTGGTCATCATCAACCTGACCCAGAGGAGATCGAACAGCTGCGTCGCATGCTGGATGAAATGGAGCGAGACGAGAAATGATCGACCGTATCCTCTTTTCTCAACCATGGTTTTATGCCCTGGGCCTGACCCTGCTGCATTCCC